>OGYT01002281.1_pt1 | contig 10651 bp, 10 predicted proteins | sample 1576631 | NCBI WGS metagenome assembly OGYT01 (sample SAMEA3541588, study PRJEB24748) | human gut metagenome | biome: human gut; feature: human-associated habitat; material: faeces | place: China | collected 2012
GAGCCATCAGTTGGTGAACGGGATAATAATCTCGCCGGGCTTCACTTCAATCCCTTTAGCATACTTTTTCGCCAGCGCTTCACCGGTGCTGGCATCCTCGCGCAGGACGTAGGCAGGCTGCTGATTGAAGTAGCTACGCAGGGACTGATTCAGGTAAGGGATCAGCGTCTGTACGACAGACTGGAGCTTTTCCGGCTGAACTTTAGCATCGACGACTTCCATCTCCTGCAGGAAAATGGCCCCCTTTTCTTTATTGAAAGCCGGCAGCGCTTTGAGCTTCAGATCGATGGTCGCTTTCTGGTTCCCGAAAAGTGAATTCAGATCTAAATTGGCCACGCCGCTTAACGTGACTTTGTTTGGTTCTTCACGGCCAATAGCGCTGGTAAGATTTTGCAGTTCAATATGGGCATCCGCTACGCCTGGCAGGCCAATATCCTTAGCGAAGTGGTTACGTTTCTGCAGCGCCTGATTGATTTCCTGCTCGCTCACGGAATATTGCGTGAGCTGATTACAGGCGCTAAGCAGGCCGCTAACGATAAGCGCGGCCGCGATAAACATCTTTTTCATTGGATTCCTTAATGTCATGCCATGGGTTCATCCTGACACAAAGCAGCATGGCCCGCCAGCGCAGGAGGTGCTAGCGGAAAAGACTGAAAAAGAGGCGTTCGGCAGCGAAGGGCCAAACCATCCGCTGCCTTGAGGTTAAATAGCCATTGAAGAAAGCAGGTTGATCTGCGTCTGTTTGGCCATGTTGTCACGATAGGCGGCCACCCGACTCGGCCAGTTCACGCCGGCAACCAGCGTCAGATTCCTCAGCAGAGGAAAGAGCTGAATATCATCTTCAGAGAGTTCTCCGTTGACGGCGTTCGGCTGGACAATCAGTTTATCCAGCGCCCGCAGATCGTCGCTGATGTTCTTCACCAGACCGGGGGAATGGGCGAGATGGTCAGCAAAGCTGCCGATAGCCGCCTCTTTCTTTTTCACAAAATAGGCGCGCGCCTCTGGCGTGGCGAATTCATCAAACGCGGATTTGGCAAAGCGGGGGATCAGCAGGCGGTTCGCGTAGACGTTGACCTTCCGCAGCCAGGTTTCCACCGCCGGATTACGCGGGCCGGTAAGCAGCGGTTTGCCGTCCAGCTTATCGACATAGTGCACGATATCCATGCTTTCCGGCATATAGCGGCTATCGTCTTTTTGCAGGATTGGCGCCATTTTCTGGCCGATCATTCGGGTGGGGGTTAATTCATCATCGTTCAGGAGCACAATCAGTTCGACGGGGATATTTTTCAGGCCGAAAATCATGCGGGCTTTAAAGCAGAACGGGCAGTGATCGTAGATATATAACTTCACGTTTCTCCTCCATTGTTGCTGAACATCCTCAATTCAGTATGGAGGAGAAAGGAAGGCCCGGCAAATCAGGTTCGCGGCTCCAGCATTCCGGAGGCCGAACGTTTTGGGCTGAACTGCCACCACAGCGCAATAAACGTCGCGAGGCCGATAATGCCCAGCATCAGCCACGGCAGCTCAGGCTGCCCGACGGCCTTCCCGGCATCGAACAGCCAGCCGCCGCCTGCGTAGCCGAAAGCGCCGCCGAAGGCCAGGCCTAACCGGCTAAAGCCCATATAGCTGCCGCGCGCTCTCGCATCCGCCAGCGACGCCCCCAGCGTCTCACGCGCGGGTTCAGCGATGATTGACCCCATATAAAATACGCAGATCAGCGTAAACAGCTGCTGCAAATTGCTGCTCAGGCCAATTGGCATCATCGCGAGCGTCATGATCAGCAGGCCGGCCATCAGGCGCTGCTCCAGGCGAAAACGCTTTTCGCTCCAGCGGGCAATCGGATACAGCAGCGTTAGCGAAATGGTGGCTTCAATGGCGTACATCCATTTGACCGCCGCCGGAGAACCCGCAATATCATTAACCATAATCGGCAGCATCAGCATCACCTGCACCGCCAGCATATAATACCCGGTCAGCGTCAGCACATAGGTGACAAAGCGTTTGTCGCGCAACACGCGCCCCAGTCCTTCACGAACCGGCGTTTTGACCGTCGACAGCTTCCAGGCGGGAAGATACCAGGCGTTGAATGCCGCACAGGCGATAAACAGCGCCGCTCCGGCGCTGCACACCAGGCGAAAATCATATTGCAGCAGCCAGCTGCCCAGCAGCGCGCCGATCACCGCTCCTGCGCTGTCCTGCATCATCAGGATAGAGAAGAAACGTCCGCGCTGGTGCGGGCGTACCAGCTTGACCACCAGCGCCGCCCGCGGGGGATCGAATAGCGTGCCGCCGAGGCCAGAAAGAATACAGGAGAGCCACAGCACCCAGGGTTCATGAGCGACGGCCATCGCCGCGAAGCCGGCCGCGCGCATCAGCATACCGGTAACGATCATCGGTTTGGCGCCAAAACGGTCGGCAATGGCGCCGCCAAATATTCCTAAGCCTTGCTGCACCAGCTGACGCAGGCCGAGCGCAATCCCGACCATCAGCGCAGCCCATCCCATCTGGTCGACAAAGCGAATGGAGATAAGCGGGAACACAACGAAAAAGCCGAGTACGACCAGCATGTTATCGACTAACAGGAAATATTTACCCAGGCTCCTTGCCTGCGATACGCGGGACATTTCCCCTCCAGGGAAAAATAAGAATAAGCTCTGACATTTTGCGGGGTTAATGGCTATTTTCCCAGCGCGCTCGCGACAATATTTTTTTATCAAAATGCAAGAACGATAGAGGCTATTCATCGAAAAGCAGAGATGGTGCAGAAAATGGTATGTTGCTGTTTTCACACCGCCGTGCAGGACAGGTATAGTAAAGTCAGCAAGTATTGCGTCAGGGGAACAGGAGAGGGGAATGTTTGGCTATCGCAGTAACGTACCGAAGGTGCGTTTGACGACGGACCGGCTGGTGGTTCGGCTGGTGCACGATCGTGACGCCTGGCGTCTGGCCGATTATTACGCGGAAAATAAAGGGTTCTTAAAACCCTGGGAACCGGTGCGCGATGACAGCCACTGTTATCCTTCCGGCTGGCAGGCGCGTTTATCGATGATTTCTGAGTTTCATAAGCAGGGCTCGGCGTTCTATTTTGCTCTGCTTGACCCGGAAGAAAAAGAGATCATCGGCGTGGCGAATTTTTCGAACGTGGTGCGCGGATCGTTTCATGCCTGCTATCTCGGCTACTCCATCGGGGAGAAATGGCAAGGGCAGGGGCTGATGTATGAAGCGCTGACGTCGGCCATTCGCTATATGCAGCGCACGCAACATATCCATCGCATAATGGCAAACTATATGCCGCATAATCAGCGCAGCGGCGATTTGCTGGCGCGGCTGGGCTTTGAAAAAGAGGGTTACGCCAAAGATTACCTGCTCATTGATGGGCAGTGGCGCGATCACGTACTGACGGCGTTGACGACACCGGACTGGACCCCGGGTCGCTAAGGAGACATCATGAAATATCAGTTAACCGCGCATGAGGCGCGGGTCATTGGCTGCCTGCTGGAAAAGCAGGTCACCACGCCGGAGCAGTACCCCCTGTCGGTCAACGCGGTGGTCACCGCCTGTAACCAGAAAACAAACCGTGAACCGGTAATGTCGCTCAGCGATAGTGAAGTTCAGGATCTGCTCGATACGCTAGTCAAGCGCCATTATTTGCGTACGGTCAGCGGTTTCGGCAATCGGGTGACCAAGTATGAACAACGCTTCTGCAACTCTGAATTCGGCGATCTGAAATTCACGCCGGCGGAAGTCGCTATCGTGACCACACTGCTGCTGCGCGGGGCGCAGACGCCTGGCGAACTCCGCGGTCGCGCGCAGCGAATGCATGAATTCAGCGATATGGCCGAGGTTGAAAGCGTCCTCGAAAACCTGGCTTCGCGAGAAGATGGCCCCTATGTTGCGCGTCTGCCGCGGGAGCCTGGCAAGCGTGAAAGCCGCTATATGCATCTGTTCTGCGATGATATGGATTCACTGATTACCGTCGTGGAGGCCGTGTCGCCGCCCGGCGACGATCTTCAGATGCGCGTTGAGGCGCTGGAGGCGGAAGTTGCCGAGCTAAAAGCGCGTCTCGATTCACTGCTGGCTCACCTGGGAGATTAAGCATGTCGGCGAAACTACGTATAGGAGTGGTTGGCCTGGGCGGTATCGCGCAAAAGGCGTGGTTACCGGTGCTGGGGGCCGCAGATGACTGGACGCTGCAGGCGGCATGGTCGCCCGGGAAAGAGAAAGCGCTGCGTATCTGTGAAACCTGGCGTATTCCCTATGCGGATTCTCTGGAACAGCTGGCGGCGCAGTGTGATGCCGTATTCGTGCATACTTCAACGGCTTCACATTATGAAGTGGTTTCCCGCCTGCTCAATGCCGGAGTGCATGTCTGCGTTGATAAACCGCTGGCGGATAAACTCAGCGATGCGGAGGCGCTGGTTGAGCTGGCCGCTCGCCGTCATCTCACGCTAATGGTCGGGTTTAACCGCCGTTTTGCCCCCCTCTATCGCGAGCTGAAGGCCCAGCTCGGGAGCGCTGCGTCGCTGCGGATGGATAAGCACCGTAGCGACAGCGTGGGCCACGATCTGCGCTTCACGCTGTTGGATGACTATCTGCACGTCGTCGATACCGCGCTATGGCTGGCGGGCGATAAAGCGCGTTTAAGCGGCGGTGCGCTGCACACCACCGCTCAAGGGGAGATGCTGTATGCCGAACACCATTTCAGTTGCGGAATGATGCAGATAACCACCAGTATGCACCGCCGCGCCGGAAGCCAGCGGGAGTGGGTACAGGCGGTAACCGACGGCGGATTATATGAAGTCCGGGATATGCGGGAGTGGCAGGAGGAGCGGGGGCGCGGCGTGATCCAGCGCCCGATCCCTGGCTGGCAGACCACCCTTGAGCAGCGTGGATTTACCGGCTGCGCGCGGCATTTTATCGAATGCGTGCAAAATCAGACGGTTCCTGAAACGTCCGGCGAGCAGGCGCTGCTTGCTCAGCGCGTTATAGAGAAACTCTGGCGCGAAGCGATGAGCGAATAATCCGTTGTAACAACTGACAGTAGTAATTCATTATGAACCCGGTAGACTATCGCCACTTTCCAGCGCCCGCATTTGCGGGCGTTTTACTCCAGGGTTGTGGAATAACACGTTAATGAATCTTTTAAAATCACTGGCGGCCGTCAGTTCGATGACCATGTTCTCGCGCGTGCTGGGCTTTGCGCGCGATGCGATTGTGGCGCGTATTTTTGGCGCGGGGATGGCCACCGACGCCTTCTTCGTTGCTTTTAAACTCCCGAACCTTTTACGGCGTATTTTTGCTGAAGGCGCTTTCTCACAGGCTTTTGTGCCGATTCTGGCGGAGTATAAAAGCAAGCAGGGTGAAGATGCGACCCGGGTTTTCGTCGCCTATGTTTCGGGGCTGCTGACGCTGGTTCTGGCGCTGGTCACCGTCGCCGGTATGCTGGCGGCACCGTGGGTGATTACTATCACCGCGCCGGGATTTGCCAATACGCCCGAAAAGTTCGCCCTGACCACGCAGCTCTTGCGCATCACTTTTCCCTATATTCTGTTGATCTCCCTGGCTTCACTCGTGGGCGCCATCCTGAATACCTGGAACCGCTTTTCGGTGCCTGCTTTTGCCCCGACCTTCCTGAACGTCAGCATGATTGGTTTTGCGCTGTTTGCCGCGCCCTATTTTAATCCGCCGATGCTGGCAATGGCGTGGGCGGTAACGGTTGGCGGTATTTTGCAGCTCGCCTGGCAGCTGCCGCATCTGAAAAAAATCGGCATGCTGGTGCTGCCGCGGGTCAACCTTAAAGATGCTGGCGCGGTGCGGGTGGTAAAACAGATGGGCCCGGCGATTCTCGGCGTCTCAGTCAGCCAAATCTCGCTGATCATTAACACGATTTTTGCCTCATTCCTCGTTTCCGGCTCCGTATCGTGGATGTACTACGCCGATCGTCTGATGGAGTTTCCGTCCGGCGTACTGGGCGTGGCGCTGGGGACCATTTTGCTGCCTTCGCTGTCTAAAAGCTTCGCCAGCGGCAATCACGATGAATATTGCCGTTTGATGGACTGGGGATTACGCCTGTGCTTCCTGCTCGCGCTACCGAGCGCGGTGGCGTTAGGGATCCTGGCCAAGCCGCTGACGGTCGCGTTATTCCAGTACGGGAAATTTACCGCTTTTGATGCCGCGATGACCCAGCGCGCGCTGGTGGCATATTCTGTCGGGCTTATGGGGCTCATCGTCGTGAAGGTGCTGGCTCCCGGATTCTATTCGCGGCAGGACATTAAAACGCCGGTGAAAATTGCCATCGTCACGCTGATCATGACGCAGGTGATGAACCTCGCCTTTATTGGCCCCCTGAAGCACGCTGGTCTGTCGTTGTCGATTGGTCTGGCGGCCTGCCTGAACGCCGCGCTGCTCTACTGGCAGCTGCGGAAACAGAAAATTTTTACGCCTCAGCCGGGCTGGTTCCTGTTCCTGCTGCGCCTGGTCATCGCGGTGATTATTATGTCAGCGGCGCTGCTGGGTGTGATGTACCTGATGCCGGAGTGGTCGCAGGGGACGATGCCGTTCCGCCTGCTGCGCTTGATGGTGGTCGTGGTGGCCGGCGTTGTCGCCTATTTCGCGACGCTGCTGCTGCTGGGCTTTCGCGTGAAAGAGTTTGCTCGCCGCACGGTTTGAGTTGTTCTGATGAAAGAAAAGCCGCTCTGCAGGAATTGCACAGCGGCTTTTTTTACCTGACGGTTCGCTCTTTATCTGGCGGTTCGCTGCGCCGATACGACCCTGGCGCTTTCCAGCAGGCGGATCCCAAGGGCAATCGCACCGGTTACGACGGCGAGGGTCACCACGCCGCTCCAGCCTGCGAGCACATACAGTTTGCTTCCCAGTACTGAACCCAGCGACATCCCAATAAACACGCCGGTGAACAGCAGCGCGTTGAGGCGTCCGCGCGCCTGCGGCTCCAGGCCATACACCAGATTCTGGTGCGCCACGAGGCTGGATTGCAGCCCCAGGTCAAAACCGACGGCCGAGATGGCAATCAGGATTAGCTGACCATGCGGCGGTAGCGCAGGCAGCAAAAACATCAGGGCAAACGAAACCGTCACCAGCGCCGCGCCCATTTGCGTGACTTTTTCTGCGCCAAACTTGTCGACCAGGCCGCCGGCCAGCGGGGCGGCAAGCGCCCCGGCAGCCCCTGCGATACCGAAGCCACCGGCTACCGCGCTGCCCATCTGATAGTGCGCCAACAGCATGACCGCAAGCGTGGACCAGAAGGCGCTAAAGGCGATAGAGAGGAATCCCTGGGCGAATGCGGCGCGACGCAGTGCCGGATAGCGTTTCCACAGATGCGCCATTGATTTCATCAGCTGCGGGTAGCTGAGGGTTGAGTGAATTTCGAAGCGCGGCAGCACGCGCCACATCACCACACCAATCATCGCGATGCTGACCGCAGCCGCCTGATACATTACCCGCCAGCCGAATAGCGCCCCCACCAGACCACTAACGGTTCGCGACAGCAGGATCCCCAGCAGCAGGCCGGTCATCACCGTACCCACCATTTTCCCCTGCTTGCCCGCGGGAGCCAGAATCGCGGCTGCCGGTACGATATCCTGCGCCATGGTCGCGGCCATACCGATAAGCAGGCTGACAATCAGCAGAGAGCTTAGCTGACCGGTAAGGCTGCAGAGCAGCAACAGGACGGCCAGCGCGGCGCTTTTCATCAGGATCAGCTTTCTGCGGTCGTGGCGGTCGCCAAGCGGGAGAAGGAAAAGTATGCCCAGCGCGTAGCCGGCCTGGGTCAGGGTCGGAACCAGACCCATACCCTCAACGCTCAAATGGAGGTTAGCCCCCATCAGCGGCAGCAGCGGTTGCGCGTAATAGATTGAGGCGACGCTGAAGCCTGCGCCCAGCGCAAGGATGAAAATGACCCACCCGGCGGCGCGGGAGGTGAGTGGAGTTGGTGTCATGGTGGATTCCTCTTAGAAGCGATGGCGCTATTTTTCCCGTAATCCGGCTGGCGCGGTAGATAGCCCGGTGGTAAAACGGTTATACGCTAAACGTATAGGCAAAATATAAATGAAGAAGCAAGAGCGTATAGATCGTATCGAACTGATGCGTACGTTCATTCGTATCGTGGAGGCCGGGTCTCTCTCCGCCGCCGCGGTACAGATGAATACGACCCAGGCGACGGTAAGTCGACGGCTTCAGTCTCTGGAGGGGCTGCTTGGCGCAAAGCTGATTCTGCGCACGACTCACGCGATGAAGCTGACCGATGACGGTGAGCGCTGTTATCAGCATGCCCGCCAGGTCGTCGATGCCTGGCTGGCGCTGGAGGACGACCTGCGGATCACCGATGACCGGCCGGTGGGGATTTTAAGGGTGCGGGCCCCGCATGCGTTTGGTCAGCAACAGCTGCTGGGACCGCTGGTGGATTTTTTGCAGCGCTATCCCCAGCTGGCGGTTGAATGGATGCTGAACGATAAGACGGTCGATTTTCTGAGCGATGGTATCGACTGCGCGATTCGCGTGGGGGCTGAGGTGGATCCGGCTACGGTATCCGTACTGCTGGCCGAGGTTCCCCGCAGCGTGGTGGCATCCCCATCGCTGCTGGCAAACTTGCCGCCGTTAAGCGCGCCGCAGGAGATGTCGTTGCTGCCGTGGATAGCCATCAGCACGTTCTATCAGCATGAGGTGAGGCTGCAGTCGCAGGTGGATGAGCAGCTTATTACCTTTGCCATCGCGCCGTGTCTGAGTACCGATAGCGTGCATGTGGCGCGTAATACCGCGCTGGCGGGGCTGGGCGCGGCGATTGTGTCGAGCTGGGCGGTAGCGGACGATATTGCCGCCGGGCGGCTGGTGGAGCTGTTCCCGCAGTGGCGAGCCTCACCGCTGCCGGTACACCTGGTGTATCCCTGGGCGCGCTACTATCCGACGCGGTTGCGTAAGTTTCTCGATCTGATGCGTGAGGTCATGCCGCAGATTGCGGGGATGCAGCGTCCGGAAGGGGAATAAAAAAAGACCGGCCGCGGGGGCCGGTCTTTTCGAGGTGACGTTACTCTACGGGCTGCGGACGGGTAGGTCCGGCAGCGGCTTTGTGCGTGGCGCTATGACCGCCAGCAGAACCTTTACCGTCAAAATCAAAGTTCGGGCGAACCCACTCGCTTTGACGAGGCGCTTCAGGTACGTAGTCTGGCGCTGGGGCGCGGGTCATCGGCGCCGTGGCGTGACGATTGGCGACCTTAACGACCGGCGCAGCCGTGACAACAGGTTGAGTCGCAACGACCGGCTCCGCCGCTGGTGCAGGTTCAACCACCGGTTCGGAAACAACAGGCGCTTCCTCAACAACCACCGCAGTCTCTTCAACCGCAACAGGTTCAGCGACCGCAGCTTCCGGTTCGACAGCCTCTTGCGCAACGACGTCAACGGCTTCTGCGACAACTTCTTCGGCCACGGCTTCATCGGCTTCGGCAATCAGCTGCGGCTGTTCATCAACCGGGGCGGCGATAGCCTCCGGATGCGTGGTTTCTACGACCGGAACTTCAGGTTCGTTAATCACCGCCACAGGCTCGGTAGTAGCCACTGGCTCGACTGCGCTTTCTGCGGCGACAGCCGGGGCAATGACGTCAGAGACAGCCGGCTCAGCGGCAGCCACTGGTGCGACGACGGGCTCAGCCGCAGTGGTTGAGAACTCCTGAACCTGCACGTCTTCCTGCTGCTGGTCCTGAGGGCGAACGACCGGGTAGCGGATCCACACTTTACCAGACGCCATTTCCGGCGATGCGCAGGCTACGGTCAGCGGCATCGGGGATTGCGTCGGGTAACGCTCATCACGGTAGCGACGACGGCGCTGGCCGCTGACGCGCAGGTGACGAGGGGAACGACGTGAACGACGCGGCATACCGTTGGATTCGCGGGCTTCACCGTTCTCATCATGTTCCGCAGCGGTTTCAACAACCGCCGGCAGGTCGACTTTCGCCAGTTCAGTGCGCGGCGCTGCGGCTTCCGGCTGGACGACCGGCGCTTCGGCGACCTGAGGCGCGGCTACCGGCTCGACAACCTGTTCAGCGGCGGCGGATTCAATACGCACCTTCTGCGCCAGCTGGCGAGGTTTACGACGCGGCATCGTCTGCACGCGCTCTTCCTGCTCGCTCTCCTGAACAACCGGCTCTTCGCGGGTTTGCGCTTTGGCTTCCTGCTGAACCTGACGTTTATCATCGTTACGACGGCGATTACGTTCGCGGCGCGGCTGCTGCTCGTCGCGCGCTTTGCCTTTTTCGCTATCTTCGACCGTTGTCTGGCGGATTTCGCGCGGCTCAGCGTTCTGCTGCTGCTTCTCACGACGGTTGCGGCGGTTTTCTTCACGAGACTCGCGGCCTTCGCTGTTCTCGGCACGACTATCGCGGTTCTCGCGGCTATCGCGATTATCCCGGTTGTCGCGGCGGTCATTGCGATCGCGGCGGTTGTTGGAGCGCGGTTTACGACGATCCTGCTGACGCTCGGATTTCTCTTCCGCTTTTTTCTCAACCTGAACTTCTGCCGGTTTAGTCTCTTCCTCGCTGGAGAACATATTTTTCAGCGCGCTGAAGAAGCGGGCAACCAGGCCAGGCTGCGCCGGCGCTATGCGAGAAGTTATAATTACTACGATAATTTAATTCAATAGTGG
>OGYT01002291.1_pt1 | contig 10632 bp, 10 predicted proteins | sample 1576631 | NCBI WGS metagenome assembly OGYT01 (sample SAMEA3541588, study PRJEB24748) | human gut metagenome | biome: human gut; feature: human-associated habitat; material: faeces | place: China | collected 2012
TCAGGTGTATTTCCAGGTTCTCAATGCAAAGGATTATGTTTCAGGCGCAGCCCCTCCTGCAGCATGGCGTAGGTTTTCCCCACACCGGCCGCGTATCCCAGATAGACTTTAAGGGACCCCTGCCGTTTGCGTTCGATGAGTTCCGCGAAACCGTCCATGACCATCCTCCCGACACGGAAAGTACTTCTTTCCTCGCCCGGCTACCGGAGTTCGTCAAGAGCCAGATTGAGGCGCAGCACATTGACCTTCGGTTCACCCCACACGCCCCATTCCGGGCCTTCCACATGGCCGCGGACGAGCTTTTCCACCGCTTCCGGAGACAGGCCGCGGGCTTCGGCCACGCGCCGGACCTGCATCAGGGCCGCATCCGGCGAAATATGAGGATCAAGGCCGCTTCCCGAAGCGGTCAGCATATCCACGGGCAACACGCCTTCGGGCCGCTCGGCGCGCAGCTCCTGTTCCGAGGCCCGGACGCGCTCGGCCAGAGCCTTGCTGGTGGGGCCATAGTTGGAACCGGAGGAGGAACCGGCATTGTACCCGGCTGCTGAGGGGCGGGGATGGAAATACTTCGCGCTGGAGAACGGCTGCCCGATGAGGGCGGAACCGACGATCGCGCCGTCCCGCAGGATCAGCGAACCCGCCGCTTCTTTAGGGAAGAAGGCGTCGGCCGCCCCGGTGACGAGCATGGGGTAAGCGGCGCACAAAAGGACGGCGAGGCACAGCGTGGACAGAACGGACTGACGAATGAGCTTGAACATGACGTATATCCTTATGTGAAAAAGAAACCTGAAGGGACGCACGCGGAGGAGACTTCCGGAGTTGGAGAGGAACGAACGCCCCTTCAGGTGGTATGTACCGACGCGGCTAGACGAGGCCGACGGCGGAAATCACGATATCGATGAGCTTGATGCCGATGAACGGGGCGATGACGCCGCCGAGCCCGTAGACCAACAGGTTGCCGCGCAGGACCGAAGCCGTGGAACGGGGACGGTAGCGCACGCCCTTGAGCGCCAGCGGGATGAGCAGGATGATGATCAGGGCGTTGAAGATCACCGCGGACAGGATGGCGCTCTGCGGCGTGGACAGGTGCATGACGTTCAGCACGCCGAGCTCCGGCAGGGCCGCCATGAACAGCGCCGGGATGATGGCGAAGTACTTGGCCACGTCGTTGGCGAGGCTGAACGTGGTGAGCGCACCCCGGGTGATCAGAAGCTGCTTGCCGATCTCCACGACCTCGAGGATCTTGGTGGGGTCGGAGTCCAGATCCACCATGTTGGCCGCCTCCTTGGCGGCGGTGGTGCCGGAGTTCATGGCCAGGCCCACGTCAGCCTGGGCCAGGGCGGGGGCGTCGTTGGTGCCGTCGCCGGTCATGGCGACGATCTTGCCCTGAGCCTGCTCCTCCTTGATGACCTTGATCTTATCCTCGGGGCGGCACTCGGCGATGAAGCCGTCCACGCCGGCCTCCTGGGCGATGGTCGCCGCGGTCAGCGGGTTGTCGCCGGTGCACATGATGGTCTTGATACCGATGGCGCGCAGGCGGGCGAAGCGCTCCACCAGGCCGTCCTTCACGATATCCTTCAGGTAGATGACACCCAGCACACGCTTGCCCACGCAGACGGTGAGGGGGGTGCCGCCCTGCTTGGACACCTGGTCGGTGTGGCCCTGCAGATCGGCGGGCACGGCGCCGCCCAGGCCCTTGACGTACTCCACAATGGCGTCGCTGGCGCCCTTGCGGATGGAGGTGCCGTCAGGCAGATCCACGCCGCTCATGCGGGTCTTGGCGGTGAACTCGATGAACTCGGCACCCTTCAGGCTGCTCTCGTCCACCACGACGCCCCGCTCCTTGGCCAGGGCAACCACGCTCTTGCCCTCGGGGGTGGCGTCGCTCAGGGAGGAGAGGGCCGCATACTTGGTGAGCTCCTCCACGCTGACGCCGCTGACGGGGATGAAGTCGGCGGCCATGCGGTTGCCGTAAGTAATGGTGCCGGTCTTGTCGAGGATCATGGTGTCCACGTCGCCGCAGGCCTCGACGGCCTTACCGCTCATGGCGATGACGTTGAAGCGGGTGACGCGGTCCATGCCGGCGATGCCGATGGCGGAGAGCAGAGCTCCGATGGTGGTGGGGATCAGGCACACCGCCAGGGCGATCAGGGTGGACACGGGCAGGGTGACGCCGCTGTAGCGGCCGATGGGGTACAGGGTGACGATGACGATCATGAAGATGATGGTCAGGGCCACCAGCAGGATCTGCAGGGCGATCTCGTTGGGGGTCTTCTTGCGGGAGGCGCCCTCCACCAGGGCGATCATCTTGTCCAGGAAGGACTCGCCGGGGTTAGAGGTGATGCGGATCTTCAGCCAGTCGGACACCACAGTGGTGCCGCCGGTGACGGAGGCGAAGTCGCCGCCGGACTCGCGGAGCACGGGGGCGGACTCGCCGGTGATGGCGGACTCATCCACGCTGGCGGTGCCCTCGATGACCTCGCCGTCGTTGGGGATGATCTCACCGGCGCTGACCATGACCACGTCGCCCTTCTTCAGCTCGCTGGAGGAGACGACGGTCTCGGTGCCGTCGGCCTTGAGCAGACGGGCCTTGGTGTCCTTCTGGGTCTTCTTCAGGCTCTCGGCCTGGGCCTTGCCGCGGCCCTCGGCCACCGCCTCGGCGAAGTTGGCGAAGAGGACGGTGACAAAGAGGATGACGCAGACAAAGATGTTGTACAGGCGGACATTATTGATGCCGTCGGTGGGCCCGAAGAGCTCGGGGAAGATGGAGAGCAGCAGAGCGATGACAAAGCCGATCTCAACCACAAACATGACCGGATTGTGCATCATATATTTGGGGTTCAGCTTGGTGAACGCCCCGATAACAGAGGACTTGAAGATGTCCTTTGTTACGAATTTGGTCCGATGCTTATCTTTCATAGGGAATCCGTAATCCTCCTTTAAACCGGCAGCCAGATGGACAGATGCTCAGCGATGGGGCCGAGAGCCAGGGCCGGGAAGAACGTCAGCGCCGCAAAGATGTAGACCACGAAGGCCACGATGACGCCGAAGCCGATGTTGTTGGTCTTCAGGGTGCCGATGGACTCGTTCATGCGCTTCTTGCACAGCAGAGACCAGGCGATGGCCAGCTGGAGCACGATGGCCAGGTAGCGGCCGAAGAACATGGCCAGACCGGCGGTGATGTTCCAGAAGTAGGTGTTGTCGGCCAGGCCCTCAAAGCCAGAGCCGTTGTTGGCGGCGGAAGAAGAGTACTCGTACAGCACCTGGCTCAGGCCGTGGAAGCCGGGGTTGGTGATACCGGCGCGGCCGGCCTCGGTGCCGACGGCCAGGGCGGAGAAGCCCAGGATCAGCAGGGGGTGGATGATGAGGACCAGCACGGCCATCTTCATCTCGCGGCCCTCCACCTTCTTGCCCAGGTACTCGGGGGTACGGCCGATCATCAGGCCGCACAGGAACACGGCCAGCATGACGTACATGATCATGTTCATCAGGCCCACGCCCTTGCCGCCGAACACGCAGTTGAGCATCATGTGCAGCAGGGGCACCATGCCGCCCAGGGGTGTCAGGGTGTCGTGCATGTTGTTGACGGTGCCGGTGGTGAAGGATGTAGTGACGGTGGTGAACAGGGCGGACTGGGCGATGCCGAAGCGGACCTCCTTGCCCTCCATGCTGCCCATGGACTGGCTCAGGCCAATCTCCGCCAGCTTGGGGTTGCCCGCCAGCTCAGAGAAGTAGCACAGGCACAGGCCCACCACGAAAATGATGCCCATGGCCACGAACACGGTGCGGCCCTCGCCGCCGAAGATGGGCTGGCGGTCGGTCAGGCGGCGGCCCACGACGGGGTGCGCCTCATCAGTCAGCTTCTTGCGGTTGTGGTACATCAGGCCGAACATGATCACGCAGGCGCCGGGCAGGATCATCATGCTCAGCAGCTCGGTAATGTCGGAGATGATGGTGGGGTTCTCCAGCGGGGTGGTGGAGTTGGCACCCAGGAAGCCGCCGCCGTTGGTGCCCAGGTGCTTGATGGAGACCAAGGAGGCGATGGGGCCCATGGCGATGTCCTGCTGGGTGCCCTCGATGGTGGTCACCGTCTGGTTGGCCATGAAATTCTGGGGAGCGCCCTGCCACACCAGGATCAGTGTCACGATAATGGAGAAGGGGATCAGGATGCGGGTGGTGATGCGCACCAGATCCACATAGAAGTTGCCCAGGTTGTTCTTGCTGGTGCCCGTCAGGCCGCGGCAGAAAGCCACGCAGGCGGCGTAGCCGGTGGAGGCGGAGACGAACATCATGAAGATGATGACCAGCATCTGGGAGAGGTAGCTCAGCCCACTCTCACCGGAGTAGTGCTGCAGGTTGGTGTTGGTCATGAAGGAGATAATGGTGTTGAAGGAGAGGGTGGGCTCCATGGCGCCGATGCCGTTGGGGTTGAAGACCGGCAGGAACTGGATGCGCAGGATCAGGTAGCCGATAAACACCATGACGGCGTTGGTAAGTACCAGAGCCAGGGCGTATTTTTTCCAGCCCATGCCCTCATTCTGATTGATACCGCAGATGCGGTAGATTCCATTGTCGATGCGGTTGAACACGGGGTCGCAAAACGTATGTTGACCAGTGGCGATGTGGAACATATAGCGGCCGATCGGGATGATCAGCAGCACGAAAATCACCAGGGTCAGAATGATTTGCAGCATTGCAAAATTCCTCCTCTGTGCCTCAGAACTTTTCCGGGTTGGCCAGGGCGTACACCAGATAGCACGCCAGCGCAATAATGACGATACCCAAAGCAATCATAACTAGCAATTCCTCTTTTCTAGCAAAACAGTCTTATTTGTCCATCTGGCGGTCGCACCAGTCGGCCAACAGTTTCACCAGGACAAAGCTCACGACCAGAGTGGCTATCATAGCGAGATCCATTACTTCCATCTTGTTTCCCTCCTTGTGTCCGTCTCCGCGTGCTCTCCACCGCCGGAGCGGTGCCGGTCGTCTCCCGCGGTCCGGACCTGACGCGCTGATTCCCAACCGCCGGGCCGCAGAACCCCGCCTCTGCCTCCAGCGATTGCACGTATGAGTTTTACCACGTTCCGGAAAGAAATCAAGAGCTTTTTCACAATCTTAATTCAGCCTTAACACATCCGCATGTTCCCTTATCCTTTCTTTTTGTTGTGGTAATATTTGTATTTTTAGCTTTGTGGGATTCTTATGGATTCTTAACGCCCTCCACTCTCCTCTTGCACCTTCCTAATCCCTTTCGCGCTATACTGATTCTGTAAAGAGAGTATTCAGCGCACTGTGACACACCGCTGCAGAGAGGAGTCCTTCTGATGTATGCCTATCCAGTCCACTCGTCTGTCCCCGCCCCCCGCACCGCAGCCCGAGCCAGTTGGAAATCGGCCGCCAGTGGCTGCCTCGCCTGGGGGCTGAAGACCCACCCCATTGTGACCGGCACGGCGGTGCTTGCCCTGAGCGGCGCTGTTCTTGTGGGCGGCGTATCTCTGGCGGTTCTCGCCGTCAATCTGCCGCTCTATCTGGCCGCCCTCCTGCTGTGAGGCTTACGGCCAGAGCTCAAAAAAGGGGCCATCACCGGAGTGATGGCCCCTTTTATGGTTCTATGTCTGTGTTTATACGGCGGTTGGCAGCTCCGGCCGGTTTTCCCCTGCCCCACACTGCCACAGGCTTGCCTGTCCGTCTGCCTCCATACAAAGTTTGGGAGCGGCCCCTGCCTCGGAGCCGCTCCTGCGGGGTGAGCCCTATCCATATATCAAGTCAGAACGACTTTTTTCCACTGCATAGCATCTGCATGGAGAAAAGCGCCTATCATTCGCCGTGCCGGTGCGGCATGGGCTGTGCTGGCAGACACAGCCCATGCCTGCGCCAAATCACAAAGAGAGGTGGTCTCTGGATCCACAAAACAAAAAAGCTGTACCTCCACGGGTACAGCAAACAAACCTTATGATACCTGTCTCAATCATAAGCAACTGCACCCTCCCTGGACCGGGGAGGCTTCCTGTGCGTCATATACAGGCAGGTATTCTGACTCAGGCATCCAGCGCGGTTCTCGCCTTCCCAGGGCATAGCCCCAGTGACCTATAAGAACCGCTCCACCAATACAGCAACGGCATTGTGCGGGATTCACACCCGCTTCCCTTTTCAGCGTCTCCGGGAGGAGGCGCACCTGTATACCATTCAGTATTCCATTGTATAGGTAGATTATAGTCCCTCTTTCTTCCCATGTCAAGCCATTTCCCTCCTTTGCCCGCTGGTGCGGGCAAAGGAGGGACGGCCTGACACCGCCATGCCCTTACTGCCAGTCGGCAGGGTAGACAAAGTAGGCGTAGCGGGTCCGGTTGGGGGTCTGGAAGTGAATGTGGCTTCCCTTGGGGATGTAGATGATGTCGCCGGGGCCTCCGGACACCACACGGCCGTCGATCTCGATCTCCAGCGTGCCGTCCAGAACCAGGTCGTACTCATCATAGGTGAGGGTCCACTCGAAGCTGGTGTGATCCAGCTCCATGATGCCGCAGCCCATGCGGGGGGCCTCCTCCAGCGTCACCACGTCCTTGAGCTTGACGCCGTCCTGCTGGAAGGGCTCGCACTTGACGGTGCTGGTCTTGATGCCGATGATCCCGCTGGGATCGATGTGCTTTTCAAACTCGGGCTTGCCGCCCTTGCCCGCGGACTCCTCCAAAACCTTGGTGACAATCTCGCGGATGAGCGCTTCGCTTACATTCATGATAGATTCCTTGCCTTTCCGGTATTGGCCTTACTCGATTACTTGGAAATGGTCTGGATCTTGGAGAGCAGCTTGGGGGCCAGGAGGTTGGCCACAATCAGGGCGGTGACACCGGCCACCAGCTTACCAGCGATCATGGGGAAGATCATCTGGGCATCGTTGCCGGCGGCAAAGCCCAGGTGGTCGCCGAACACGAAGGCGGCGGATACGGCGAAGGCCACGTTCAGGATCTTGCCCTTGGGGTTCATCTCGCCCATGATGTTGAACATGGCGATGTTGTTGGCCAGGGTAGCCACCAGACCGGCGGAGCCCTTGTCATTCATGCCCAGGGCGCCGCCCAGCTTGGACAGGGCGCCGCCGAAGGTACGGGTGATCCACTCCACCATGGGGAAGGCGCCGATCAGAACAATGCCGATCTGGCCGCAGACCAGCAGGCCGTTGTTCAGCGGAGTCATGCCCAGGTCGGGATCCACCGTGGACATCACATCGAACACGGGGAACATGATGCCGGTGATCTGCTGGAACACGGCGATGGCAGTCAGGACGGTGATGACCACGGTGACGCCGGTGCCGAACTTGTTGAAGCCGTTGATCATGGGACCGGGGGCGAACCACAGGCCGATGACGATCAGGGCGGCGATGACGATGACGGGCACCAGATTAATCAGGATGCGGCCGATGTCCATCTTATAGGGGGTCATGTTCATGACCAGGCCGCCCACGATGCAGCCGATGGGGATGGTGATCATACCGGCCAGGACGCCGGCGCCCAGGTAGGGGCGGTCTTCCTTCTTGATGATGCCCAGGGCCACAGGGATGGTAAACACGATGGTGGGGCCCATCATGGTGCCCAGGATCAGGCCGGCGAAGTTACCGATGGAGGGGTCGCTGGCCAGCTCCATGGCCAGAGGGTAGCCGCCCATGTCGCAGGCCAGGATGGTGGTGGCGAACATAGAGGCATCGGCGCCGATGGCGGTGTAGATGGGGGAGATGATGGGGCCCAGCACCATGGACAGCACGGGGGCCGCCGCATACACGCCGGCCATGGCGATGGCCAGGCCGCCGATGGCGTTGAAGCCGTCCTCAAACTTCTCGCCGTAGCCCAGCTTATTGCCGCGGATACGGTCAATGGCGCCCACAATCATGAAGATCATCATGATCAGCATGATGACGGAGTTGATGTTCAGTCCGGAAACCCAGGCTTTGATACTCTCAGTAAAAATACTGGGATCAGCAGCTGCGATCAGTTCGCTAAAATCCATTACTTACACTCCTTCTCTAACTCTCAAAACAGTTTGGGGGTTGAAGGTCTCTCTTCTCTTTGCGCTTACAGCAGGGACTGGAATACCTGCTGCGCGGGGCGCGGGATGACGGAGGTGCCCACCAGCAGCTCCGCGTCACGGGACGCGGCGGCCACGGCTTCACGCACCGCCCCCACATCCCCGGTCAGGGTGACAAAGCCCTTGCCGCCGATGGCGTATCCAATGCGCACCTCGATCAGGGTCACGTTGGCTGCCTTGGCGGCCACATCGGCGGCCGTAATGGCCGAGGCGATGGAATAGAACTCCAGCACGCCCACCGCACCGCCTGCGGGGGGCTGGGTGGTCATGCTGATGGCCGGAATCAGTTGGGGATGGGCGTTGGGGAGCAGCAGCGTGTTGACCACGCTCTCGCCGCCCTGGCGGATGCCCTCGGCCATGGAGGCCTTGACATCGCCGGTATCGCCCGCAATGATGATGATATACTTGCCGGGACACACGGTAGAGGAACGGATGAGCTCCACCTGGGCTGCCTTTACCATAAAATCACTGGTCTCAATGCCCCGGGCAATACTGGTCAGCTCGACCATGCCGATGGCGTTTGCCATACCGTTCATACCTCCTTCCGGCAGAGCCTGGCGCCCGCCGGAGTGATTTCTGTCACCACGCCGTCGATGCTGGCGTGGATGTTGGCGCTCAGGCCGTCCGGGGCGGCCTGAGCCAGAAGCTCTCCCTTGGATACCGGGTCGCCCACGGCCTTGACAGGCACGGCGGGCTTGCCGATGTGCTGCTGGAACGGGATGAATACCGTCTCCGGCTCCAGGGGGATGCAGGTGTGGGCGTGCAGGCCGTAGTAGGCCGACAGGCCCAGCCGGGCCACCAGCCGGTCGGTGGGCGTCTTGCGCTCGTCCACAAACTCCCGGGCGTGGGGCTCCATGTTCCGGGGCACCTGAATGCCGCGCTTGCGCAGCTCGCCCTTGATGTAGCCGTTCACCTTGCGGGGAGACAGGCCCATGGGGCAGGCGAACATCTCGCACACGCCGCAGTCGCAGCAGTTGGCCGCGTCGCCGAAGGAGCGCAGATACTCCTCGTTGTCCTCGATGCTCCCCTCCCGCCACAGGTTGCGCATGACCAGGTTGGGGCGGATCTGGTGCCCGATGAGATAGCGGGGGCAGAGATCGGTACACATGCGGCACTGGATGCAGGCGCTCTTGGTCTGATGGCGGATGGTCTCCATCGGGAGCTGGGCCCGCCGGAACAGGTAGTGCTCCTTGGGCAGGACGATCAGGTTTCCGGTGGTCTTGGTGACCACGGCCGCCTCAATGGCGGCCCGGTCGGTGAGAGGCTTGCCCATCATGGGTCCGCCCACGATGAGGGCGTAGTCCGCTAAGTTGGGCCGGGCCTCCGCCACGCAGGCCGTGAGGGCCGTGCCCACCGGGACCTTTAGGAGAATGGGCTCCTTGACCTCGCCCACCACGGAGAGGTATTTCTCCGTCACCGGAGTGCCCTCCAGGGCGTCCTGAATGTTGAGCAGGGTGCCCACGTTGTCCACGACGCAGCCCACGTCCAGGGGCAGCCCCCGCTCCGGGACGGAGCGGCCGGTCACCTGCTGCACCATGGTCTGCTCGTCGCCAGCCGGGTAGAAGGTCTTCATCCGGAACAGCTCCACCTGGGCGCCGCTCCGGCTGATAGCCCCCTCCAGGGCCGTGATCTCCGCGTGGTACTTGCCCTTCAGGGCGATCACCGTGCGCTTCGCGCCCAGGTGCTCGGCCACCGCCACCGCGGCGGCCACCACCCGGTCGGGGAAGGTACGGCAGAGATATTTGTCGGTTTCGATCAGCGGTTCACACTCGGCCGCGTTGACCAGAAAGCACTCCGCCTTGGCTGAGAGCTTTACATGGGTGGGGAACCCGGCGCCTCCGGCGCCGACTACACCCGCAGCCTTGACCGCTTCGGTCAGATTCATGACGTATGACCATTCCTTTCGCGGAAGTTTCCGCCGGGCCGCCGCGGCGCCTCCCCGTCAGGGGAGCACGCTGCGGTCGATCTCCTGGTCGTCCACAATGCCGACCACGGTGGCGTCCACCGGGATGCTCATATCGCCGGCGGCGCTGCGGGCCGAACTGCCTCCGACCACGAGCACAGTCTCCCCCACGCCGGCGCCGATGATATCGGCGGCCACGATGGGGGGCCGTTCCGCTTTTCCCGTCAGCACATCCAGCGGCTGAACCAGCAGCAGCTTCAGGCCAGCCAGTTTTTCTTCCTTACGGGTGGCCCAGATGTTGCCGATCACCTTTGCTACCTTCATAGCCTTGATCCATCCTTTTTCGGGTAATGGGGCTCAGGGCCCGGGGTCACTCCTGAACCAGCCGGATCCCGTGCTCCTTGGCGCAGTCCTTGGCCAGAGCCGTCAGGATGCACTTGGCGGGGACATGGATGCAGGTGACCTTTTCCGCCGCGGCGTCCCGGATGTCCCGCTCCGTGAGCACCCGCTTGGTCACATGGACCAGCTTCTCCTCACGAGCCGCGGGCATGGGGGCAGGGGCGGAGGGTTCCGCGGCCGCGGGCGCCTCCGCCGGAGCCGCCTGACCCGTTTCCGGATAATTGATAACGATGCCGTTTTCGTAGTTTATCAGTTCA
>OGYT01002297.1_pt1 | contig 10614 bp, 8 predicted proteins | sample 1576631 | NCBI WGS metagenome assembly OGYT01 (sample SAMEA3541588, study PRJEB24748) | human gut metagenome | biome: human gut; feature: human-associated habitat; material: faeces | place: China | collected 2012
AGAATCCTGTACACTCCAGAACTACGTCTACGCCGATTTCTCCCCATGGAAGTTCAGCAGCGTTAGCTTTTGCATAAATTTTGATTTCTTTTCCGTCAACTGTGATGGAATCTTCTCCTGCTGTTACTGCGTCTGCAAGAGCATATTTTCCCTGTGTTGAGTCATATTTTAATAAGTGAGCAAGCATTTTAGGAGATGTTAAATCGTTGATTGCTACGATTTCAAATCCTTCTGCTCCAAACATCTGACGGAATGCAAGACGTCCGATACGTCCAAAACCATTGATTGCAACTTTTACTGCCATGATAAAATTCCTCCTATGAATTAAGTGGTTAATTATGGTAATCCTTTTGTTTGTTAAAGAATCATCAACCTGTATTGTATTGTACATAATTCTAAACAAAAATTCAAGACCATTTTCCAAAAAACAAATAAAAATTAAGTAAAAAATGTAAATTCTATGCTATACTTGGTATGTGGTATGCTTTAAACATTACTGTCAGAAGCAAATTGATACTGTTTTGCATTATTTTTTCATTATTCTCAATATATAAATGTCCAATTTTCAGGATTCTGGTACTTTCATGTCAAAGTACTTTGAGGAATAATAATGTGTGGACAGTAACTCGATAAAGGCTTTGGATGTTTACCACATATATACAGCACGATCATCACCACATTATATTATTTATAATAGAAGAAAGGACTGAACTTATGGACAGACAGATATTATGGGATTGCCATATGCATTCTTCTTTTTCCGCTGATTCTGATACTCCTATGGAGTCTATGATACAGCGTGCTATCGAACTCGGTATTCAGGGGATTACTTTTACGGAGCATCTTGACCCTGATTATCCGGCTACTCCTGATGCCAGACAGGCAGAGATTTCACGGCTCTGGATTTTTCTCTGGATATTTCATCTTATCAAAAAAAGCTTATAGAAATGCAGTCTTTATATAAGGATAAAATTCATCTGCGTTTTGGAATCGAATTGGGGTTGCAGATGCACCTGGGAGATTATTTTAACTCACTTCTCTCTCAGACACCTTTTGATTTTGTCATAGGATCTTCTCATCTTGTTCATGGATACGATCCTTATTATCCTGATTTTTTTGAGGGACGCAAGGAATTTCTGTGTTACATGGAGTATTTTGAATCTATTCTTGAAAATATTTCTGTATATGATGATTTCGATGTTTATGGTCATATTGATTATGTTGTCCGTTACGGTCCTAATAAAAACCGCCAGTATTCTTATGGCCGCTATAAGGATATCCTGGATGAGATTCTTAAGAAACTCATTTCAATGGGAAAGGGAATTGAGCTTAACACAGGTGGATATCATTATGGACTTGGCGAGCCAAACCCTTGTGTTGCGGTAATAAAACGTTACAAAGAACTCGGTGGAGAAATCATTACGGTTGGCGCAGATGCCCATACACCGGATAAAGTAGCATATGCCTTTGATAAGGCCGCTAATGTACTTGAAACTTGTGGTTTCAAACATTATACCGTATTTAAAGACCGTAAACCGAAATTTATTTCTTTATAAACTATTTGAATACTTGCCTATATGGCAGTCTATGTAATATAATATCTCATGATATCAGGGTTAATAATTCAAAAAGTCATATGTACATGCATGATAATACTTTTAACCCTAGTACAGCGAATATTAAGTAACTGCTTTCCGTAAATCAACCGATTGGTACACCAGAGCATTTCACATGATTTCAGAGGCGCAGTTTTAAGGCTGCGGCTTTCTGTATATATTTTTTCATAAACCAGGGAGGAATATTATGGCTAAAAAAAGACTCCAGAAGAAGCATTCTTCAGCAACAGTCAGAAAACAGGAAACTGAAACATTAAAGGTAACTACCTCTAAAACAGAACCTGTTAAAGTAGAAACTTCTAAAGTTGAACCAATCAAAGTGGAAACTTCTAAAGTAGAGCTTGTCAAAGTGGAAACTTCCAAGGTAGAGCCTGTTAAGGTGGAAACTTCTAAGACAGAACCAACCAAAGTGGAAACTTCCAAAACTGAGCCAATCAAAGTGGAAACTTCTAAAACTGAACCGATTAAAGTAGAAACTTCCAAAACTGAACCAGCTAAGCTGGAAATGCCTGCTGATCTCGCTGTATATAATGAGCGTTTCCAGAAGCATTACGATGAATTAAAATGGTTATACTGTGAATTATATCAGGATCGCGATGATGTCATGACATATCTCAATGACCTCACATCTAATATGAAGACCTTTTATAATGGAAGAAATGCAGCATTAAGAGCATCTGACAGCAAACGTGAAGCAGATCCTAATTGGTATAAACGCAATGACCTGTTAGGTATGATGATGTATGTAAATAACTTTGCGCATACTTTAAAGGGTCTGGAAGAGAAACTGGACTATGTACAGGAATGCAATGTAAACTATCTGCATCTGATGCCTCTGCTCGCATCACCGGAAGGTAAAAGTGATGGTGGCTATGCAGTTGCTGATTTCCGTACCGTTCAGCCGGAACTTGGCACTATGGAAGACTTTTCAGAGTTAACAGCCAAATGTCACGAACGAGGCATTAATATCTGCCTTGATTTCGTTATGAACCACACATCCGAGGATCACGAATGGGCAAAACGCGCACGCGCCGGTGAAAAAGAATATCAGGATCGTTATTTCTTCTTTGATTCCTACGATGTTCCTGCTCTCTACGAGCAGACCTGTCCTCAGGTATTCCCGACTACTGCGCCTGGCAACTTCACATGGCTGGATGATGTACATAAACATGTTATGACCACATTTTATCCATATCAGTGGGATTTAAATTACAGAAATCCTGTTGTATTTAATGAGATGGTTTATAACATGCTGTATCTTGCCAACCAGGGCGTTGATATTGTACGTCTTGATGCAGTTCCTTATATCTGGAAACAACTTGGCACAAACTGCCGCAACCTGCCTCAGGTTCACACTATCGTGCGTATGATGCGTATGATCTGCGAGATCGTATGCCCGGGAGTTCTGCTCCTCGGAGAAGTTGTTATGGCTCCTGAAAAAGTAGTTCCATACTTTGGTACACTTGAGAAACCAGAATGCCATATTCTGTATAACGTTACGACAATGGCAAGTACCTGGCATACTGTTGCCACTAAGGATGTATCTCTTCTTCGCAGACAGCTGGATATTCTTGGTTCACTTCCTAAGGAATATGTATTCCAGAATTATCTGCGCTGCCATGATGATATCGGCTGGGGATTAGATTATGATTTTCTTAAGAACTTCTCTATCGATGAAGTGTCCCATAAGAAGTTCCTTAACGATTTCTTTACAGGAAAATATCCGGATACATTTGGACGTGGTGAACTCTACAATGACGATCCTCGCCTGGGTGATGCAAGACTTTGCGGAACTACTGCTTCTCTTTGTGGAATCGAGAGATTCGGATTTGAGGGAAATACTGCGGGTGTGGACAGAAGTGTACGTTATGATATCACATTACATGCGTTTATGCTTTCCCAGTCCGGTATTCCGGTTATCTACAGTGGTGATGAGATCGGCCAGTTAAATGACTATGCTTATAAGAATAATCCAAATAAAGCAGCTGATTCCCGTTATCTCCACAGAGGAGAATTCAACTGGTCTCTTGCTCCGAACCGAAATATCGCTGACACTGTACAGGGTAAACTTTTCCATGCACTGGATCATCTGGAACATATCAGAAGTGAGCACAACGTCTTTGATACAAATGCATCTCTTCGCACTATCGATACATGGGATTCTTCTATCCTTGCACTTGTTCGTGAAAATGATGATGAGAAATTTATCGGTATCTACAACTTCAGTGATCAGGATAAGGTTGCATGGATCAATGAAGATGATGGTATGTATACAGACCTTATCACAGGTCACGAGATGGAAGCTAAGGGCGTTATGATTCCGGCATTTGGATGCTTCTGGCTGTGTAGAAAAAAATAATATCAGATTTGTATCAGTTTAGTTGACAAAGGCGATATTAAACCATCTGTTATTTTCATATGTAATAACGCAAATAAGGACAATCCGCGAAAATGCGGGTTGTCCTTATTTTTTAACCCATATACATTTTATTGCAAGAAAGAATCCTGTTTGCGGAATTCTCCGTCTGTGTTGGGTTGTTTTAGCAACATAATTCCTCTCCGTCGCAGTGCGATCCTGCCCGGAGGACTTCTGTCTTATTTCTGTACTCTTTCCAGAAATCTTACAAAAAATCCCCTATCCTTATCTTCTTTATCCAGAGATTTCTCGTAAATTCTTCTGATCCATTCTGTGATTGTTTCAATCAGAATCGGAGAAAATGTCATCAGGACGAATACAAGGATAATCATTCCGAATTCCAGTGATCCCAAGGTCAATAGTTTCTGTAATACTACAGCACTTATAAAAAATGCAAATTGCATTCCATAAATGATTACTTTTCTATATGTGTTCAACGGCGAGTAAACTGTACGCAGAGCAGACATATAATTCCATCCGGTAACAAGAACACATGCTGTATTTAACATTACATTGGAATGATATACATTCTGGCAGACCAGCATGATCGTAAATACGCATCCGGTGATTGTAACAGCCGCCGGGAAGGCGTTCATAAATACATGTCTTAAAAATGTATGGTCAATTTTATTATAATTGTTTTCCTGTGTCAGAAGAAATGTCGGAATGCCTACCGCGCAGGCACTAATCAGAGACATCTGTATCGGCTCAAACGGATATGCATCTCCAAAGAAAATCGTAATCAATGCTAAAAGTACAGAAAAAATTGTTTTTATCAGGAACATAGATGCCGCACTTCGGATATTATTTACTACACGTCGTCCCTGATTCACAATATGCGGCATTGCTCCAAAATTAGAATCCAGCAAGACCACATTTGCGATATTCTTGGCTGCATCACTTCCTGCTGCCATGGCAATGCTGCAGTCTGCCTCTTTTAATGCCAGTACGTCATTTACACCATCACCGGTCATAGCTACTGTATGTTTCTGAGCCTGAAGCGCCTGAACCATCTGTTTCTTTTGCTGTGGTGTCACACGTCCGAAAACACTGCATTCTGCAACTGCACGCTGCATTTCCTCAGGAGTAGTGATTGTTGTCGCATCAATATAATGATCCGCATTCTTTAAGCCTGCTTTCTTTGCAATCGCTGAAACTGTCACCGGATCATCTCCCGAAATTACCTTAAGGTCAACTCCCTGACTGTCAAAGAAAGCCAGCGTATCCGGTGCTTCTGCACGAATCACATCTGTAATAAGGAATAATCCCATCGGCTCCAGTCCTGCCGGGCGTTCAGTTCCTTTCGTTTCCTGCTCGTTGTGTGCCAGAACAAGGATACGAAATCCTGATTCTGCATATTTGCTGCAATATGCCAGAAGTTCTTCATTTCCTTCCGGAAACAGAAACTGTGCAGCTCCCATCAGGTAAGTTCCTTTTCCTTCAAATACGGCTCCACTGTATTTTCTGTCCGATGAAAACGGAATAACATGAACCGGTTTTAAGTCAGACTTTGCCGAAAATTTCTCTCTAAGGGCATCTGCTGTTGCATTCTGGTCATGCAAAACTGACATAAGATTTCCCATAATATGGTTAATCTCCTGGAGTTTCCGTCTATCCTCCTCTGTGATATCCTTATTTAAATCGTCTGATTGTGACATTTTCGCATCAACTTCTGAGTCAGCCACTTGTAATATTGTTTTTTCACCTTCAATATTTACTGTTGCTGACGCTTCCGCTTTCAAATCAATTATCTGCGGCTCTGTTTTTTCAAGAGAGACGGCTTTCACTCCAGCGTTCTGTCCGGCGGTATACAACTGTACATCTTCGACGCGCATAGTTCCTTCTGTGATCGTTCCGGTCTTATCCAGACAAAGTGTATCAACTCTTGCCAGGGTTTCTATACAGTAAAGCTCCTGTACCAGGGTCTTCTTAGTTGCAAGAACCATAGAACCAAGTGTCAACGCCACACTTGTCAGCAGCACAAGTCCCTCCGGAATCATTCCAAGTACAGCTGCCACCATATTTACCACGGAATCTTTCAGCGTATCTCCCACGATAAAATACTGTTTATAAAACAGCATCGCACCTAAAGGAACGATAATAATACTGATTACTTTCAAAATCGCATTCAGAGAGTTACGTAATTCTGAATTATGGCGTTTAAATTCCTTTGCTTCACTTGTGATCTGTGCGGCATAGTTATCCTTTCCGACGTGAATTACCTGACAACAGGCTTCTCCAGATGTCACAAAGCTTCCTGAAAAAAGTTCATCTCCCTGGTTCTTGGTCAAATTATCTGACTCACCAGTCAGCAGAGACTCATTTACTTCCACCGCTCCTTCCAGTACTTTCACATCTGCCGGTACCTGATCACCTGTCTTCAGGAAAATCAGATCATCAATCACCAGCTTCTCTGTGGAAATACTCCATTTCTTTCCTTCACGCAAAACAACTGTTTTACTTTCCGTAAGGATTGCAAGCTTATCGATTGTCTTCTTTGCCCTGATCTCCTGAACAATACCGATTACCGTATTGATCAGGATAATTCCCATAAACATGGAATTCTTATAAGATCTCACAAAAAGGACCAGCACCAGAAGTACAAGGTTCAGAAAGTTGAAAAACGTAAGTGTATTCTCCAAAATAATCTGCTTGTACGTCCTGGTATTTGGGTTCTCGTTGACATTAACTTTTCCTTCTGCAATCCTCTCCTGCACCTGTTCATTCGTAAGTCCTGTCATCTTTACCTCCTGCAGAAAATAGATAAATTGTTAATGAGACCAAAACGAACAGTAACTGCCCGCTTTGTAATGATATCAGGGTCAAAAGACCTTTTGATCCTAACTTTACAATATAAAACGCAGGGCAGATGATGAGTATCATCCGCCCCTTCTTTTAATATAACGATTTCAAATCACAAACAGATTCAGCTTTCTGAAAAAACTGATTAATATTCTTCCTCTTCTGCTTCTTCACCTTCGTGAATATCAGACTTCGGTTTCTTAAGACCTTTAATCTCAATGTGATGTTTCTGGGCATAGTCCCATAAAGCAGCATGGATTGCTTCCTCTGCAAGCAGAGAGCAGTGAACTTTTACTGGCGGAAGTCCGTCAAGAGCTTCCATAACAGCTTTATTTGTAACTTCCATAGCTTCTTCGATAGTTTTTCCCATTACCATCTCTGTTGCCATGCTGCTGGTTGCTACTGCTGCACCACATCCAAATGTTTTGAATTTGCAGTCTTTGATGATATGTGTCTCATCATCAATATCAAGGAAAATTCTCATGATATCACCGCATTTTGCATTTCCTACTGTTCCTACGCCACTTGCGTTCTCTATTTCTCCAACATTACGTGGATGCTGAAAATGATCCATTACTTTCTCACTGTAAGCCATTTGTATTTCCTCCTGTTATCCTGCTTATTTCTGTTTTTTCATAAAGTCTTCATATAATGGAGACATGCTTCTTAAATGTGCTACAATTTCCTTCAGTCTGTCTACTGTGAAATCTACATCTTCCATTGTTGTCTCTTCGCTGAGAGTCATACGCAGAGAACCATGTGCGATCTCATGCGGCAGACCGATTGCCAGAAGTACATGAGACGGATCAAGAGAACCTGATGTACATGCAGATCCGCTTGATGCACAGATTCCATAATTATCAAGCATCAGAAGAAGGGATTCGCCTTCTACAAACTGGAAGCTGACATTTACATTATTTGGAAGACGTTTTACACGATCTCCGTTTACTTTTACATATGGAATTTCTGTCTCAATTCTGTGAATCAGATGATCTCTGATAGCGATTTCTTTCTCTGTACGCTCTTTCATGGAAGCGTTCGCGCGAGCTGCTGCTACACCGTATCCAACGATTCCCGGAACATTTTCTGTACCGGCACGACGTTTACGTTCCTGTGCTCCGCCATGTACGAAAGAACGAATCTTCACACCTTTACGGATGTATAAGAAACCGATTCCTTTTGGTCCGTTAATCTTATGTCCGCTGGAACTTAACATATCAATATTACATTCATCTACATTAATCGGAACCTGGCAGAATGCCTGAACAGCATCTGTATGGAAAAGAACGCCATGCTCTTTTGCGATACGGCCGATTTCTTTAATTGGCTGGATAGAACCAATTTCATTGTTTGCAAACATAACAGAAATCAGGATTGTCTCTGGTGTGATAGCTTTCTCAAGTTCATCCAGTTTCACAATACCATTCTCATCTACATCTACATATGTGATCTTCGCGCCGCGTTTCTCCAAGTATTCACATGTATGAAGAATTGCGTGATGCTCAATCTTTGTTGTGATGATGTGGTTTCCTTTTGATTTATATGCTTCGAAAGTTGCTTTCAAAGCCCAGTTATCAGCTTCAGATCCACCGGCTGTAAAATAAATTTCTTCTTTCTTTGCACCAAGAACTTCTGCGATCTGCTCTCTTCCTTTTGTGATCGCTTCTTTGCTCTTGCCTGCAAAATCATAAATACTGGACGGGTTGCCATAATATTCTGAAAAATATGGCAGCATTGCCTGGACAACCTCCGGTGCTGTTTTAGTTGTTGCTGCATTGTCCAGATAAATCATTTTTCCCATTTTCTTGTCCTCCTGTTTTATTTAAGTATGTCTGACACCATTTCCTTTGTGTTCAGGCTTTCCATTTTTTCTTCATGTACTCTTCTGCTTTCATCGATCAGCTGACCAAGCATCAGGGTATCCACAGCGTTTGTAATACTGTCGTTAATTCTCTTCCAGACGAGTTTCGCCACACAGACATCGCTGCCATGACAGGTTCCATCGTTCTCGATCCCAGGGCAGGCTGCTGCTTCCAAGCTGCCTTCCAGCACTCGCAGGACTTCACCGACCGAGATCTCATCTGCCGGCTTGCCAAGCTGATAACCGCCATAGGCACCTCTGCTGCTCTTTACCAGACCAGCTTTCTTAAGCATGGCCATAAGCTGTTCGAGATAGCTTGTGGAAATATCCTGTCTTTCTGCAATGCTCTGTAAAGAGACTGCTTCATTTTCGCTGTGTAATCCCAGGTCTATCAACGCTTTCAAACCATAACGTGCTCTTGTTGACAGTTTCATTTTCTCACCTCGTTTTTTAATTCCCAGTGTTTCCCTCGGATTTCATGATTACTTTACCAGAAACTATTTGTTCTGTCAAGGCTGTTTTGTACATATATTGCTGTAAAAGCGTTATTAAGGTTACTGTTCACTCCGTGCCCAGTAACACGCTTCGCGATGCACAGACCTTACGGGACATCAGTAGTGAATAGTAAGCATTATTACGCAGCAAACTTAAAAGGGCTGAAAACTTTATTATGTCAAAAATGCTTTTTATAAAGGGGACTTTACTACTTACTTTTACCGGACTGCTTAGCAGACTTTTAGGCTTCTTTTACAGAATATTCCTTTCTCATACGATCGGTGCACATGGACTGGGACTTTTCCAGCTTGTTCTTCCTTTGCAGCTTCTGGTAATGGCCGTTTGCGCCTCAGGTATACAGTCAGCGATTTCCCGCCTTACAGCTTCAGAAACTGCCCTTCATACCCCCAGACACGCCGGTGATTATTTCATCATTGGCACGATATTTTCTATTATGTTTTCTTTGTTCCTTTCCTGGATTCTTTATGCTCATGCGGATTTCTGGGCTACACAGATTCTCAAAGAGTCCCAAACTGCCATTCTGATACAGATACTGTCTTTTAGTATCCCCTTAAGTACACTTCATACTTGTGTTAACAGTTACTATTTTGGCAGAAAAAAAGCAGGTTTTCCGGCAGGGGTACAGCTTCTCGAACAGATTTTTCGTGTAGGCGGCTGTTATGTTCTCTACCTTATTTTTGAATCACAAAAACGTACCATTACTCCGGCGATAGCGGTTGGCGGAAATCTTATCGGGGAAATCGCCTCTTCTTTTATTTCTCTTTTTGCTGTCAGTATGCATTTAAAGAAAACAGATTATACTTTTTCACATATAAAAAATTCTGGCCGGATTTTAAAAAATCTGTTTCAGATTTCTATGCCTCTTACTCTAAACAAAATACTTCTGACCGTCCTCAGCAGTATGGAAGTCATTCTCATCCCTGCCAGATTACAAATGTCTGGATTAAGTGCTAAAGACGCATTAAGTATTTACGGTGTTTTTACCGGTATGGCTCTTCCTCTCATCCTGTTTCCTGCAACGATCACAAATTCAGCCGCTGTTATGTTGCTTCCTTCCATTACAGAACTCCAGACACTTGGTTATCAGAAGCGGATACAATATGTGGTTCACCAGATTTTCAGATATTGCCTGCTGTTTGGCGGTTTTTGTATGATTCTGTTTTTATTTTTCGGAGAATTTTTCGGAAACTTTTTGTTTCACAGCCAGACTGCAGGTACTTATATTCACACTATGGCATATATCTGCCCTTTTTTATACCTCAATACGACTCTCACCAGTGTATTAAACGGACTTGGCAAATCAGGAACCTGCCTGATTCACAGTATGATCAGTATCTGTATCCGGGTATGTTTTGTATTATTTGCTATTCCAGTTTTCGGAATACGTGGATATCTGTATGGAA
>OGYT01002310.1_pt1 | contig 10562 bp, 11 predicted proteins | sample 1576631 | NCBI WGS metagenome assembly OGYT01 (sample SAMEA3541588, study PRJEB24748) | human gut metagenome | biome: human gut; feature: human-associated habitat; material: faeces | place: China | collected 2012
CATGGGTATAGTTTTAATCTGGGGAATACTTGTATACTATAAAAAAATTAAGCCATAAATTTTCAAATTAAAGAAAAATATGGCTTAATCATTAATTGTTTTTAGTTGAAAAGAAAAACTTATCCGGCAGTATCATGCCCAGTTCCTGCTGAGCAATCTGCTGAATTCGCTCTGGCGATTTTAAATGTGCTATTTCCAAATGCAATCTGGCATTTTCCGTTTCCAAAACGGTTGCCTGCCCTTTCATCTGATTTAAATGATACGCTTCACTTGCCGCCATGCCGCTGCGCAAAATAAAGAAAACCGCCAATATCGTCGTAATAACAAATAATATCATACATCTGGTACGCAACGCATTATTCAAATTTTTTTCCTGCCTTCTCTGTTGTACTGTTTTTCTTATTTTATTTCGTTTCGGCAGAGTCTGTTCACTCTCCCATTGAACCTCTTTACGCTGCGCCACCATACATTATTCCCCCTGAAATTACAATTTCTCAGCTATTCTCAATTTAGCGCTTTTGGAGCGAGAATTTTTTTCCATTTCCTCATCCGACGGTTTAACCGCTCTGCCGCAGAGTTTTATTTGCGCCTTGTGATGACAGACACAAACCGGCAGTTGCGGCGGACAGATACAGCCTCTTGCCATTTCTTTAAATACGTTTTTCGTTATCCGGTCCTCCAGCGAATGAAATGTTATCACCGCAATACGTCCACCGCTGTTTAAATGATTGACAGCTACACGGAATGTATCTTCCAATATGCCGAGTTCATTATTCACTTCAATGCGGACAGCCTGAAAAATTCTTTTCGCCGGATGTCCCGTAGCTTTTTTACGTACTGCCGCCGGTATAGCTCTTCTTATGATATCTACCAGCTGTCCTGTCGTTTCTATCGGTTTTTCCCTGCGGTACTGCACGATAAACTGTGCAATGCGTTTCGACCAGCGTTCTTCTCCGTACGTCTTAAAAATATAATTGAGCCTATCCTCATCATATTCATTTACCACATTATATGCCGAAAATTCTTTCGTTTTATCCATACGCATATCAAGCGGTGCATCATGCATGTACGAAAATCCCCGCTCTGCTTCATCCAGCTGATACGAAGATACACCTAAATCAAACAGAAAACCGTCAACAAACTCTATCTGCAAATCTTTAAGAACCTGTTCCAAATTCTTAAAATTACTGTGTACAATATCTATTTTACATTTATACGGCTTAAGCCTTGATGTCGCTGCAGCAATCGCATCATCATCCTGGTCTATGCCGATTAAATGACCGTTCTCATTCAATTTTTCCGCAATACGTGAAGCATGACCGGCACCGCCCAATGTACAATCTACATATATACCGTCCGGTTTTATATTCAAACCGGCAATAACTTCCTGTGGCAGAACACTAATATGTTCAAATTCCACTAATTAACCACCCCTTCAACTTTTTATGAACTAATAATTATTATTTATAATTTTAACAGGCATTAAACTTTATTTCAATAGAAAATATCAGCTCTTATACCAGCCTAAACGTTCAAAAACAGGTATATAGTGCATTCTTTCATAAAAAGACAGGAAAGTATTTTCCGTATGAAAAATCGGTACACGTTCTAAAGCGTAAATATTGCTGTCCTTATCGATATTACCGTATTTTATTGTAAATGCTCCCTTATATCCCGCTTCATCAACCAATTTTGCTATATAGAGATTATACGTACCTGTCGGGTAAGCTACAAATAACGTATCCTGATTTAATTGAGCATCAAGCGTCTGTTTGGATTTTGTAAGCTCCTGCCGCAACTGTTCTTCGCTAAGTCCCGTCATTGACTGATGCGTAGCCGTATGCGACTGAAAATCCATGCCATGCGCCTTCATCTCCTTAATCTGTTCCCAAGTCAGATAATTAGGCTGTGCACTTACAAAATCCGTTATGACAAAAATCGTACCGGTAAAACCGTATTTCTGCAAAATCGGATACGCATTGCGGTAATTATCCTCATAACCGTCATCAAATGTTATCATAATAGGATTGGACGGAAGCGGCGTACCGTTTGCCAGATATTCATACAGCTGCTGGCTATTGATGGTATTATAACCATGTTCCTTCAAATACGCCATCTGTCTGTCAAAATCACTCGGCAGAACAGATAATGCTATATTCATATCATCTATTTTATGATAGTTTAAAACGGTAATGGAAATATTATCCTCATTTTCAGCAGCCGAAGCTGGTATAATTTTAGGGCTTGATACCAATAACGGCAAACATAAAATCATCATAACCAAAATCAGCTTATACCAGATACTTTTCTTTAGCATGAATATTTCTACTCTCTTTCTTTAAAATCTCTTTACTTTATAAAAGTTCTTTCCTATATAAAATAACACGCTTACTATCATCACAAGCAATGCAATCCATTGAACCGGATATAATATAACATCCTTATCCACACTGAAATACATAAAACCCAACAGAAAACGGGATAGCGCAACCAGAAACAGTGCAAGTAAAAAAATCGTTCCGTTATCCAATAATTTAAAGAACTTATTTACAAATGTCAACAATACGGTCAATATGAATATACCGAAATGAACTATCGCCTGATAAAAAGCCACCGGTTGAAAATACAGATATCCCTCAAACCCGGACGGTCTGAACTTATATTCAATATATTCCGCCGGAGTATGGTCATTCGGCATATCTATACCGAGCGGCATACCAACAGAAAACTGCATCATAAAGTTAGTCATCTGTAAAATCATCAGACCGAATATAATAGACGGCATAATTAAATCCAGCCAATGTAAAATCGATAAACGCTGCCGCCGCAGATAAACAATACAAACTGCCAAAAACGCCAGTAACGCACCGTAAATGGATAAACCGCCCTGCCGCAAATAAAAGATACTGACAGGACTATTGATAAAATACTCCATATTCTGCAAAACATAAATAAATCTGGCACCTATAATACTGCTTGGAATTGCCCATACCATAAGCTTTACGACCGTATCAAAATCTTCTCCATACAGCCATACATTAATTCGGCAGATTACAAGACCCGCAATTACAGCAACTCCTATAGCCATACCATACCAATAAATATTTACACTTTCCCATGAAAATGCTACAAAATCCATAATTATTCCCTCTTTAGTTCATTTTCCAAACTTTTAACACAGTTTCTTATTTTAACTCTAAGTATAAAAATTATCAATTACTATATTCAAACGAAAAAAAATATGTTATAATTCCCCTGTAAATAAATTAATCTAAAAGGAGACTTTTCAAATGACTTTAACAAAAGACATGGGTATTATGGAAGTTGTAAGCAACTACCCTGAAACTGTAGAAGTATTTATAAATGCCGGCATGGGCTGCCTCGGCTGTGCTGCTGCCCACTTTGAAAACATCGAACAGGGCGCTATGGCTCACGGCATCGACGTTGAACAGCTCATGGAAGATTTAAATGCAGCTATCAATAAAGAAGCCTAATCTTCATAAATAAGCCACTGACTTACATGTTAGTGGTTTTTTTATTTTCTATATGGTATCATAGTGTTTACAATATTACAACAGAAAGGAATGATAATTTTGTCAATCGATAAAGTGAAAGCATATTTTAAACAATTCAACATGGAAGATAAAGTTATGGAATTTCCTGTCTCCAGTGCAACAGTCGCTGAAGCTGCACAGGCACTTCACTGTGAAGAAGCCCACATTGCCAAAACCATGTCTTTTAAATTGGATAACAGTGCCATTCTTGTCGTTATGGCAGGAGACGTACGCATCGATAATCGCAAATTCAAGGAAAAATTCCACAAAAAAGCTACCATGCTGAAAGGTGATGAAGTAGAAACTCTTACAGGATTTCCTATCGGCGGTGTTTGTCCGTTCGCTTCCAAAGACGGTGTAAAAGTATATCTTGATGAATCCTTAAAACGATTTGAAAAAGTATATCCAGCCTGCGGCAGTCGAAACAGCGCTATTGAACTTACCATACCGGAACTGGAAAAATACTCCCAAGCCGTTGAATGGATAGATATCAGTAAAAACTAAATATATAAAAACAAAGCTCTGATTATATATTACAATCAGAGCTTTTTTCATTATTATTTAACAACCTATGTTAATGTTAAACTTTATATCTTTTGGGTTTAATTGTTGTGTCATATCTATTCAAATACAACCTATGTTAATATTAAACACATGGTGTATATCGTGCCATGTGGTTAGAAGGGCAATTCAAATACAACCTATGTTAATGTTAAACTGTTACTCTTATAGAGAAATATAATTTATGGACAGAATTCAAATACAACCTATGTTAATGTTAAACTGAAGAGCCCGTATTATCAATAGAAACAGTATGCGTAATTCAAATACAACCTATGTTAATGTTAAACGCATTAATAGCGTTTTGCTTTTCTTCCTTTTGCCTATATTCAAATACAACCTATGTTAATGTTAAACCTCGTTGCATACCTTCCGTATCGTTGTTTTGTTGAGATTCAAATACAACCTATGTTAATGTTAAACTACCGAATTTAAAGGATTTATGTTTAATACTATATCTTAAAAAGCCTAATATTACAAGCTTTTTCTTTAAAATTACCAGGCAGAAGCACGTTTTTCTTTATAATGGCTAAATCTGCTATAATCTCTTTATTTATAAGGATTTTCATAAATCCAACGAAGTTTCCACCTGGTATTTTTACTACTTATATAAACAAATTATCTCTTTTTTCTACACCTTTTTTACCTATAAAATCTTCACCAAACACATTATCATTCATCAGTTTTATAATACAAACGAAATCTTCTTCATCAACAATTACACTCTTTAATTCATTTCTCAATTTAATTAATTTAGAAGGTGTTGTTTTTCCTCTGAATACCGAATTCTGAAAATGTGATAAATATTTTTTACATATTTTAAAAACTTTTTGTACTCGTTTTTCATTTACATCATAAAATACAAACGCATAATTATAATTTAAATTCTTAATCATCAATATCCCGCCTTTAAGCTAAATGGCACAAATTCTTTTTCACCTATAATATATCTCTCCAACTTATAACAATCCAATCTTATAGCATTACGATACGATGTTTTTCTTTTTAATGTCGGATGCTGAAATGTATTTTCCATACGTCCTTCAAAGGCACTGACAAAAATTTTTCTACCTTCCTCATTCAATAAACAGTAATTCAGTTTTCTATTAAAATGTTTTTCCACTTGTATTTTTCGATTATTAACCAAATCAAAAATCGTCCTAAAGACAATTACCGGTTTAAAAATTTCACTTATATCCAGACTTAATGAAAATCTTGTCTCTGTAGGTTCATGTAAAAAACTTATGCGTTGATCCAAATGCGTTTCATATATTATTGCAACTGTCTTAGCATATAAAAGACTGTTACCAAAAGATATTAAAGCATTTATCGGATTATCAGGCGGTCTTTTCACTCTTTTATTCATAGTAAAATCTTTCGGTAAAAAATATTTAAATGAACTGTAAAATCTAAGCCACAATTCACTTTCAACAGCAAGCAAAACTTTTATATTATCCGCATTCTCCACATCAGCATAGAATTCCTTGCGTATCCAATCAACAGTTTCCTTTACTTCTGACTTTCCATGTTTATAATAATGATATAATATTTCATAAATATTAATTCCTATTCCGCGCACAATAGTCTTAGCTACATAAAGTCTGCTATTTTGAAATCTTTCTACCTGTTTTATCAATAATTTTCCACTTCTATACTTATCTTTTGGATAAAAAGTTCCACTGTAATAACCGTAATAGTTGAAAAAATGCAGCAAAACATTATTTCGAGCAAGAAAATCCAATAGTTTACTATTCACAGTAACTTCATTCAAGCAATAAATTTCCTTAATTATCTCAATCGGTAAATCTTTATGTTTTTCAGAATTTCTAAATTGCAATGTATTATCTTTACGAACAAGTTCGCCTATTGAAGTAATATATTGTACACTACCGTTCATAACATTCCCTCCTCAGCTTCAAATATAACAGAATTCATAATATGCACATTTTTTACAGCTTCTCTTATTTAATACTGCCGGAATTTCATCCTGCTCTAATAACTTTTTAATCTGCTCAATATGTCTCTCTAACTGTTGTTCCAATTCCTCTGTAAGATTAACAATTATGATTTTTTTATCCGTTTTCTTTTTTTCAATAAATTCAAGTCTACCTTTTCGCACAACGCCTTTATCTTTCAATATCTTCAAATATAATATCAGTTGCCATTTCGCTGCTTCCACATCAGCATCAGATTTTTTTGTTTCAGTTACATATTCTTCCGTAATCTTATCCAATCGGATATTTTCCAAAGCAAGTTCATTATTATCCTGTAGAGCTTTCTCTTCATGTAAAACTCTGCCGATATTTACATCTTCGCTGTTATCTTCAAAATTTATACGATTACCAAATAAATAACATTGTCTTTTGCAATGGAAATAATAATTTACCAATGTTCCATTTATCTGCATAATTTCATCTTCCTTCAAACAAAATCCACAAAATCACTTACCTCTCCCTGAAGCCTGGCACGATTTAATTTTCCGTTATCAAAATATTTTTCACCATCTTTAACACAGATAATATTACCTATTTTCTCATCATAATTGCTTAATGGAACCTTTTTTACCTTATACATAAATTCTGCCATTTGTACCGTAATGCGGGAAAGTTTTACTCTATGTTCTGCATAACTCATTGAATAATCCTGTAAAAGTTCTTTATATCTTTCCCAAATTTCCACGCCATTAATAATTTCGCCCCGTTCATTTTTAATTTTCCTAGCCAGATATACCGTCATATTCCATGTATCATCGTCTATCAATTTCATTTGTTCTGCTATTTTTTCCCATTCTAAGCTTTGTATACTGTCAAAAAATCTATTATATTCAGCTTTATAATTCCTTTTGAGTATAGCTAATACTTTATCATAATACTCATTAAAATCTTTTTCCGCCAATGCTTTTCGCATTGCTTCATCAACTAACGTTAATTCCGTATTATTTCTGACATCATCTTTGTAAATGCTTCCGGCTTTGTCCAAATTAAAGAAATATACCTTACCTGATTTTCTGCATGAGCGATTTATACGTCCCAAAAATTGTTCTTCACTGTCCAGCTTAGAAATATCCTTATAGCCTAAATCCATATCAATATCAACTCCTGCTTCAATAACTTGAGTTGAAACAAGAATTAAAGACTCTTTACTCGTTTTCACTCTCTGTAAAATCCGCTTGCGTTCTGCCATACTGTCATCACCGGATAAAAGTTCTACAGTATAATTTATACTTTTATCCGATTTTAATTTTTCCCAAAAACGATGTGCCGTCGATTTTTTTATAAACTCAATCATTATATGTCTGCCATTTCGCATCTGCTGCTTTATATGTTCTTGCAGATAATCTTCCAGTTGCTCGCCCTTTAAATCTGTTCTATCTAGAATTTCATACGATAATTCCACTCTGTTTTTAAAAATGTTGTTATTGAAATATTTGTGTGTATTTTTCAGTAATACAGATGCAGCATTCTGATGATGTGATATTTTATCAAAATCAGGCAAAGTCGCTGACATAATGATAATTTTCATATTCAATAGTTCGGCGGCTGCTTTCAAATAACTGATAATTTGCGGCCAAAGAATATTTTTATAGCTTTGAATTTCATCCAGCACAATCACACTATTTACCAACTGATAAAAACTGAATACAGATTTTTGTTTATTATCGAACAATATATCAAATAAATTAACATGTGTCGTAAGTACCATAGGATAATTCAAAAACTGCCGGTCAAACAATGCTTGCTGATATACCTTATCTTCATTTTCATCCTGTTTATCTATTTTAATCGGTGTTAATGAATTGAGCACAGCGATACTTTGCATTATAGACTGATTTTTAGCAAATATATTTGCTAAAGTTTCCGTATTCTGTTCAACAAGTGTATTAAATGGATATACATAAAATATCTTCTTCAATCTTTTATCCAATTCCATCAACTTAAAACTTAAATTAATAGCAGTATTACTTTTACCGCTGCCTGTCGGTGCCTCCAGATAAAATATATTATTTTTGTACTCTTCGTTTAAAACCGCTTCCGCTTCGCAGAAAATCTCACTGCGCAAAACATTTATATCAGTCACTTTTGATAAATTCTGTTCATTTTGCGGAAAATTATTTTGCTGATAAGCACGTATACTTTTCATCAATGATGTACTTTCGTAAATCTCTTTCCATTCGCTTATATCATCTATATCCCCATCCTGCTTGAATTCCGAACCATTTTCAAATTCTCCAGTTGCATAATAATCGCTCGCCACCAGCAAAGAATACAGCATTTTTTCATATATACATAAATATAAACTCTGCTCTTTAGAAAACTTCTTTGTCAAATCTTCACAGGCCGCTATCATATTTTTTATATCAACTTCAAGATATTCAATTTTTTTATAATAAAGACCATTTTTATTTACAGCCCGTATTATTTTCAGCACTGTTCCATCATCCAATTTACTTTTGAATAAATTAAAAGAATTTAAATCACTGTGATGTCTGCTTATAATATACGCATGATATAAAACAAATGGTTTTAATATATTTTTTACTTTATAACCTACTTTACTTAAAATATCATATCTGAAATAATCCATATAAAATACGGCTGACATCATTGCATGTTTTCTATCACTAAAATCACTTTGACCGTCAATAAATCCACTATCCATTGCCTGTTTTTGAAATAATGGATTTATTTTTCCCATATCATGAAAAATCGGTATCGCAAATATCATTTCCTTTAAAATATTCTCAACTTTTACTTTAACTTTATTGTCTAAATCAGGCCAAATATTATCACAAAATCTTTCAAATATATTTTCATATAGTTTTTGCTGCCAAATTTTTCTAAAGTATTTATACGTTCTATCAGTATGCTCTTGTAATAACTCATATTCATAGCCTTTACTTTCATCATTCCTATCAATTTTTCTTTTATGTGCTTTATATCTGCTTAAATCTGTTATCAATTCATTTAAAATTACAGTTTCCATAAAAGTGCTCCTTCTATTTACTAAAAATTTTCACAGCTACTATTATTATTAATCATTTGTTAATCAATAGAAAACCACATATTTCTTATTTCTATAAAAATTATCCTTTTTTTCTTTATCCGTATATACTTTATTATCTAAACAATAAACATTCTTATTATTTATTTCCGTTAAACTGCCCGTATATATAAATCTTTCCAAATTATAATTATTTACCCATTCATCCAAAGAAAATGGTAAAGCTTCTTCGTATTTAAATTGACTATAAACACGAATTTCCTCTTTTGACAAAAACTCTCTCAAATCCTCACTATCAAGCCTTACCAGTTCAACATCATCTTTTTTTATAAAGCTGTCTATCCTGTAAAGTTCTTCATCTGCTAATTGGGTTTCATCTACGGATATAAATTTGATATCTGCTAAATGGTCGTTTTTTCCCAGATACGGATAATATACGCATTTATGATTTTGAACGGCATCTTTCAGCTTTTCGGCTTCTTCGCAGTCAATCAAAACGCAGATTTCCCAAGCGGGATTTTCCAGCCACTGCTCTTTGACAATCAGATTACCGCCCTGTTCTTTTGAAGCATATCCTACTGAATTATTAAATGATTGTATTTTTTTAGGAGTAATTCCCTTTTCTCGAAGCGGCAATATAGCCACTTTTAAATCCTTTAATCGTTCATAAAACTTCGGATAAGACGGTTCCAATTTCGTTTTTTTCTTTTTCGGTTTTATCATATCCTGTATCTGCGTGTAACCACTATAACCCAATATTGCACCGAAAATCCCCAAAAGCGCCACTTTATGAATATTGCCGTATGTGAAATAACAATACGTATTCACTTCCGGCTTTTTAAAAAACGCATTCTTTCCGCTGAGTTTAAATCTCAATATTTCCATAAATTACACCTCTTTTAAGGTCAGGATATTGAAATATTTAGCGTCTTTTATATCTCCTTCTAAAATTGTAGTATACGGATTGTAATAAATTTCTATGCTATCAATGGTATCTGCCATTTCTTTCAATAGCTCAACTAATTTTTCTATTTTTATACAATTTTTATCATCCTGCTTTTCAAATTCAACATATTCAGATAAATTTGGCAGATACGTATCAATTTTTGTTTCCACAAATACGGCAAATTCATTTTCACAACCGATTTTGGAATTCGTGGCAAAAGCAGTCGCGGATACAAGAGCAGTACGTTTAAAATTCTGATAATCCTCGTCCGTATAACCTTCCGTTATTTCCAAATCCTTGCCAGTTTCATCTTTTAAATTTGCCATTTCTTTATAAGCAAGCGGATTTATTACAAACGGATAGAAATAATGTGCTTCACTGCTACCGATTTTTGTACCGAGTGTGGAATTTTTAGCCTCTTCATCTTCGTTATCCTTATTTTTCTTTGTAGCAGTAGCATCACGGAAAGGCGATAAAATCTGCTGTTCTTCGGAAGTCGT
>OGYT01002318.1_pt1 | contig 10540 bp, 7 predicted proteins | sample 1576631 | NCBI WGS metagenome assembly OGYT01 (sample SAMEA3541588, study PRJEB24748) | human gut metagenome | biome: human gut; feature: human-associated habitat; material: faeces | place: China | collected 2012
GCTTACCTCGGCGTCACTGAACCGGCGATGTACGGTATCAACCTGAAATACCGCTTCCCGATGCTCTGCGCGATGATCGGCTCCGGTCTGGCGGGCTTGCTGTGCGGCCTGAACAGCGTGATGGCGAACGCCGCGAAATACCCCATGCCGCCCGTCGCATCACCGGTGACCGGATAGTCGAACACGTACGTATCGACCGGTCCAAGAGTCAGATGGATGAGTTGGCATGGTATATCGCACCAGTTGGTGTTCGCGTAGAACAGGTTGGGCAGGAACGTGAGCATCACGTACTGCAGTATGGTGACGAACAGTGAGAACGCATAGAACATCACGAACTGCGCGATCAGCCTATGCTTCGCCGCGAAGCGCCGCCACCACACGGCAATCGGACCGCCGTCGTGCCCACTGATGATTTCAGTCCGTTCGGGCATCATCCCTCCTACCTCGTCGAATCCGTACGATTCACGATGCCGATCGGCTCGACGCTCACCTGCGCCGATAGCCTGCCGTCGCTTATGTGCAGCACCGCCGTACCTTCTTGTGACTGCGGCATCCTCACCACGGCGAGCGCCTCGCCATAGTAGGTGCCAGTTTCGCCGGTGACGAAGCTGCCCTTGTTGCAAGGTGCGGCGCAACCGAAACCGAGCAGTTTCGCTCCGCCGACAGCTTCGTCAGCGTCTCCGCCGGCCCCGCCTCCCTTGCCGTCGGGACCGATCAGTGTCGCACGTAATGTGCCTCGCTCAAGTGGTTTGGTCACGCCGTGCTCATCGGTGTAGCGCACGCGCACGTACGCGAGTTCACGACCCGTATATTCCACGGATGCGTTCAATCGTGTTTCGGCAGAAGCGCTGACCAACTGATTGCGGCCGATTTCACGGCCGGATTCATCGTAGGCCACGGCTTCCAGCGTGCCCGGCTCGTATGTGCATGAGAAACGGGCGATGCAATCGTTGCGCATTGCCTTGCGTCCGATTTCACGGCCGTTGAGCACCAAGGAGACGGACGCGGCCCTCGCGTAGACCTCAACGTTCGCCTTGCGGCCTTCGCAGCCATTCCAGCTCCACGAGTCGATGGCGTTGCTCATCTTCCACGCGCTCGGCGAATGCTTGTCTCCCGTATGGTTCACCGGGCAGACAGCCAACCATGGTCCGGAAGCCTCCTCCAACGCCACACGCGTGTAATATGCCTCACCCAATGCGCGGCCGGTCAGGTCCACCCGTCCCGAACCGGCGGTCAGCCAGCCGTATTCGATGTTCAAGGTCGCATAATCCTCGTACTCCCAGGCCCCCACGCCGGTTTCACCGATGTAATCCATGCCCGCCCATACGAAGTCGCCAATCAGCCGCGGTTCGCGTTTGGCGAGCTCGCGGAAGCGGTATGCATCGTTGCAGAAGGTTTCGGAGCCGAGAATCAGTCGATCCGGATACTTCTTCAGGTCGTGAACATATCGCTTGATGCCATAGTTGTAGCCGGCCACGTCCATCGCGGCGAACGCATCCCGCGTCACCCAATCGCAAAACGGCAGCGCAGCACCGGTCTTCATGAAATCGGCGCCCAGCACGCCGGCCATATTGTTGAAGAACTCACTGCCGACAGCCTTATGCTTGTCGGCGGCCCGTCCTGCGGCACGGCGCTTCTCGGCGGCCTCGGCCTCCTTCGCGGCCTTCTTGTCGGAATACTGGCCAAAGCCGATCGACGAAAGAAAATTGAAGAAGATGTTCACACCGCAGGTGACAGGACGGGAGTCGTCAAGCGCATGCAGATATTCAGTCATCGCACGCGTGAGCGCAATACCGCGCTTCTGCGCCGTTTCCGACACCTCATTACCGGTGGAGTACAGTATCACACTCGGATGGTTGCGATCCTTCATCACCATGTCGGCAAGATCCCGACGCCACCATTCGTCGAAATAATCAACGTAATCATGCTGCGTCTTATGAATATACCAATGGTCGATATACTCATCCATCACCAGCACACCAAGTCGGTCACACGCCTCCAACAGTGCTTTCGAACACGGATTGTGCGCGGAACGGATGGCATTGTAGCCATTCGCCTTCATCAGACGAATCTTGCGCTCCTCGGCGTCGGCATACGCGCATGCGCCAAGCACGCCGTTGTCATGATGGATGCACGCGCCCTGGATGATCACGCGCTCGCCGTTGACCAGCAGTCCCCCGCTCCCCCATTCGAGCGTACGGATACCGAACGTGGTCGCAGCCTCGTCGGAATCCCCATGTTGCGTGGTGTAACGCGCGGTGCACACGTACAGTTCCGGATGGTCCACGGACCATGGTTTCGCGTCGGCAATGCCGAACTCATACCTGTTTACCCCAGCCTCGCATGGTTGCGTGACACTGGCTGCGATCCCACCCGCCATGTCGGCGATTTCAATGTGCACACTGCCTGCCGCAGTCGTTTCGACCTCGACGCGGATACGTGCGGTGCCATTCGCCGGATCCGCGGCGATAGTACGCACGAAGAGACCGTCCACTGCGATATGCTCGGCGGGCGACGTCCACAACGTGACGGGACGGTAGATACCGGCTCCGGAGTACCAACGGGAATTCGGCTGATCGGCATTGCGTGCAATCACGCGAATCTCATTGTCTTCACCGAAACGAACGCGGCCGGTCAGATCAACGTAAAAATTGGTGTATCCGTATGGGCGAAACGCCGCCTTCTCACCGTTCACCCACACCTCGGCATGATGATAGACGCCCTCGAATTCAAGCAACATCCGACTGCCGACCATATCCCGTTCCGGCATGAAATGCTTGACGTATTCATAATCGCGACCTTCGAACCAGCCGGAATTCAATCCACTTGCCGCGAGCGCATGGCGCGGCTCATACAGCATCGCATCATGTGGAATCGTAACGGCGGTCCAATCCTCATCGGCGTCAAGATGGCGATAGGCCCAGCCTGCATTGAAATCTGCTGCCTGCATGATGATTCCTAAAATCTCCTCTGAAATTGCAACGTATGGCATGGCCACCGGCGACGTCTTTACGAATCGCAATCACTGCGATCGGCGCTCGCCGCCGGATGGCCTGATGGCGGTACCGCCCATATGAACGGCATACGGTCGTTATTCGGCGGCCGGTTCCAGCATGACCGCCGTATGTTGCGCGTCCTTGGCGGTGAACGCCTTGACGACGAGCAGGAGGATGGCCACGAGGTAGCATGCCACACCGATCAGTGCGACATTGAGCGAGGTCTGCTCCGATGCCGGATAGTTGACCGGAATGAAGTAGATGTCGGCGGCAAGGCGCACGCGTTCAAGCACGAACTGCGCGAAGCTCACCAATAACAGCACTTCGGCTCCGATCAGCAGTACGTCGTTCAGCACCGCCGGTAGACGGTTGCCGGCGAACGCACGGGCGGCGAGCGCCACGATCGCCACCACGCTCAGCGCGATGACCAGCGCGCTCAATCCTTGGCCGGCCATGTATCCGGTCGTCGAATTGACGAGGTAGACCATCAGTCCGATGAGCGTCGCCGCTGCGGCCGCAAGCTCGGAAACATGGGTTTTGATTGTCGTTGCCATGATCGTTCCTTTCACTTCGAAGCCGCCGTCGGACCGTTGGCCGCATTGCGGGCGGGACGGATGCGGGTCGTCGTATAACCGGCCAGGCCGATCAGGGTGACCACGCCGGAGGCGGCGATTACGCCGAGATAGACCGCACGCCACCACGTCATGACGTTTTCGGTGTGTGTGCTGGAGTTCACGCCGTTCATCGCGTTGGAGTTGGCGATGGCCCAGAGCGAATAGTGCATGTTCTGCTTGATGGCCAGGAGCATGTCACGGTCCTTGCTCAGCGTGGCGGCATCCCAATACTTCACGCCCTGATTGCCGAAGCCGCAGAAGGCTGATGTGCCTGCGAGCACGGATTCCTTCGGTGCCGCATGGGGCGAGACCGAGGTGAAGTCGGTGACGTTGTAGCCGGTGAAGCCCCACTCGTCGCGCAGGATGTTGACCATGACTGCGGCGTTGGCGCTGGAGGCAACCGCACCGATGCGGTTGTAGGAGGTCATCACGCCGAGCGCACCTTGGGTGTAGGTGTTTTTCTTGGCATCGTCGGATTCGAAGGAGGCCGGCTTGCCGTTGGCTTCGAAGGCCTGCTGGAAGTTGCGTAGTTCCATTTCGCGGGCTTTTTGCTCGCTCATGAACGTGGCTATGCCGGACCTGTTGATCTCCTGATCGTTGAATGCGAGATGCTTCACGTTCACCAGCACGCCCTTGGACTGCGCGCCCTGCACCACGGCGGAGCCGATGTATCCGGATAGGATCGGATCTTCCGAATAGTATTCGACGCCACGGGAGTTATAGGCGTGACGATGCAGATTCATGGCCGGTGCGATCATGATCGGCAGACGGAATACCAGGCTGCTTTCGCCCAGAATCACTTCGCCGTTGCGGTAGGCGAGCTCCTTGTTCCAGCTGTAGGCCAGGTTGGTGGGAGAAGGAGCCACTCGGGAGCTCTTGTCGGCGTAATCGTCGGCATCCGCATAGGCCTTCCCCTGATATTGACCCTCATTGAGATAATGGGAGTCGGATCCGCCTGGACCGTCATCCGTGGTCATTTCCTGCAGGCCAACGGAGTCGATCGCGCCGATGGCGTGGAACGCGGTCTCCGCGAAATGCATGAACTCCTTGACGGAAACCTTGCTGGTCAGCTCGTCCCAACGCTCGTCATCGTAGGAAGCGCCCTTCATATCGTTGAGAGTCAGGCTGCTTGAGGTGTCGCCGATCGTGATGTCGGAGACGTCGCCGTCCGACTTCAGGTCGATGAAATCGTTGTTCAGCAGTTTGGAGACTTCCTCATTGGCGCTGATGCCGGAGTAGGTCTTCGGGAAGGTGCCGTTCCAGTCGGAACGGGTCAGATACGTGACCGCGCCCTTGTCAAAGGCGTTGTAATCGGTGGCGTACTTGCCGTCGGAGAGCTGGTTGGTGATCTTGGTTCCGGTGCTGGAGGTGGCGAAGGTATCGGCATCGACGTCGCCGTCCCACGACCACGTATAGGTCTTGGTCTTGTCTCCGGCGGCGGTCATGCCGTCGGATTCGGAGTATCCTTGCGCGGCAAGCACGTTGTTCAGGGCGTCATGCACGTCGTCGCCGATGGAGAAGTAGTAGTCACCCGGATCGACGATGTAGGTCTTGGCCTTGTTTGAGTCATAGCTGGCAAGGTTTGACAAGTCCACCGTCATGGTGATGGTCTGCGAGTCGCCCGGCTTGAGGGCGTCAGTCTTCTCGAAATCCATGAGTTGGATCGCGGACTTCTCCACGCCGTTCTTCTTGTCGTAATCGGTGTATGGCACGGAAGCGTACAGCTGGATCACGGACTTGCCTTCCACGGAACCGGTGTTCTTCACGGTGACCGTGGCGACGGCGGTTTTCTTGTCGCCCTTGATCTCGACGCCGTCAAGCTTCTGTTCGAACGTCGTGTAGCTCAGGCCGTAGCCGAACGGATACACCACTTCGTTGGCGTAATCCCATGTGCCATCCGCAGTCGCGACCGTGCCGTCGGAAGCGGCATAGGTTCCGGCCGAAGCCGTGTCACCGCCATTGCCCATGACGATGTCGGCGTAACGGGTTTCGTAGTAACGGTAACCGGTGTAGATACCTTCGGCCTCCATCAGATAGGAGTTGACGGCCGCATCTTCGGAAAAGTCGGAGGCGTTCTTCCAAGCCACGTTGCCATAGTTGCTCATGGCCGGTGCGACGGCACTGTTCTTGGCCATCACGTCACCCAGGTGGGCTGAAGGGGAAACCGTGCCGTTGAGCACGTCGGCCACACCATAGAAACCGTATGCGCCCGGATAGCCTATCCACATAATGGCATCGATGTCCGGATCGTCCTGCAGGTTGGCGATCTCCATCGGATTGGTGGAGTTGACGAGTACGATCACCTTGCTGAAATTGGCCTTGGCCTCGTTGACCAATGCCATTTCCTCATCACTCAGGGAAAGGATGTCGCCGGTCACGGTATTCACGCCGTCGGCCAGACCGTCCTGGCCCGGATAGTAGCCGTCGCCGTTCTCGCCAGCGGGGCGGCCGACGACCACGATTGCGGCATCCTGATATTCGCCGTATTGCGACTTGTATTCGGGATTGAGCTTGGCCAGTTCGTCGAGGCTCAGCTCGCACGGGTCGTTGTACTTGGTGATGTCCTCATATTCGGGAAGGATGCCGCCGCCGAACTGCGGGGTGGTCCATTTCTTGTCTTTGAAATAATTCTGATAGGCCTTGAGCATGGAGGGATTGATCTGGAAACCTTCCTCCTCGAACGCCTTGGTGATTTCGACGGTGGAATTGCCGTCGGTCACGGAACCGCCGGAGCTGCCATATACCGGGGCATAGCTGCGCACACCGAACATGGTGATTTTCGCGCTCTTGGAAAGCGGCAAGGCGTTATCGCTGTTCTTCAGCAGCGCGTAGGTCTCCTGCGCCTCGTCCATGGCCGTCTTCTTAAAGCCCTCGTACGCCTCCTTGGCGGTTTTGTATTCGGATTTGTACGTCCAGCTATCGCCGCTGTCGGCGGACTGGTCCGTTACGGTTCTCTGGCTTCTGGTACCGACGAACGCGTCAAGGGACGTACGGTACGTCTCCATGATCGTTCCCGCCATGATGGCGACGGCGAGAAGCAATGCGCCCACAGCGGTGATACCGCGCCACAGGCCTGTACGCTCATGCATCTCTTACTCCTTGAGTTTCAGCATCTCTGCAGGAATCTTCGACGGTGAAAATCCCGTGCCTCCAGTGTGCTTGAACATTCGGCGGCGCATAAGCGTCGCTTCGTGAACGGTCGACGAAACGCGCCGAACGACACCGCAGTCCGCGCATGGCCTGCAGACGGCGTTACTGAAGTGGCAGGATCACCGTCAATCTGAAGATGCCGTCGCGCGCGGAAATCGACATGTACCCGTGATATTGCCGGGCGATCATACGAATCGACCGCGTGCCGAAACCGTGATATTGCGTATCGCCTTTGGTGGTGACCGGCAATCCGTCGGAAAACGCAAGTTCCCCGGCAAATGGATTCTCGACGCGAATCATCGCCATCCCCTTGCTCTCGCATATCCGCACGGCAATGTATTTCTCCGCATCGTCCGGCAATGCCGATACCGCCTCCATCGCATTGTCGAGCGCGTTGCCGACCAGCGAGTAGATGTCGGAAGGTTTCATAAAGTCGAGCAGACCGCCGTCGACCATGCGGTCAAACGATATGCCGCGCTGTTCGCAAAGCAATGATTTGCTCGCCAACAGCACATCCAGCGTCTCATTGCCGGTACGCACGGAAGAATCGTAGATTTCAACAAGTTGCTGCAGCTCGCCCGCCTGCTCCTGCGAGATGGCGGGGCCAAGTTGCACGATCTGTTTTTTCAGATCATGCGTTTTCACATTGATCAGATCGATGGTCTCCTTCGTGCTTTCCATCTGCTGTTTCTGCTGTCGCAGCAGATGACGTAGCACCTCCCCTTCCGCATGGGCGCGCTGTTTGGAGACGAGTTCGATGGCGAGTTCGAGCATGAACACGCAGGTGACGAAATCGAACAGGCTGAACACGGTGAACGCCGCCGCGCCGGATGCCGGCGAGGCGAGGAAGTTGAACATGTTGGTGAATACGCTGACGCACAGCATCATGCCGACCATCATGGCGAACACCGATCGACCGCCCACCATCGAAATGTCCTTTTTCGCCATCGGTCGGGCGAATACGGCATAGGCAAGGCAGTAGAGCGGGATCTGCACGAACGAATACGCATAGGTGTCGATCCATGCGCCATTCGGCCAACAACGGTGCAGGCCCACCGACAGCAGACGTGCACCGCGGTAGACGAGATGCTGCATGGCACCGGACATGACGAAGTAGAACAACGCCTGACGGATGTTGACCTTCCAGCATTCGCCGATCCACGCAATCAATAATGCGAACACGATGATGTTCTGCACGGTGACGGTCCACAGGTTCTCCGGCACATAGCCATGCCACAGCATCGATTCGACAAGCATCACGGCAGCACCGGTCAGTGCACGCCACCAGAACATGTCACGGCGTTCCAACCACCAGGTGAACAGCAGCGTGGAGACCATCAGCTCCACGACCATGCCATTGTCGGTGAAGAAAGCCAGTATCACGTCGATCGCCTGCACCATCGTTCGTCCATTCCGTTGACCTGCGTCACACTGCAGTATGCCGCTACATCACATTGCCATCGCCCATGCTTGCGGCGAGCGCCACCATGAAGGCCTTTCTGTATGCCCTGCCGATGGTCACGTTTTCACCGCCGGAAAGAGTCAGCTCGTTGCCTTTGACGGCGACGACATGACGACCGTTGACCACGAACGCCTTGCTGCAGCGCAGGAATCCACGGTCGCCGAGCTTGTCTTCCACATCCTGCAAGGTGCCGGTACCGGTCAGAATGCCGCGCTCGGTATGGTAGAGCAGATTATGATTCTTGACTTCGATATACTCGATGTCGCGTAGGAGCACACGTTGCGTTCCGGCTCGTTGCATGATCATGACGGACGCCGATTCCTCACCGCGAATGGCCACGGCACGGCGGAGCTTGCGTTCGAAGTCGTTGTAGGAAAACGGCTTGATGACGTAATCCAACGCATCCACCTCATACCCCTTGGCCGCGAATTGCGCCATGTTCGTTACGAACACCAAGGCGACCTGCCCGTCAAGGGCCCGAAGCCTGCGCGCGGCGGCCATGCCATCCATGTTCGGCATCTCGATGTCCATGAACACGACATCCCACACCGGCCGGTACCCCTCAAGCAGACGCGTCGGCTCCGAAAACACCGTCACATCGAACCGCACACCCGGATGATCCCGCGAATAACGCGCAAGACACGCCTCAAGCCTGCGCGCAGCATCGGCCTCATCCTCGACGACCGCCACCGTGAACATCCACACACCTCTTCGTTCGTACCGTCCGGAACCTCTCCCTGTTCACAGGATACCGTGTCTCCATATTCCGGTTCCGCGGGCGGCAGGCGCTATCGGCGCGCCCATCAAGCCTTCCTAATCGAGAAAATTTCCGGTGAGGGGGTCACGATGGTCACGCGCAATGGCTTCGAGCGTCTGCTCTTCGCCGTCACGAGCCTGCGCTTCGGCGACCGCCGGCGGCACGAGCACACGCAATGCCCGGCTTTGCGCGGTGACCTTGACCGGCAGATGGCCGATGTATTCACCATCGGCCATGAACACCGGCGGCTCGTCACCGTCATCGGCACGACTGATCTCGATTTCGCGAATGCGCTGCCACCCAAATACCTTGCTGGCGAGAAGCCTGCCATTGTAGGCGTGCGAGATGGCCTCCGCGCATTCGACGAAGTTCGGCACATGATCCATCCATATCAGATCAAGCAAGCCGTCCGAGAATCGCGAATACGGCGAAACTTCGATGCCTCCGCCGATATGTCGCGAATTGGCGACCGTAAGCAGCGGAGAGATGATGTCACGCTCGTCCATCGAACCGTCGGCAAGCGTTGCCTTGATGTGGTAGCCATACCGTTTCATGTGGGTCAGTTCCACCAACACGGCCGCAAAATACCGTAAGGTACCGTTCGGCAGATGCGAATGGTTGGCACGATCGTTGATGCTGGCGTCCAGACCGCACGACAGCATGCCCGCATAGTAACGGTTGATATCGAGGCTGTTCGGCTCGCCTAGGTATTCGTCGGTGAAATCCAGTCCCATGTTCGATTGCAGCGGATCAACGGCCAGAAGGCCTCGTACGGTATGTGCGGTGACGGCTGCTTCCTGCACTCTCGGCAGTTCGTCACCGGTGCTGGAATCGACCGCATAGCCACCTGGCAACGATGTGACCAGACCCATGTCCACGTCGATATGCGAACCTCTCATCATGGCGCCGACGATGCCGTCGACGGCGGTTTCCACACGATTGACCGGCAGCTCGAGTCCACGCGCGAAGTCATTGCCGGAACCGGTAGCTACGATGCCCAGTGGCTTGCCGCTGCAACCGACCGCATTCGTACCCAGTGCGATCATGCCGTCGCCGCCGACCACCACCAGATAGTCGTATTCGTCCCGACGACTTTTCGCCTTAACCAAGGAGTCCTCGAAACTCGTGCCCGTCACATCGATGACTTCGAAACCGTGCCTGTCCCCGGCGGATTGCAGCAGGCTGATCACCTGTTCACCGGTTTTTGCTCCACGGCCTTTGTTCGATGTCGGGTTCCCCACCACGGCAACGGTCATATTCGAATGTGACGATTCGTTCATACCGTTACGATAACCGCCTTTGACCGCCACACGCTATCAGCGATATCGATTTGGCGCAATCGGCATGGCCTACTGCATCACCGCCACGGGCATGCGGGCCAAACGCACTCCTACTCGCATGCGACCGGCCCTGCACGGGAGGATTTGCTCACCTGAGACGCAAACGGCACGTTCGTACCCACTGCGACTGTGATTCGTGCATCTTCGCCGATGATTTCGCAGGATTGCAGCTCGGCGCCATTACCGCGCGTCGTTCGTGAAGCCACCTCACACGGCACTGC
>OGYT01002334.1_pt1 | contig 10443 bp, 7 predicted proteins | sample 1576631 | NCBI WGS metagenome assembly OGYT01 (sample SAMEA3541588, study PRJEB24748) | human gut metagenome | biome: human gut; feature: human-associated habitat; material: faeces | place: China | collected 2012
ATGCGTTTATACATGGAGGAGCCCTTTCGGACCCTATTGAACTAAATCCTAATATAATAATACATTAATGACATAGCTTTGTCACATCTGTAATCGTAAGATTTTGTTCGATTGCATTTGTGACAGGGCTGTGTTATTCTAAAAATAAAAGGAGGCAGGGGCATGAAAAACTTATTGGAACAGCTGTATGCAGGGGAACTGGTTCCCGCAGAATTAAAAATAGAAGGAAATGAGGAATACGAGGCGCTTTGCAGGAAATCCCTGGAAGAAATAGAAAACTTTACAGAAAAGCTGGATAAAGAAAGCCGGAAAGAATTTCAAAATGTATTAGATACTTACCTGGAATTAACTTATCTTGAAAAACGGCAGTCATTCTGTGACGGATTCCGAATTGGAGCAGGTGTTATGTGTGAAATATTCCATGATAGATCAGTTAGAAGTAATTTATAAATAATTGCTTATAAATATTAATAAGTATGACTTTACAATAAAAACTATACAATTGTAAAAAAAGTATCGTAATATTACGAAGAATATTGACAATTTAAAAGAGCATGCTATAATAAGGTCTGTATTTGAGACTTTAATAACCGGGAATCATCAAATGGAGGAGATGTATTATGAAGGGAAAGAAGATCATCAGTGCAGCATTAGCAGGTGTTATGGCGCTCTCATTAACAGCATGTGGAGGCGGTTCCGCGCAGGAAACAACAGCGGCTCCTGCAGCTCGTTCTAAGGCAGAAGAGACCACAGCTGCAGCAGAAGGCTCAGAAGCAGCCACTGGTAAAGGCGTAACTAAAGAAGACTTAAAGGTTGGCTTTATTTTCATCGGTGATGAAAACGAAGGTTATACAGCCGCTCATTACAAGGGCGCAAAAGAAATGCAGGAAGCATTAGGATTAAATGATGACCAGCTGATCGTAAAATGGAATATTCCGGAAGATGAGACAGCAAAGGACGCAGCAATGGACTTGGCGGATCAGGGATGCCAGATCGTATTTGCAAACAGCTTTGGCCATGAATCATATGTAATAGAAGCTGCAAAAGAATATCCGGAGGTCCAGTTCTGCCACGCAACCGGTTTCCAGGCAGCAGGCAGCGGACTTTCCAATATGCACAACTTCTTCACATCTATTTACGAAGCACGCTATGTATCTGGTGTAGTTGCAGGTCTTAAGTTAAATCAGATGATCGAAGATGGTACTGTAAAAGAAGATGCCTGCAAGATCGGTTATGTAGGTGCTTATCCATATGCTGAGGTTATCAGCGGCTACACCTCTTTCTTCTTAGGTGCGCGTTCTGTTTGCCCATCCGCTACTATGGAAGTTAAATACACCAACAGCTGGGCAAGCTTTGACCTGGAGAAAGAAGCAGCAGACGCACTGATCTCTGATGGCTGCGTACTGATCAGCCAGCATGCAGATACCACTGGTGCCCCAACCGCCTGCGAGGCAGCGGGAGTTCCTTGTGTAGGCTATAATATTTCCATGATCGCAACTGCTCCTGACCAGGCACTTACTTCTGCAAGCAACAACTGGGGCATTTATATGACCTATGCTGTACAGTCTGTACTGGATGGAACTGAGATCCCTGCTGACTGGTGCAAGGGCTTCTCTGATGGCGCAGTTCTTATAACTGAGTTAAATGACAAGGCAGTTGCTCCTGGAACAAAGGAAAAGGTAGAAGAAGTAGAAGCTAAGTTAGCAAGCGGCAAGCTTCATGTATTTGATACTTCTACATGGACTGTAAATGGTGAGACACTGGATAGCTATAAGAAAGACGGAAGCGACATTGAGTACATTTCTGATGGATATTTCCATGAGTCTGAATTTGCTTCTGCACCGGCATTTGATATTCTTATCGACGGTATCAAAACCATTGACAACTAATAGGTCAACAAATAATATTGCTCTTTCGAGTAAATGAAAGCTTTAGAAAGCGGAGTCACCATTTGTCTGGCTCCGCTTTCTTGAATCGTAAAAATATCATTGAACGCGCGAAAAAGGAGGTTTTGCCTGGTGAGCGAATCATATGCCATTGAGCTGAAAAACATTACAAAACGGTTTGGCAAAGTAACAGCCAACGACAAAGTATGCCTGTCCGTAAAGAAGGGAGAGATATTATCCATTCTGGGAGAAAATGGAAGTGGAAAGACCACTCTTATGAACATGATATCCGGTATTTATTATCCGGACGAAGGACAGATCCTGGTAAATGGAAAAGAGGTGACTATCCGTTCACCAAAGGACTCCTTTGCTTTAGGAATCGGTATGATCCATCAGCATTTTAAGCTGGTAGATGTGCTGACTGCGGCAGAAAATATTATTTTAGGACTTTCTGGAAAAGAAATACTGGATATGAAAAGTGTTGCGGCAAAGATCAATGAACTGACCAGCCGCTATGGCTTTGATCTGGATCCAAACCAGAAAATATACACTATGTCCGTGTCGCAGAAACAGACAGTAGAAATTGTCAAACTGCTTTACCGCGGTGTGGATATCCTGATCCTGGATGAGCCTACAGCGGTTCTGACGCCACAGGAAACGGAAAAGCTGTTTACTGTCCTTCGTAATATGCGTGAAGCTGGTCATTCCATTATCATCATCACCCATAAGCTTCATGAGGTTTTATCCCTTTCTGACCGTGTTTCCGTTCTGCGAAAAGGCGCTTATATTGGTACTGTCCAGACAAAAGACGCCACAGAAGCTTCTCTTACAGAGATGATGGTAGGCAAGAAGGTTGCTTTAAATATCGAACGTCCTGAACCGGTGAACCCACAGAAACGTCTGGTAATGGAACATGTGACCTGTGTGGATAAAGAGGGTGTAAAGACTCTGGATGACGCAGGATTTACAGCCTACAGCGGCGAGATTTTAGGAATTGCAGGAATTGCAGGAAGCGGCCAGAAAGAGCTGCTGGAGGCCATTGCAGGGCTTCAGCCAATGGAGGACGGAACCATCCGGTATTATCCTCCGGAAGGTGGAGAAGAGACTCTATCCGGCATGAGTCCGGCGGCTATCCGCAAACTGGGCATTAAGCTTTCCTTTGTTCCTGAGGACCGTCTGGGAATGGGTCTGGTGGCAGCCATGGGCATGACTGACAATATGATGCTTCGGGGCTATAAAAAGGGTATGCCTTTCTTTACAGACAGGAAAACGCCAAAAGCAATGGCTGAGCAGCTGATCAAAGAGCTGGAGATCGTTACTCCCGGTGTCTCTACACCTGTTGGACGTCTTTCCGGTGGAAATGTACAGAAGGTACTGGTAGGACGTGAGATATCATCAGATCCCCGTGTACTTATGGTAGCATATCCGGTGCGCGGTCTGGATATCAACTCTTCCTATACGATCTATCATTTATTAAATGAACAGAAAAAGCAGGGAGCGGCGGTTATCTGTGTAGGTGAAGACCTGGACGTGCTCCTGGAGCTTTGCGACCGCATTCTGGTGCTTTGCGGTGGAAAAGTAAGCGGGATCGTAGACGGAAGAACAGCTACAAAAGAAGAAATAGGACTTATGATGACAAAGACAGGAGGCGGACAGGATGAGTAAGGAAATAAGTGGAGTTACGAATAAAGAGCCTCTGATGCATATTTCCAAGCGGGACGGTATTGAAACATGGAAGAGCTGGCTGATCCGCATGATTGCAGTGCTGTTATCACTGGTAGTTTGTGCAGGTGTGATCGTGGCTCTTACCGGTTTAAATCCGATTGAAGTATATAAGGGCATTTTTGACGGCGCTATTGGCACTAAGCGCCGTGCGTGGATGACTATCCGTGATACACTGGTGCTTTTGTGTATCGCAGTTGGTATTACCCCGGCATTTAAAATGCGTTTCTGGAACATTGGTGCAGAAGGCCAAGTACTTATCGGCGGTGTTACCTCAGCTGCTATGATGATCTATCTGGGAAATTCCCTTCCTTCTATGGTATTATTTCCCTTAATGTTCCTTGGCAGTGCAGCAGCAGCTATGATCTGGGGCGTGATTCCGGCATTTTTCAAGGCTTACTGGAATACAAATGAGACACTGTTTACCCTGATGATGAACTATGTTGCAACCCAGGTCATTACCTATTGTATTATTTTTTGGGAAAATCCAAAGGGCTCCAACTCTGTAGGAACTATTAACTCCACTACAAAGGGCGGCTGGATCCCAAAGCTTTTTGGTCTGGACTATGGCTGGAACCTGGTGATCGTACTGGCTCTGACTGTTGCTATGTTCATTTACTTAAAATACAGCAAACAGGGATATGAGATCGCAGTTGTAGGTGAAAGTGAAAATACAGCCCGCTATGCAGGAATCAATGTAAAACGTGTTATCCTGCGCACCATGGCACTGTCCGGTGCTATCTGCGGTATTGCAGGCTTTATCATTGTTGGCGGCGCAAGCCACACCATTTCCACCAGTACAGCAGGCGGCAGAGGCTTTACAGCCATCATTGTTTCCTGGCTGAGCAAATTCAATACCTTTGTGATGATCCTGGTATCCTTCTTTCTGGTGTTCATGCAAAAAGGTGCAGGACAGATCGCGTCCCAGTTTAACTTAAACGAAAATGCCTCAGATATCATCACCGGTATTATCTTGTTCTTTATCCTGGGCTGCGAGTTCTTTATTAACTACAAAGTGGGATTCAGGAGCAGGAAAAAGAGGGGAAAATAGGAGGTGGATATATGGGATTATTGATCATTTTTATGCAGAAGGCCATTGGACAGGGAATCGGTATCCTTTATGGTGCTTTAGGTGAGATATTAACAGAAAAATCCGGAAACCTGAATCTGGGTATTCCCGGAATGATGTATATGGGAGGCATCGCCGGACTGATCGGTGCTTTCCTTTATGAAAACAGCAGTGCTGCGCCAAATGGAGCTGTGGGAGTTCTTATTTCTTTCCTGTGCGCATTTTTATGTGCGGCCTTAGGCGGCCTGGTCTACAGTGTGCTGACCATTACCTTACGTGCCAACCAGAATGTAACCGGTCTGGCACTTACTACTTTCGGTGTTGGCTTCGGCAATTTCTTTGGCGGTTCTCTTTCCAAGCTGGCAGGGGGTGTTGGACAGATCTCTGTTGCAGTGACTGGTGCGGCTTTTAAGAAACAGATCCCGGTACTTTCCGGCTTTGGTGCAGTGGGACAGATGCTGTTTTCATATGGATTCTTAACTTATCTGGCCATCATCCTGGCACTGGTGCTGGCATTTTTCCTTGGAAAGACCAGAAAAGGACTGAACCTGCGGGCAGTAGGTGAAAGCCCGGCTACAGCAGATGCGGCTGGCATCAATGTTACTGTATATAAATATCTGGCAACCTGCATTGGCGGCGGCATCAGCGGTCTTGGCGGTTTATACTTTGTTATGGAATATTCCGGAGGAACTTGGACTAACAATGGTTTTGGTGACAGAGGCTGGCTGGCTATCGCCCTTGTTATCTTTGCTCTCTGGAAGCCTGTAAATGCTATCTGGGGCTCGATCCTCTTTGGCGGCCTTTATATACTGTATCTTTATATTCCGGGACTGGACCGCGGCGCCCAGGAGATCTTTAAGGCACTGCCTTATGTAGTAACCATTATCGTACTGGTATTTACAAGTCTGAGAAAGAAAAGGGAATATCAGCCGCCGGCAAGTCTGGGACTGGCATATTTCCGTGAGGAACGATGAGAGGATTAATTGAACGGTATGTAAGGGAAATGGTAAAAATCCCCAGCACTTCCAATACAGAGATGGAAAAAAACTGTGCAGACTATATTGCAGAGGAACTGGCAAAGCAGCCTTATTTTAAGGAGCATCCAGAGCAGACAGGAAAATATCTGCTGCCTGAGGACAGCTTAGGCCGGTCTGTGCCCTGGGGTCTGGTAAAAGGAAATGGCGGATTCCGTAAGACCATTATCCTTACAGGTCATTATGACGTAGTGGACACAGAAGAGTATGGAAATGAGCGAGCTCTGGCCTATGATGTGGAAAAATGGGAAAATCTGGGAAAATCTGGAAATGTTCTGCCTGGTATGCCCGATGAGGTAAAAGAAGATTTCCTTTCTGGTGACTGGATGTTTGGCAGAGGGACCGCGGATATGAAAGGCGGGCTTTCTGTTGGGCTGGTGTTATTGGATTGGTATGGGAAAATAGTGGCTGAGGCAGAGGGGAAAGCTAGTAGTGTGGCCGTTTCTGAAGCGGAGGTTGCCTCTGAACTGGGGGATGCCTCTGGAATATCCGGCAACCTCCTGTTTGTAACTGTACCAGATGAAGAAGGTTACTCCGCCGGAATGCGTGGTGCTGTGCCATTTTTAAATGAGGTAAAAGAACGCTTTGACCTGGAATATACTGCACTTATCGATCTGGAACCGGCTTCTATGGAAAATGGGGCAAAGACCATTTATACAGGTTCTGTTGGAAAAACAATGCCTGCTGTTCTGGTCCAGGGCGTAAAAGCCCATGTATTAAACTGCTTCCATGGTGTCAGCTCCCTGGGCGTTTTAAGCAGCTTTTTCATGAAAACAGAGCTGGCACCGGAATTTGCGGAAAAAAGCACTGCGGAGATCTGCCCACCGCCAACCTGGTTCTGTCTCCGTGACCGGAAAGAAGGCTATGATGTGTCTGTGCCTTTCAGGGCTGGCGGATACATGAGCATGCTTGGTTTTGAGAAAACACCGGATGAAGTGATAAAACGGCTGAAAGCGCTGGGAAGAGAAAGCTTTGAAGAATATGCCCGGGGAATGGAAGAAAAGTGGAAAGCAGTAAACTGCAGCCCCTTCAAGTGTCCTGGCGCAGCAGCCGCTGCAGAAGCAGAAGTTCTTACAGTCAGTGAGTTGCTGGCATACTGCCGCAAAGAACAGGGAGAAGCCTTTACTACTTGGTTTTCAGAAACTTATAAGGCCCAGAAAGCCCGCCTGGATAAAGGCGAGACCAATTTCCCGTCTGCCACTCTTGATTTTATGGAACAGCTGTTAAACCAGTCGAAAATCTCCGGCCCGGTCATGCTTCTTGGCTTTGCGCCTCCATTTTATCCTGCTGTAGACAGTGGGGAAGAAGGAAAACTGCTTTTTGAAGAGATGAAAAAAGCAGCGGAAAAAGAAGGAGTTTCCCTGAAATGCCATGAATATTTTTGTGGGATCTCTGACTTAAGCTACTGCGGTGGAATGGACAAGGAAGAACTGGCTGCCTATGCAGCCCAGACACCATTATGGGGCAGTGCCTATGCTATGGATATAGAAGCAATGGCAAGATTAAAGATTCCATCCATGCTCTTTGGGCCATGGGGAAAAGACATCCATACCCGGTGGGAGCGTGTAAATAAAGCCAGTTTATATGAAAAAACGCCGGCTATATTAAAAAACTTTATCGAACAAATGTTTGATAAATAAATATGAATGTGGTATACTAAAAAGCGCAGGGAGAAATTTGCCCTGCGCTTTTCATCATCTGCTGCTTGTAAAATGTGAGTAGCGGATGGATCACGTTATTGATTTTGAGAAACATTTATGTGCTTTCGGAATCTTTTCGCAAAATCAGGCACAGAAAGATTCCGAGAGAACATTACTAGAAAAAGGAGTCATAGCATGCCAAAGCAGTATATAAAAATACGCGGCGCAAATGAGCACAATCTTAAAAATATATCCGTAGATATCCCAAGAGATGAATTGGTGGTCCTCACCGGACTTTCCGGTTCCGGCAAGTCATCTCTGGCTTTTGATACTATTTACGCAGAAGGCCAGAGACGTTATATGGAGTCTCTGTCTTCCTATGCAAGGCAGTTCTTAGGTCAGATGGAAAAACCGGAAGTAGAAAGCATAGAAGGTCTTTCACCGGCTATTTCCATTGACCAGAAATCCACTAACAGGAATCCACGTTCTACGGTAGGAACCGTGACGGAGATCTATGATTATATGCGTCTTCTCTATGCCCGTATCGGTATCCCACACTGTCCAAAGTGCGGCAGGGAGATCCACAAACAGACCATCGACCAGATGGTAGACCAGATCATGGCTATGCCAGAGCGGACCAGGATACAGCTTTTAGCTCCGGTTGTCCGGGGAAGAAAGGGCGAACATGTTAAAGTACTGGAACAGGCCAGAAAAAGCGGCTACATGCGTGTTCGTATTGACGGGAATCTGTACGAGCTTTCAGAGGAGATCAAATTAGAGAAAAATATTAAGCACAATATTGATATCATTGTAGACCGTCTGGTAGTAAAAGAGGGGATTGAAAACCGTCTGACAGACTCTATTGAAACGGTTATGTCCTTAAGCAACGGCCTGATGACTGTAGATGTGATCGGCGGGGAACCGGTGAATTTCAGCCAGAGCTTTTCCTGTCCGGACTGTGGCATCAGTATTGATGAAGTAGAGCCCCGGAGCTTTTCCTTCAATAACCCCTTTGGCGCATGCCCGGAGTGCTTTGGTTTAGGCTATAAGATGGAATTTGATGAGGATCTGATGATCCCGGATAAATCTCTTTCTATCTCCCAGGGGGCTATCGTGGTTATGGGGTGGCAGTCCTGTACAGACAAGGGAAGCTTTACCAGAGCTATTTTAGATGCCCTGGCAGAAGAATATCATTTCAGCCTGGATACCCCATTTCAGGATTATCCAAAGGAGATCCATGATATCATCATCTACGGCACCGGCGGTCGTGAGGTAAAAGTCCGTTATAAGAGCCAGAGGGGCGAAGGCATTTACGATGTGGCTTTTGAAGGGCTTATTGAAAATGTAAACCGACGATATAAAGAGACATTTTCAGAAAACTCCAAGGCAGAATATGAAACTTATATGAGGATCACTCCATGTCCGGCATGTAAGGGACAGCGACTGAAAAAGGAGTCTCTGGCAGTTACAGTAGGCGGTCTGAACATTTACCAGGCCACCAACATGTCCATTGTGAAATTTAAGGAATTTATGGATAAGCTGACACTGACACCTATGCAGCAGACCATTGGTGCCTCTATTTTAAAAGAGATCAGGGCACGCATCAGCTTCCTTATTGATGTGGGGCTGGATTATCTTTCACTTTCCCGTGCTACGGGCACACTTTCCGGCGGTGAAGCCCAGAGGATTCGCCTGGCGACTCAGATCGGTTCTGGTCTGGTGGGAGTAGCTTATATTCTGGATGAGCCGAGTATCGGACTTCACCAGAGAGATAATGATAAATTGCTGAAAACTTTACTGCATCTGCGTGATCTGGGAAACAGCGTTCTGGTAGTAGAACACGATGAAGATACCATGCGTGCAGCGGACTGCATTGTGGATATCGGACCGGGAGCCGGGGAACATGGTGGACAGATTGTTGCAGTGGGAACTGCAGAAGAGATCATGAAGAACCCGGATTCCATAACAGGTGCCTATCTCAGCGGCCGCCTGCAGATCCCGGTTCCTGATCAGCGGAGAACACCAACCGGCTGGATCACAGTGCGTGGTGCAGAAGAGAATAACCTGAAAAAGATTGATGTTTCCTTCCCACTGGGAGTGATGACCTGCGTTACCGGTGTATCCGGTTCCGGTAAAAGCTCTCTTGTAAACGAGATCCTATATAAATCCCTTGCAAAGAAGTTAAACCGTGCAAGGACCATTCCTGGAAAGCATAAATGCATTGAAGGAGTGGAGCAGTTAGATAAGATCATTGCCATTGACCAGTCCCCAATTGGACGTACTCCACGTTCCAATCCGGCTACATATACCGGTGTATTTGACCTGATCCGTGACCTGTTCGCCTCTACAGCAGACGCAAAGGCAAAAGGCTATAACAAGGGAAGATTCAGCTTTAACGTAAAAGGCGGCCGGTGCGAAGCCTGCTCCGGCGATGGTATCATTAAGATCGAGATGCACTTCCTTCCGGATGTATATGTGCCATGTGAAGTCTGCGGCGGAAAGCGTTATAACCGTGAAACACTGGAGGTAAAATACAAGGGAAAGAGCATTTATGATGTCCTGGATATGACCGTGGAAGATGCCTTGAAATTCTTTGAAAATGTGCCTTCCATTACCAGAAAGATCCAGACATTATACGATGTAGGTCTTGGTTATGTCCGTCTGGGTCAGCCGTCTACGGAACTTTCCGGTGGTGAAGCCCAGCGTATTAAGCTGGCTACGGAGCTTTCCAAGCGCAGCACCGGAAAGACCATTTATATCCTGGATGAGCCTACCACGGGACTGCATTTTGCTGATGTCCACAAGCTGATCGAGATCCTTCGCCGTTTATCTGAGGGTGGAAATACGGTTGTAGTTATTGAACATAACCTGGATGTGATCAAAACCGCAGATTATATCATTGATATCGGCCCTGAAGGTGGTGATAAGGGTGGAACTGTCATTGCCAAAGGAACTCCTGAAGAAGTAGCAGAAAGCCCGGTTTCCTATACGGGAAAATATGTGAAAAGATATCTGGGACATTGATCATTACGGTGGGATATTAGGATTTAGTTCAATAGGGTCCGAAAGGGCTCCTCCATGTATAAACGCAT
>OGYT01002343.1_pt1 | contig 10397 bp, 10 predicted proteins | sample 1576631 | NCBI WGS metagenome assembly OGYT01 (sample SAMEA3541588, study PRJEB24748) | human gut metagenome | biome: human gut; feature: human-associated habitat; material: faeces | place: China | collected 2012
GTTCGGTCAGTGGTACTTTAATATTGCGCTCCACCCATGCCAGCGCCTTATCACGTTCAATAGCGTTAACCTGGTCGCATTTTTCCTTCGACAGCCTCATTCCCGGTATGACGGGCTTACCATCCACCATTGTGGCACCACGACAGATGGTCCATATACCGGAACCATCGCGGTATGCCGTTGTGTGGTTACCTTCTTTTTCATCCAGAAACTGGTCGAGAATATCAGGCGCAGGCGCACCGACGGCAATCAGTGCCAGAACGGCAGCCGACAGGCCGTATCTGATTTTTGCGTTCATGGATATTTATCAGGATTTATCGGTTTCTGAACCCTGGATATGTTTATCTGTCCCGGCCTGTTGAATCAGGCAAGGAATAGTTAAATACAATAGAGAGGATTGTTTATGGACAATAGCACCATTTCTCTATAGGAGTTGCTCGACTGCATTTCCAAGCTTCGGGATGATGTAAATGCCCTTACTGTCGCATTTTCATATCTGGCATTCTCAATTCCCAAGGAACAAATGCAACCAACACTGGCATCGCTCCAGCTTGAATCACTCAACCCCAAATGGTCCCAGCAACAACAAAATTCTTTCAAGTGGCTGGCGGTATTACTGGAAGAAAAATATGCTGGTGAAATTACCATTTCGGCGGAGTCTTCAGTGAACCAGTAATTCTTCCCGGCAGTTTTCCTTTGTAGGTTATCCACACACCCTGCGCCTCTAAAATTATGGGGCGCTTTTCCGGTGACTGCTCATCCCCTTCACATAACCCGGCAGCAACATCCAGGAAGACCTGTCTGATGCTCCTTCTGGCTGCTGCCTCATAAAACTCCAGCGCGGCACCTTCAACACGGTCCAGCGAGATGTCCAGGTCTAAAATTTCACCGTCTAAGCGTTTTTTGTCCCGTAACGCTAAAGTTACCGTAACTTTATTCTCAAAATTGCGGATCCCTTTCACAATCAGTTCATAGTTTTGAGTCATTGAATTACTCTCCCCGTGCAGCCTTACGCTTATCTTCTTTAATCTTGAAATAAAGATTTGTCAGATACGTCAACAGGCCAAACACCAGACTACCCAGCACACCTATTGCTGCCCACTGTGAGGGCGTGACTCTATCGAGCAACTGTAAAAACCAGTAGCCAGCACTGCCTGCGGAGGTGCCATAGGCGACACCTGTTGTTAACTTATCCATGGATTTCATAACCCCCACCTCGCAGATGCGGGCGCTGTGTAATGGAAACAAAAAATGGCCACCAGCGGCCCGTAAAAAACACCCCGTCAAAAGCACCGGCATCCGCAGATGCCCTTTGCGTGGCGTTATTTGATGCGCGCCAGGTGTGGCGCAAAGAAATGAAATAAGACTTATCGAAAATTAAGGTTAATTTGATGATTTAAACCACTTCTGAAGCTTAGTAGTATGAACATGTCCCCAGAAGGGGCCAATACTTATTATTCTTCATGGACTTTGTCCCGCGGTCTTAATCCGACGACCGCGCTACTTTTCACCCTCTCGCAAATTGCTATCTAAAGGACGTTGTCCCACGAGTATTCCTGTATGCTCGTGTCTTTTTTTGTCCTGAGAAAGGAATAAAAAAAACCGCCAGATATGGCGGTTGGTCAATGCAAGGGATGAATTTTTTAATTGTTATTAAACCGAGGCGTCGGGTGCCTCCCGAAGTATTCCGTGCTGCATGGATACTGTGGTTTCCCGCTAAACCGACTCTTTAAACCACCCTCGCACTGAGGAGCGCCTCTGTGGTGCTTTTACAACACCAAAATGATGCATCACCGACCCTGCCAGGAAATACAAAATCTCCACCGATAATGCACCATTCTGCTGCCGTAAAAAATTAGCACTGAGGCTACACCCGGCCTCAAATCATAGCCAGAGAACAGAATGCTTTTTCAAAACAACCTGCTCCCACGTAATAAATAAATACGCCAGTGCCGTAATACAATAAGGCTTGTTTTAAATGCTGGAGCGGGTAGCGGGAATCGAACCCGTATCATCAGCTTGGAAGGCTGAGGTAATAGCCATTATACGATACCCGCATATGGTGCCGACTACCGGAATCGAACTGGTGACCTACTGATTACAAGTCAGTTGCTCTACCTACTGAGCTAAGTCGGCATTGGTTCTTCAGGGGAGCGATATCACCGAGCAAAGAAGAGTTCCCCCTCAGAACCGTTTTCGATGATACGATTTAATATTCCAATCGCAACAACACTTTGCGTCAAGCTATGTAAATTTATTTATGTATTTTTATTTTATGTGAACATTTCACCTTCACTTAAAATATACGCGACAATATATAAACAAATTTATTTTGAAGGCAATATTAAATGTCGTTTCTTATATCACACCATAATAACAACAAAACCCGCTTGATGGCGGGTTCTATTAAAGTTTAATTGCGCTTGATTCGCCTCGCGATACAGCTTTGCGAAGCGTAGCAAAATTGAAGCAGTTTACGCGTAAAAAATCAAGCCGTTTTTTGAGCGAATGATTCTCGCATGGGAATGTATAGCGCATACTCAGCAACGGCCAACCAATTAGCAATTCGCTTTTCGCATGTGCTAAAACACCACTCTGGGTGTGCATCATTTAGCAATTCAGCCATTTTGCGTTTGGTCATCCCCCGCCCCTCATACCGTTGCCGAAGGACGCTAATCAATCCTGGATGCTCTGCCAGCACCTCACTTATGACCCGATCAATACATAACGCCTCTGCATCAGTACAATGCGCCAGCCAGCTCTTTTGCTTGCCGTTGATCATCTCTCTCAAAAACGCTTCCAGCTCAGCTTTCTCTATTCCCGCTTTTTTCATTCTGCGCAGGGCTTCATTGATGGCTGTTTTCGTCAATTTTTTGGATGCCAACAACTGATTGAACATATTTCCTGACCTGCCACCGCCAATATACGACCAGCGCCCCCACATACGCAGTTTGCCCTGAATCCAGACACTTTCCAGCGTGGCGAGACGAAGGTGTTCTCCGCTTTTTCCTGTATTCGTTGGGTAAATCACAAATATCCCTCCTTTCTCCAGATTTCTTGTGTGCGAAAAACACCTTCTGCATGCATCAGGCGTAATTCTTCTTTGGTGTAATCGCTGGTTTTTACCCGCCCGTCGATTAGATCGTGGCATGAGCTACAGGCAATCGCCGCCTGCATATCGTGTGGTTTTGTCGCTATTCCGCACGTTCCCGCCAGTCGGTAATGCGCCAGCACAGACGTTTCCGGATCGTGATTGCAGTAGCCAGGAATTCTGACGGTGCACATCTGCCCCCGCGCCGCTTTACGTAAATCCACCATTGCGCAAACTCCAGCAGCTGCGCGGCCACATTTTCGACTTGTTCCGGAGAGGAAAATTTACGGAACAGAATCCAGTTCCACAGCACATTCAGAACAGATTTATAAACCTGCTGAAACTCGGTTTCGTCCATATTCGCAAAAGCGATGGATTTCGCCCGACGCCCATGGCTACCGTCCGGATAAAAATGTTCGGTGTAAAATCCAGCCTGAATGGTTACCCACTCGCGAAAAGCCTCAAACGACTTTAGCAATGCCGTATCCCGAGTTCTGCGTGTCGCAACTGTATTCAGATATTGCTCTGCGGCATCACTCAGGGCTGGCGTGTGTTCCCGACCAACTGATTCGCACAGGTAATCAACGAAACCAGACAGCAGTTCTCGTTCGCGAGGCGTGATCGCCCCACCGACCGGAGCCCAGTAATCGAATCCCAGTTGCAGGAGTTTGAAAAAACGCTTGTGGAATGCGTAGTTACGCACACGCTTAAAGTCTGCGTGTATCCACTCACCTATTTTGATTTGATGCAGAAAATCGCAACTCTCCGGCGTCGCCGGGAGAAGTAAACCAGAAGAGGTTTGTTTGACCAGTTGTATATGCGCCATTTCTCAATCTCTCGATGGCGCAGCGCAGCAGATGCCAGTTGTTCAGGCTGACGAATAAAGTATAAATAAACTGGCTATGGTGTAAAGCCCCACATAGCATGAACAAACACTACATATCAAATAGCTGGTACAAGGATAGAAATACGACACTTATTATTAAAAACGATTAGATAAATTACATTTTAATGTTATGCAAAAGTTCTTTTTTATCATAACATTTCAATAAAAGCATTACAGATGCAATCATCCCGTCATCATCAATTATTTAAGGTGGTTAAACATGGGAAATAACAAGTTCGCACATCTCGCTCCTTTTTTATCCGTAATCCTTTTCGCTTGTTGTTTTATATGGGCATTATTTTTATAAAGTAGCCACATGATAAGTTGTTGGAATCATATTTCCCACTCAAGTCATTAACATTTGATAAGATATATCTAAAAGGACGCCTTTACATTATTTATGCGTATATAATTTATTTATATACACAGTAAAGGTATCCTGGGAGAATATTTATCGTTAAAAAATACATCATAAATAATTAAGCTGAAATTCCAGAACACAACTAATACACACAATAAGGTTCAGTAACAGTAATCTATGTGGACTACATCGAGATTTTTTGATTAAACTTTAATAACTTATTCCTAACACACAGAATGCATAAACTAAAAGTAAAACAAATAGTTATACGAAAAACAACCATATTTATTCTATCTTCTCCTCTAATCAACATATCAATTATGTGTTTCATAACAACTTGACATAACCCTCCAAAAGATGGATTTATAATGCATGTTTTGGAGGAGGTGGTTATGACACACAAGAGAATTCCTAAAGATTGGGTAATCAAACGCTCAACTCCGTTCTTCACAAAAGAGAACGTACCTTCAGCGTTATTAACACATCATAATACAGCAGCAGGTGTTTTTGGGCAGTTGTGCGTAATGGAAGGCACTGTAACATATTATGGTTTTACTGATGAGAATGCTACTGAACCGGAGATAAAAGTAGTCATTAATGCTGGCGCTTTTGCAACAAGCCCACCACAATACTGGCACCGTGTTGAACTAAGCGATGATGCTCAGTTTAATATTAACTTTTGGGTCGCTCCAGACTTCTCGGGCGAAAAAGTCTATAGCACCAAAAAATAGATGATCATATTAAAAATGCTTTAACAGTCAGACCCGGCAGGGCTATCCCCGACGGGTCTCATTTTTGTAAATATATTGGTTCTACATTGACAGGAGACTTCAACCATAAGAAGTAATCTGAATACTTGAGCAATAAATTTACTTAAGATTAATGAGCGCACCTTGCCGGACAAAGATAAGCCAAGGTAACACCTTTTTTCTAGCCAGTATGTAATCAATCAGAAAGGTGATCCATAAGAGCAATAGCAAGACAATAAATTGCCATTACAGCCGCAATAGCCAGCGCGCATTTGAGAACCAGCACCACAACCTCCTGTATTGGACCTACACCAGCCCTGATAAATATGATGCTGTCTCGTCAGTGATTCAATACAACGAATGGGTATAACTTCTCAGATTTTTTCTGTGGAAATGGGACACAGCAACCAGTCACCACCAGCACTTCTTTAAATACGCCAAGTCCGACGCAAGCTAACCTTCCAGTCCGCTTTGAGCGAGGAACTGACGTTAACACCTGAATCAGGTTGCACCGTAGGCGTCACCCGGATTTAATAGTGAGACAATATTTGGCACTTTATCTTTTATGGTTTTCCTGTACATATCGTAAGGATATAGTCCATTAAACTTCATATTTTTCATACCCGACAATGACTCTGTAAACGCATGAACAGCAACAGGCGAAAACTTGAATTTTGTTTCATTAAATTCTATCAATTGGGCAGGGAATATTTCTTGGATGATATTCATTTCGGATGCGCCATATTTAAGCATAAGATGCTTTGAAATTCCTTGGGCGTTCATTAGCATCCTGATTTCAGGGCTGATAATGTCCTCTATCGTTGATGTTGTTTTGACAGCATCTTTTACCATGATAATTTCAGGGATATAATTTTTTTTAGTACCTGTGTATAATTGTTGCTTCAAGCTGATATCCACTATAGAGAATGGTGGAGCAAATACCCAAGCATGTCCAGCAGTAAATTCACCGTGATCTGATGACCAGAAGTATGTTGTTTTTTCATTAGACTTTTGGGGGAAATCAATTGTGCAAGAGCCTTTAATGCAAGCACACCAAATACCTTTAAGTTCCAGTATGCGAGCAAGAATTCCTGATATATCCACACAAGCACCTTGACGACCATTATCTAAAAGCTGCTTGCTTAATATCTTTGCCACATCAAAAATTATACTCTCTGCCTTTTCTATATAATCATTAGAGTATGGCTTTTCTGCAACAAATTTTGCAAACTTAATCAAGTAGCTTGGATCTCGTTGCTCTTCCTTAATAAAGTTTGGATGATCATAAAAATCTGGTTTATCTGTAGGAATTCCTTTTTTATGAAATTCCTTTACTAATTCGCTGAACATAGATATTTACTCTGACTCACCTAACGTCGCTAAGACGTGCAGGTTTATAGTGGAGGCGAAGCTGTAACGGACAAACTGTCGCCGTGATTGGCATTTTTATACCTCATTTACTTTAACTTGAATATTGAGCCCTGCACTTTGGACTGATTGTTGTTGGTCCGCTTGTGATAGGAATTCACAGTTACATGGGTTGTTGATTCGGTTGACAGTATAACCTTGCTTTTTACTGTAGTTTTCCACCCAATAAAGCACATGAGTAAACGCAGCTTTGGAATCCTGAAACTGCTGCTGAAAAGTAACCATTGATGCAAAAGGTGGATTAAATTCAGAGTCGTAAACAAACACCTCTGTAAAAAAGGGGGCAGCCCCTGTTGGAGAAATAATATGTAGCTTATAGATAACTTTTTTATCTGTGTGGAAATCAACTTCTTGGATTGGAACCATCTAGGTTCTCCTTTTGGGCATAATGTTCGAAGCAAAGACGAACAATTTGTTTGTAGTAATTAGGCTATGCAGTAGATGAATCTTTTGTATGGTACACATTTCCCTAGCCATAATAATGTTTTGGATTATAGGTAAATGTGACCTGTCCCTCATTATTAGATACATATCTCAACTAGCAATGTCGTGTTGTTGACCCTGCCTCCTCTGGCTAAGACAAGTCGCTGCACCAACTTCCGCTCGTAGCAAGGAGCGTGCAGAAATCAAGGTCACAAGGTCCGCTGTGTGTGAGGAGCGGAAGTTCGAAGTTGCGGTCTAAATTTCATAGATTACGCTAGTAGTTTCTTCATCTACAACGTTATAATATTCCCCTTAAGACAAGCATTAGGACGAATAAAGAATGAACCAGATGTACTGGCTTGCATATATGGATTTAATTAATCAAGGAAATTAATTGTTATGAGTGATCAATTTATTAGCAAAATTATTAAGGGTAAAATCAAATCACCAACACGTGCTGATTTTAATCTTGAGAAATGGAATGAGGGGTGGACTAAGGTTGAATTAAATTCTTCTGCGAGAGATAAAAAAGTCTATACAATGGGTATAATCATCTATAGTGTGCTGAAGGATATTAGAGAGGCGTTAGCAGATTTGTATAGACGGGCACCTAAAACAAACTATGAAAAACTAATGATCTCTTATATTGCAAGCTCCAATAGAACATCAGCCGTTGCTCTTAAACTTGCAAAAAAGACAACAACTACAAATGTTAATGGCATATTGCTTGAAGCAAATAAACTAGGGAATAAACAAAGCTTAGGAGAGATCGTTCATGGAGCTGTCGATGGCTTCCAGTTTGCCATAAGAGAATGCCTAAGAGGTATAGAAAAAAATAGTCAAATAATAATTTCCACTAATCCAATCGATGAATTGTCTTTCATCCAACAAGAAAGTTGGTTATCTCAGTTATATAATACTTACATCCATCTTTGGCAATGCGTTTTATGGAGTGATTATAATTTAATCGAAGTTGAGTCTGAACATAAAACATTCAAAATAGAGCAACCAAACACACCGTTTGAAATTGCATTTAATAACAGCAGTCAACGAAAAGAAAGACTTTCTGTCCAACGGACACTCATCGCATCCCAACCTGATATAGCTCAGTATTTTGATAGCGATAAATATATTTTTATTACTCGTGAGAATAAAAAAAGAGTGGCAAAGGTTGCATCTATTAGAAATGCAAAGAAAGAATTAATAACAATAAATGCACAATGGAGAGTGGAAGAAAAACATCTTGAAGACTATTTTCCCAAAGAATGGTTACGTTACGATTTTGGTAAAGGTTTTTGCTTGTTAGAAGTATTGAATGTAATGAGAGTATTGATGCTCATCGCAAATATTGAGACTGAAAAATATCCAGAAGATGATAGTGTATTTAATGTTAATAAATTAAGGGAGTTTTGCCCAACCGTTCAAACAAGTTCATTAGAACGCGCCTTGTGCGAAGCAACAGAAATGAGCGTGGTTAAAGTTACTAAAATTCTTGATTTTTTGACATTCAACTCCTCTCCAACTGGAGATATCTGGTGTCAACCTTTGATAAAATTAAAGAAAAATAAGTATGCATTATTGACTAGTGCATTAAACGCGCCGGTGATGTTTAGGCTTATTGAACGTTGGGCATGTCATTTTAATATTAATCTCGCTGGAAAAGGAACGACTTACGAAACAAAAGTTGTAGATAAAATAAACCGTGTTCTCGGAACCAATACTTTTATAACTGACTATGACAAAGCGGTATCTAAAAGAATCAAGATAAACTCCATTGAGGAAGAAATTGATTTATTATCAAGGATAGATGATATGATTTTGATTGGTGAAGCAAAGTCTATAGTTACGACTGATTCAGAAATATCTAAGTACCGGACATCTGAAATACTTCAGCATGCAGGAGAACAGGTTGTAAGGAAAACAGAATTTATAAAAAATAATATAGAGTTTATTTTTGAAAGGTTAGGTTGGAATTATGACAAAAATAAGAATTATAATTTTGCAGGATTTATAATTAACAGCAGCCAGATATTTGTTGGATATTCCTTTAATTCAATACCAGTGATTGATGAGAAAATACTTCTAGCATACTTTGCCTCAAACGAGATAAATTTGCTAACCGTAATTTCACAAAATGGATTTAACCCTATTGCCTGGTACAGGCTATATAACAATATTGATGAATTAAAAGGCAACTTTAAAAAATATATAGCAAATCCACCACAACTGCATGCCAACACTAAGCGTTACGAGTATAATGAAATAAAATTTCCGCATATAAATAGTGAGTCTTATAAAATCTCTAAAAAATATCTTGTATTTAAACCAGGTGCTCTGCTTGCGCCCATGGAGCAGGAACATAGCTTCCCAGTAATCAAATCAGTAGATTACGATTCGGAGGTTATGACTATTAACATGAGTCTTTGATTTTAGTTATATTACTTTTTTGTATTGGCGATGTAATTAACAGCATGTTATCATCGCCATTTCTATCAGGAAAGCAATGACCGTTGTCGGCACAAAACTGACAACCATGCTAGCTCTACCCTGTGCCATGAAAATGTCAATTCACATATGAATTAATGGTCTTTAATCTCGTCACTACAATAAATACCGAACATCTCCCTGATAAAACGACAATATGCGCTTCATAACTTCTCTTTTACGGCACTCACTACAAATTATATTATGACGCCTGTCGTAACGACGTATTTCTCCGTCAGATAACGAGCAGATAAGGTCAGGAGCAACCATAACCGGTTCCTTCGACTTTGCCCTCGAGAGTTTTTTGCTGGCGTTTTGCTAGTCTTGACGTGCCTGCTCAGACGGGAATAACCCGTAGCCAGAGTTGTATACGTCACCACTCGAAACCAGCTCTTTGGCGAGAATACTTATCAGATATCTGGTTGCCCCTGTTTTAGCTTCCAGTTGTCGTAACGTCTCTCGCTCACTCTGGCGTACGAGATCAACAATCTGCCCTTTAATTTTTTCTCGCTCTTCCTGTGTTAATACTTTTGCCATAAGCCCTCCCCTAGAATCACTTTTCCGACACAATACGACTGGAGGAATCGACAATCTGACGGACAATATCATGGTGCTTGTTCAGCTCACGCAGCGCGGCGCAGACTCGCTCCCACTTCTGGACATGACTTTTCGCCCGACGCAGTTCGCGGTTTGCCATATGCAGCGATGGTAAAACCAGGTCATCTGCTCGCGTTTCAGTGAACGATGGCAGCGGCTGCACAATGTCCGCCACAGTTTCTGTTTTAATTTCTTCCTGTATTGCAGCCTCCTGTACTGGTAAAACAACACATGCAGGCTGAGGAAAGGCTTTACCATCAGTTTCCGCTACCGATGCAGCTTTCGGCTCTGCTGGTAAATTACCGCCCGGCATGCAGTAACGAAATTTACCGTTTTGATTTACGCGAATCAGGCGTCCTTTGCTATGGTGTACCGATG
>OGYT01002345.1_pt1 | contig 10391 bp, 9 predicted proteins | sample 1576631 | NCBI WGS metagenome assembly OGYT01 (sample SAMEA3541588, study PRJEB24748) | human gut metagenome | biome: human gut; feature: human-associated habitat; material: faeces | place: China | collected 2012
CAGGGCAAAGACGTTGATTTGCCTGCCGGAACGGAAGCATATATTCAGACAAAAGAAGAGACGACTATCTATGCTATTCAGACCAATTTGAAAGATAATCTGCGCATCAATACGCCGGAAATAAAAGAAACCGCACCTGTTGAAGAAACAGTTGCGAATAATACTGAAACGACTTATGTTGACAACTCTGTTGCATCGTCTTCAACAGTAAATACGACTTCCGACAGCAGCACAGATTACAGTATTTCCGACACATCAAACAATGACGTGCCGAGCGACAATAATCTTTATGAATATGAATATTAATTTACGTATAGACCAGCATTTTCTGGTCTATATTCTATTTTAGGAGGGATAATTTTTGGACGAGGCACAACTTCGTTTCCTTTTTGTATTCACTGACTTGATAGCCCCACTAGTCGCCGGCTATTTTTGTCGCCGTTACAATATAATAACTGATAAATTCTGTAATAAACTTATAAAGATAAATATCCGCATTATCGTATCAATCTTATCTTTTCTGAGTTTTTGGACATTGAAAATCTCTTTGGATTTATTATGGCTGCCTGTTTTTGGCATACTTGTCTGTGTATTTCCCGGCCTTATCGCCAAATTCACCTTTGCTTCCAGCTATAAAAATCTGAATGACCGCGGCGCCTACATGATGTCCTCCATGCTGTCGAATATCGGCACTTTATCCGGATTATGCGCTTTCATTGTCTACGGTATTCAGGGATTTGCCTATTTGCAGATTGTAGCCATGTTCCAAACATTATTCACACTTTGTTTTTGTTTCCCGCTTGCCAATTATTACCATAATAAGGCTGTCAGCCGCATTCGCAAGCATAAAGCCCAAATCAGCATACGAGCACTATTATTCAATTTAAACCAGTTGCCTGTTTTAGCTATGATTATCGGTTTTATTCTGGCACTTAACGATATTCCCAAACCGCAAATCTGCTATGATATTTTTAATTCACTGGTGCATATCGGCGCATGGGCCGGATTATTTCCGGTCGGTTACATTACTAAATTGGACAAAGCTAAATATTTTCTGCGCAAAACGGCGGACATCGCTATCGTCAAATTCATTGTTCTGCCGCTCATCGCCTACTTTGTCGTAACACGTCTGTTCGACGACCCTATTTTAATCGGCAGCATGATTATCGCCTTTTCCGCGCCGACGGCCATTAATGCTGTACTTGCATGCAGCATTTATAAATTGAATGTTAATATCGCCATATCCTCATTCATATCTACAACAATTATTTTCTTATTGATTATATTTCCGCTGTATTTCTTTGTCATTAAGGATTTACTTTTATAAAAAAAGGAACTGTCACTACATTTGGTGGCAGTTCCTTTTTTATCAGCCCTTAATTTATTCTTATATTGCGCCGGGCGGTTTTTCTGAACGCAAAAAATGAACCATAAATAGAAATTTATTTTATTTTTTCCATTAAAGCCGGCAGTTCTCTTATATCCTTAATTGTATAATCCGGATTTTCCACTGTACCGAAACCGTAACTTGCATAAATCATCGGAATGCCTGCCACTTTGCTTGCTTCAAAATCGCCCTGGATATCGCCTACATATACAGCCTCTTTTATATTGTTGCGCTGCATTAAGATTTTAATATTTTCACCTTTTGGCAGTTTTGTATCGTCAAAACAGATAAAATCCTTTATCTTATCGGCAAATCCGCCATAGCGCATTGCTGTTTCGATATACCCTGTCTGACAGTTGCTGGCTATATATAAATCATATTGCTTAGACAATTCATCAATTGTTTCTCTTACACCATTATAAAATACGCCGGAATTGTTGAGCAGATATTCATCTTCGTATTTATAGCACACAAGACATACTTCATCTCTTTTTTTCTTGTCCAGCATCGGCAGCATGGCAAGACCTATTTCATCCATCGTCTTGCCGAACAGCTGTTTCAATCTGTCGCCGTCAAGATTGGCTTCTATGCCTACAGTATCGCGAATAGCCGCATTCCAGCTGTCCGCCACCACATCGGTAGAATCCCACAATGTTCCGTCAACATCAAAAATAATATTCTTCATCAAAGCAATCTCCCTTTAACTCATAAAATTTTCCCTTTTTATTGTATGAAAAAAACTCACATTAATCAATAAAAATAAGTTTTAATTGTGTCATTGTTCCTCATCTTATATAATATTAATTTAGAGTGTTGATAGAGTATATTTATTGCGTTATAATAAAAAAATGAATTGAATTCATTTTTAAAGAGGTGTGTACGTGTATCCTGTTAATTTAATCTTAGATGATAAACCCTGCGTCGTAATCGGCGGAGGCCATGTAGCTTTGCGTAAAGTTGAAGGACTACTGGAAGCTAAAGCAAAAGTTACTGTCATTTCACCAGTCCTTGTGAACGAATTAACAAATATGGTTCAGAACAACTTAATTATATGGAAACAAAAATACTACGAAACAGGCGATTTAAACGGATTTGAACTTGCCGTCTGCGCAGTCGGTGAAGACAATGCCAGCAGGCAAATTTATGAGGACGCTCATAAAGCCCGTATTTTAATCAACGTTGTGGATAAACTGCCACTGTGTGATTTTGCCCTGCCCGCCAAAATCAGACGCGGCGACCTCTTGGTAACTTTTTCCACCAACGGCAAATCACCTGCACTATCCCGCTATCTTCGCTGCCAAATGGAAAAAGAATTCGACGATACTTACGCCTTATGGCTTGACAGATTATCCATACTTAGAAACGAAGCCATCGCTAAACTGCCAACAAGCAATGACCGGGAAATTTTTTGGCGCAGTGCTTTAAGCGATGACGTCATGCAACTCGTTAAACAAAAAAAATACGATGAAGCGGAGGACACTATAAAAAATGCAATTAATAGTTTTAGGCCTCAACCATAAGACTGTACCGGTAGAAGTGCGGGAACGGTTTGCAATTTCTGCCGACAATATTCAGCAGGGACTGCATCATCTGGATGATTATGAAGGTATTTGCGAAGCCGTAATTTTATCCACCTGCAACCGCAGTGAAATTTATGCTGTAGTTGACAATGCCGCTGAAAATCTATCTTCTGTTAAAGATTTTTTCTTTGCTCTCTCCGGCTGTGACAAGGCTAAGGATGAATATTTTTATTATTACACCGATAAAAAATGTATAGAGCATTTATTTTCCGTCGCCTCCAGTCTTGATTCTCTGATTGTCGGGGAAGGACAGATACTCAGTCAGGTAAAAAAAGCCTATGCCATCGCCCGGCATGCCGGAGCTACCAATACTATTTTAAATACGCTTTTTCATCGTGCTATCACTACCGGCAAACGTGTGCGTACAGAAACGAAAATTGCTTTCAATGCTGTATCCGTAAGTTATGCAGCCGTACAGCTGGCTCTTAAAATATTCGGTACGCTCGAAAACAGCAATGCACTCATTTACGGAGCAGGCCAAATGGCAGAACTTACCGCACGCAATTTAATGGGTAAGGGCATAAAAAAAATCTACGTTGCCAACCGCCATTTTGATAAGGCACAGACACTTGCCGCTCAATTCGGCGGACAGGCTGTCGGATTTCGCGAAGCCATGCGCAAAGCCGATGATGTGGATATTGTTGTAACATCCACCGGAGCTCCGCATTACGTCGTCAAACCGTGGGAAACGCAGCTATTTATGTCGCGCCGCAAAAACAGACCGCTTGTCATAATCGATATTGCCGTACCACGCGATGTTGACCCTGATGTGGCCGAAATAAAGGGGGTTGAACTTTATAATATCGATGATTTGGAAGCTGTCGTCGAAGACAATATCAAAGAACGTGAGTACGAAGCATTTCAAGCACAGAAAATCGTTGATGAAGAAGTTATTTCCATCCTGGAACGTTTTCAGTATCTATCCTGTCAGCCGATAATGGCACGCCTTTCCAATAAAGCGGAACGTATCCGTCGCCGTGAAGTAAAACGCGCCATGACAAAACTTACGGATATCGACGAAAATGAATACCGCATTATCCGCCATATGTCTCAGATGATTGTCCGCAAACTTCTCCGCGAACCGATGACGATTATAAATAATTCCGCCGGTACCGCCGACGAAAAATATTATATTAACGCTATAACGAAATTATTTAAATTAGAAGTACTAAAAGAGAGTGAAAAATAATGCGTAAAAAAATTACTATCGGCACGCGCAGCAGTAAACTGGCATTGTGGCAGGCTGAATATATAGCCGATTGCCTGCATAGACAGTATCCCGATTTAACGGTAGAGCTTATGTACATCACAACAAAAGGTGATAAAATCCTCGATGTTCCGCTTGCCAAAATCGGCGGTAAAGGATTGTTCACTAAAGAATTGGAAACTGCCATGCTGGAAGGTAAAATCGACCTGGCCGTGCATAGTTTAAAGGACATGCCTACAACCTTGCCGGAAGGATTGGCATTAACTGCCATCACTAAACGGTTTGACTGTGGCGATGCACTCGTCAGCCCGATGTATAAAACGCTGGAAAATCTGCCACATGGTGCAAAAGTCGGTACATCCAGCCTGCGCCGCAGAGCACAGCTCCTGCACGCTCGTCCCGATTTGGATATCCGCAGCCTGCGCGGTAATGTCAATACGCGCCTGCGAAAACTCGATGAAGAACATTTCGATGCCATCGTACTTGCCGTTGCCGGTTTGAAGCGACTCGGCTTTGGTGACAAAATAACTCAAGTCATTTCGCCGCAAATATGTCTGCCGGCCGTCGGCCAAGGCGCCCTTGCCATTGAAACGAGAGCTGCCGACAGTGAAATCAGACAGATGCTTGCTTTCTTACATGATGACAAAACATCCGACGCTGCTGTTGCGGAACGTGCATTTCTTGCCAGTGTAGAGGGCGGCTGCCAGGTTCCGGTCGGTGTCTATGCCCAGGTTGACAAAAATAACAATTTAACGGTTGAAGCCGTTATCGGTTCAATCGACGGAAAAACTCTAATCCGCGACAGTTTGAGCGGCAAACGCAAAGACGCCGATAAACTCGGCCGAAATTTAGCCGAAACAATTCTGCAAAACGGCGGTCTTGCAATTATGCAAAGTCTTGGTCTTTGCTGCGAAAAATAACTCTTTTGGAGGTTTTTATTAATGAATGGAATGGTTTATCTGGTCGGAGCAGGTCCCGGAGACTATCGCCTGATTACCTTAAAAGGCAAACAGTGTCTGGAAAAAGCCGATGTTGTAATCTGTGATTATCTCGCTGATAAAAGGCTGCTTGCCTTCGCACCGGAAAACGTTGAATATATCTATGTCGGCAAAAAAGCCGGCAACCATGCTATGCGCCAGGACGATATCAGCCAACTCATAGCCGATAAGGCGAAAGAGGGAAAATGCGTAGTACGCCTCAAGGGCGGCGACCCATTCGTATTCGGTCGCGGCGGCGAAGAAGCGGAGGTATTAAAACAAAACGGTGTAAATTTTGAAATCGTACCCGGCATCAGTTCCGCCATTGCTGCACCTGCTTATGCCGGTATTCCGGTTACCAACCGCAAGGTTGCCGTATCCTTCGCCGTAATTACAGGTCATGAAGACCCTACAAAAGGTAAATCCGACATCAACTGGGAAAAATTATCGACAGCTGTTGACACACTCGTTTTCCTAATGGGTGTGGGCAATCTGCCACACATCACCGGACAGCTCATAAAATACGGCAGAAGTGCCGATACGCCTGCAGCGCTCGTTCGCTGGGGTACAAAAGCCGAACAGGAAGTCCTTGTTACTACAGTAGGTAACGCCGTAAAAGACGTAATTGAGCACAATTTAAAACCGCCTGCCGTTTTCATCGTCGGCAATGTCGTAAATCTGCGCCCTACTATTCAATGGTTCGACAACAAACCACTATTCGGTAAAAACATTTTAATTACACGTGCCAGAGAGCAGGCTTCCAAACTTACGGCAAAACTGGAAGAATTCGGTGCTAACTGTATCGAAGCTCCGGCAATCAAAATTGCTCCGCCGGACGACAACTTCGCCAGTCTTGACAATGCAATCGCCAAAATCGGCACATATAACTGGATTATCTTCACCAGTACAAACGGTGTAGAAAGATTTTTTACCCGTTTAAATGAAAAAAATATGGACGCACGCTGCCTTTACCATGCGAAAATTGCTGCTATCGGTACTTCTACGGCGGACAAATTGAAAAACTACGGTATTATTGCCGATAAAGTTCCGACTATGTTTAAAGCCGAAGGTATCCTAGACGTTTTAAAAGAAAGCATCACTCCGGGAATAAAAGTATTGATACCGCGGGCACAAAAAGCCCGGGAAGCTCTTCCTACCGGTCTTCGTCAGATGGGAGCCGTTGTTGATGTTGCCGAAACATACTGCACCAAAATGGCAGACACAAACAAAACGGAAATAAAAAATTTACTGCAAAACGGACAGATTGATATGGTAACATTTACCAGTTCATCTACCGTAGATAATCTTTTAAAACTGATTGACAATGAAACAGTCTTATTAAATAACGTAAAAAAAGCCGCTATCGGCCCTGTTACTGCTCAAACCTGTAAAAATAACGGACTGAACGTCGATATCGAAGCTGATGTCTACACTATTGACGGCTTAGTAGATAAAATCAAAAATTTTAGAGGGTGAATTTAATGAAACTCAATACATTAAGACCGCGCCGTTTACGTCAAAGCGCCGCTATCCGCGATATGGTTCGTGAAAACTCCTTATCCGTAAAAGATTTAATTTATCCGATTTTCGTTGTTGCCGGCGAAAACATTAAAGAAGAAATTCCAAGTATGCCGAATGTTTATCACCTTTCCGTCGACAATGCCGTAAAAGTCGCAAAAGAAGTTTATGAACTCGGTATTCCTGCAATTGAAGTATTCGGTCTTCCAGAGTACAAAGATGAAATCGGTTCAAGTGCATGGGATTTAAACAGTCCCGTTCAGCGTGCCATGCGTGCTATCAAAGAAGCTGTTCCTCATATTGTAATCGTCGGCGATGTTTGTCTTTGCCAGTATACAACGCACGGACATTGCGGCCAGCTCTGCAATCATGAAGTAGATAATGATGCTACACTCACTCTACTGGCTAAAGTAGCCGTAAGTCAGGCACAAAGCGGCGCCGATATTATTGCACCTTCCGATATGATGGACGGACGCATCGCCGTAATCCGTGAAGCACTTGATGAAGCAGGATTTAAAAATGTCGCAATCATGTCCTATGCTGTAAAATATGCTTCAGGCTATTACGGACCATTCCGTGACGCTGCCGATTCTGCTCCGCAGTTTGGTGACAGACGCGGCTATCAAATGGACCCGGCCAACAGCCGCGAAGCCATGAAGGAAGTGGAACTCGACCTTGCCGAAGGTGCCGACTATATTATGATAAAACCGGCAATGTGCTATCTTGACATCGTACGGCAGGTTCGCGACAAAATCAACCGCCCTGTTGCCGTTTACAATGTCAGCGGTGAATATGCTATGGTCAAAGCAGCAGCCCAGAACGGCTGGATTGATGAAAAACGTATTGTTTTAGAAACACTTATGAGTATGAAACGCGCTGGAGCAGACGTCATCATTACTTATCACGCTATCGACGTGGCTAAATGGCTCAAAGAAGAAAACTGACTTAAATAAAAAAGCTATAACAAAACAGGTCCCTATCAACCCGATTTTGTTATAGCTTTTATTTTATGCTATAATAATTTTTCGGAAGACGTTATAAAATGTCTATGTATGAATTATTATCTCTGATAATTAACATCATCATTATAATATTTACCATTCTTTTTTATTTTAACTAAATAAAAAAGAAGCTGTAACATAAAACACGTTCAGCTTCTTCTTTCTTCGTATTATACTACAACTGCCGAAAATATTAAAATTTAAATAAATGGAGATGAATTTATGCTTAATCTGGAAAAATCCTCCGCAGCTTTTGCGGAAGCAAAAACACTTATGCCCGGCGGCGTAAACAGTCCCGTACGCTCTTTTGCGCGCGTTGCCTGCGACCCGCCGTTTATCGACCATGCCGAAGGCAGCAAAATCTACGATATTGACGGCAATGAATATATTGACTATGTCGGCTCATGGGGACCAATGATTGTAGGTCACGCTCATCCGGATGTTGTAAAAGCTATTCAAGAAGCAACAAAACGAGGTACCAGTTACGGTGCACCTACACTTTTAGAAAGTCAGCTCGCAAAAAAGGTAATGGAGCTTATGCCTTCCATCGAAAAAATCCGCATGGTAAATTCCGGCACTGAAGCTACCATGAGTGCGCTGCGTGTAGCCCGCGGCTATACGGGACGCGATAAAATTGTCAAATTCATCGGTTGTTATCACGGTCACGCCGACAGTCTGCTTGTAAAAGCAGGTTCCGGTGCTGCAACGTTCGGTCAGCCGGACAGCCCGGGGGTAACAGCAGGTACTGCTAAAGATACACTCACTATTCCGTACAATGATATTGAAGCATTCAAAAATCTGATGAACGAGCAGGGCGACGAAATCGCTGCCGTAATTGTTGAACCGGTAGCCGGAAATATGGGCCTTGTCCTGCCGAAACAGAGTTTTCTGTCCACACTGCGTGAAGAAACGCAAAAACACGGTACCGTACTCATTTTCGACGAAGTTATGTGCGGTTTTCGCGTAGCCTTGAACGGAGCCCAGGCAGCTTACGGCATCGCGCCTGACATGACCTGCCTCGGCAAAATCATCGGAGGCGGTCTGCCTGTTGCAGCTTACGGCGGCAGACGTGAAATCATGGATTTTGTCTCCCCAATCGGTCCTGTATATCAGGCAGGAACTCTAAGCGGCAATCCGCTCGCTATGACAGCCGGCCTTGCCACCTTAAATATCATTTCTGCTGACCCGCAGTGGGGTAAAGCCGATTATACGCGTGAACTTACCATCAAAACAAAACACTTACTGCAAGGTATAACAAAAGCTGCCAAAGACGCCGGTGTTAAAGTGCAAATTCATCAAGCCGGTTCTATGTTCGGTATCTTCTTTAACGAAAACGATGTTTATGATTATGAAACTTCTGCCAGCTCCAATCAGGAAGCGTTCGGAGTTTGGTTTATGGAAATGCTAAATCAGGGCATTTATCTGGCACCGTCCCAATTCGAAACACTCTTCATGTCCGGTGCTCACAGCGACGATGATATCGTAAAAACCATTGACGCTGCTGAAATCGCTATGCGTAAAGTTGCCCAATTTCTGCAAAAATAATAGACAAGTTATTAGTAAATAACTATTTACTAATTTATAAAATACTGCTAAAATCAAATACAGAAAAATCTCCATGAAATCTATGTGAATTTTTCATGGAGATTTTTCTTTTAAAGCGATTAAAATTGAGGTTCAAAATGAATATCTTAATTGTAAAACTCAGTGCCATCGGAGATGTCATTCATGCACTGCCCGTTTCTTATGCACTTCGCCAGAAATTTCCTGATGCCCATATAACATGGGTAGTTGAACCGACTGCCTATGAAATAGTAAAACATAATCCCTGCATCGATGAAATTATCCTGTTTGAAAAAAAATCTTTTAAAACCTTAAAGGGATTTCGAAAAAATTTCAAACCTCTTTACAAACTGCTTCATCAAAGAAAATACGATATTTCCATTGATCTGCAAGGACTTTTCAAAAGCCTCGCCGTTGTACTGACAGCCAATGCCAGACGCAAAATCGGCTACGTTGATATGCGCGAAGGCAGTAATTTAGTCAGCAAAGCTGTCAGAGGCAGCCATTATAATGGCCATATTGTTGACAGATATCTGGATACAGTCAAAATTCTCGGCTGCGATACGGATAATATAAATTTCCCGCTGGAAAACACAGCAGATGAAATCAGCTATGTAAATAATTTACTAAAAAATAACGGTATCAACGAAACAGATAAATTTATAACTTTTGCTGTGGGTACAAACTGGAGCAATAAATGCTGGTCGACAAAAAATTTTGCTCAATTAAGTGATTTACTGGCAAAATATAATCTGAAAACTATTTTAATTGGCTTTGGTAAAAATGATGAACAGAAAGCCGCAAAAATAATTCAGCAATCCAATTTAAACAATATCGTAAATCTTACCAGCAAAACAACTCTCATGCAGACAGCCGCCTTAATAAAAAAATCCTGCGCCGTTGTCGGCGGCGATACCGGCAATCTTCATTTAGCCGCCGCTCTTAAAGTTCCCGCTATTATGCTTATGGGACCAACCGACCCCAACCGCAACGGACCGTACAGACAAATACACAATGTCATTCTGGCAGGTCATGACTGCGACGGTTGCTGGAAACGCACCTGCCGCAAAAATATAGATTGTCTGTCCACTATAAAACCTGAACAGGTTTTAGAAAAAATCCTGAAAATCGAGATGTTTAATAATGAAAAATGATGAT
>OGYT01002348.1_pt1 | contig 10386 bp, 9 predicted proteins | sample 1576631 | NCBI WGS metagenome assembly OGYT01 (sample SAMEA3541588, study PRJEB24748) | human gut metagenome | biome: human gut; feature: human-associated habitat; material: faeces | place: China | collected 2012
GCCGGTAAAGACGCTTATTGTCGTAGGTACTTTAAATGGCTTAATTTTACCGATTACTTTGTTGGTGATGATTATTGCAGCGCATAAAAAATCCGTTGTTGGTGATTATAAACACCCTGTATGGATGAGTGTTTTCGGTGTAATTGTTGTTTTAATGACGGCGTATATGGGCGTATTGACCGTTATCAATCAATTGCCTAAATTATTTATGTGATACGGAGGCGATTTGATTTGATTAATGATTTTGAAATAAAACCATTGGGTGAAACGGCGCTTATCGTGAAATTCGGTAATGAAATCAGCCCGCAAATACATTATAAAATTAAATCTTTATCGGAATATCTGGAAAAATATCCGTTTGTAGGTATGGTGGAATATGTCATATCATATACAAGTCTTGCCATATATTACAATCCGTTTACGGTAAAAAAATCTTTTTCTCAGTATAAAGAACAGTCTGCAGTACAAATTGTGGCAACATATATTAAGGATTGTGTACAGAAAATGCAGCAGGTAGATGAAAGCAGGGCGAATGTCGTGGAAATTCCCGTCTGTTACGGAGGAAAGTACGGGCCGGATATAGAGTTTGTAGCAAAACATAATAATTTATCGGTGCAAGAAGTGATAGATATTCATACGGCACCGCAGTATCTGGTGTATATGATAGGTTTTTGCCCGGGATTTCCGTATCTTGGCGGTATGGATAAACGTATTGCTACGCCGCGGCGTGAAGTTCCGCGGATAGAGATACCGGCGCGCAGCATCGGAATTGCCGGCGAGCAGACGGGCGGTTACCCGATAAGTACACCTGGTGGCTGGCAGATAATCGGACGTACGCCGATAGAAATGTTCAATCCCGATGATGAGGAAAATCCTACATTGCTTCATTCTGGTGATTTAGTAAAATTCTATGCAGTATCGGAAAAAGAATATTTGGCATTAAAGGGGGAACGGGCGCATGAGTCTTAAAATTATTCGTCCGGGGCTGTTGACTACTCTTCAGGATACCGGCAGATACGGCTATCAAAAAGTAGGCATAATAACTTCCGGTGCTATGGATGTTTATTCTCTGCGTTTGGCAAATATTTTAGTGGGAAATGATGAAAACGAAGCAGCGCTGGAAATAACTTTGACAGGGCCTACTATAGAATTTACTTCGGATACATTAATTGCCATTACAGGCGGAGATTTTTCCCCGATAATTGACGGACAAAAAGTACAGACACTCAGACCGGTAGCTGTAAAAGCGGGAGCAATTTTGAAATTCAGTTCCTGCCGGACAGGATGCCGTGCTTATCTTGCCGTAGCAGGCGGTTATGATGTTCCGAAAGTCATGGGAAGTAAAAGTACGTACCTGAGAGCCGGTCTGGGCGGTTTTTACGGCAGAGCTTTAAGAAAAGGCGATTTACTTAATACGAATGAACCTAGTGAATACGGACAGCAGATGATGATTAATTTATTATCGCGCGGTGCTCATTCATATGCACATGCTAAATGGTGTATAAGCAAGGTGCATACTTCCAAGCAAAATCTGCGTAAGCCGATTAGAGTTATGGCAGGATTGCAGTATGATAATTTTTCGGAGCAGGCTAAATATGATTTTTTTGCTACGGATTATTTGATTACTACACAGTCTGACCGTATGGGCTATCGTCTTGACGGAGCAAAGCTGAAGGCGAACGGACATTTGGAAATGATTTCCGAAGTGGCATGCTCCGGTACTATTCAGGTGCCTCCAAATGGACTGCCGATTATACTGATGGCAGACCATCAGACAACAGCAGGCTATCCCGTAATCGGACAGATTGCGCTTGTAGATGTTGCACGTATTGCCCAGATGAAGCCGGGTGATAAGATTAACTTTAAATTAATCAGCAATGAAGAAGGAGAGCGTTTATTCATTGCCATGGAAAAATGTATCGAAAATATAAAAATTGCTGTAGCAGGCAAACTCTAATAGGAGGTTATTGTTTTGTTATCTTTAGAGGAAATAAAAGATTTAGTAAAAGTATTGGAAGATTCTTCCTTGAATAAATTGGAACTTAAATTTGAAGACGGTAAGGTTTTATTGGAGAAAGCTGTTACAGTAGTAAATGAACCGGCAGTCAGTACGGTTACCGCTCCTGTTGCAGTACCTGCCAAGACAGGAGAGCAGATTGTGGAAATTACAGCACCGATGGTAGGCACTTTTTATGGTGCGCCGGACCCGAAAGCAGAGCCTTTTGTCAAAGTCGGTTCCAAAGTAACGCCAAATACGGTTGTATGTATTTTGGAAGCAATGAAACTGTTTTCAGAAATTGAAGCGGAAGTGGAAGGCGAGATTACAGAAGTTCTCGTCAATGATGGTGAATTTGTGGAATTCGGACAGCCTTTATTTAAGGTAAAAACGGTATAATGGCAAAGAAAGGTTTTATTTATGTTTAAGAAAGTTTTAATTGCCAATCGCGGTGAAATTGCAGTACGTATTATTCGTGCCTGCCATGAGTTGGGAATTAGTGCTGTGGCTGTTTATTCCGAAGCCGATAAGGACTCATTGCATGTCCGTCTTGCTGACGAGGCGTACTGTATCGGACCGTCGCAGGCAAAAAAAAGTTATCTTGATATATCAAGGATTATAGAAACGGCGAAAGCGGCAAAAGCGGATGCTATTCATCCGGGTTACGGATTTTTGGCAGAAAATGCCGATTTTGCCGATGCGTGCGTAAATTACAATATAACGTATATAGGTGCAAGCGGCGAAGCTATACGCAAAATGGGCGATAAGGCTGTAGCCAGAAAGACCATGCAGAAAGTGGGGGTGCCTGTCGTACCCGGAACGGAGGATTTAATCCATGATGAGGAAGAGGCACGCAAGACAGCGGAGCAAATCGGTTATCCCGTATTGATAAAAGCAACTGCCGGCGGCGGCGGTAAAGGTATGCGCGTTGTGGAAGACAGTACAGAGCTGATAAAGGCACTGCGTCAGGCTGCACAGGAAGCAGAACGTTCGTTCGGCAATGCCGGCGTTTATTTGGAAAAATATCTGACGCATTCCCGTCATGTGGAAATTCAGATAATGGCAGATAATTATGGCAATGTCGTTTATCTTGGAGAGCGAGACTGTTCGACGCAGCGTCGCCATCAGAAAGTGATAGAGGAAGCACCTTCGCCGATTGTAACGCCGCAGATTAGGGAAAAAATGGGCAGAGCGGCCGTGGCTGCGGCAAGAGCCGTAAATTACAGCGGCGCAGGTACGGTTGAGTTTATCGTTGACGAACGGAAGAATTTTTATTTCATGGAAATGAATACACGTATTCAGGTTGAACATCCTGTCACGGAAATGGTAACGGGTACGGATTTGATAAAAACGCAAATCATGGTAGCCGCAGGAGAAAAACTGCCATGGGTGCAGGAAGATATTCATATGAACGGCTGGGCAATTGAATGCCGTGTGAATGCGGAAGACCCCCTGCATAATTTCATGCCGTGCCCGGGACGGATTACACGCTATAATCCGCCGTTTGGCAAAGGCATTCGTGTAGACAGTGCCATGTATAAGGGTTATCTTATAACGCCGTTTTATGATTCCATGATTGCCAAACTGATTGTCTGGGCACCGACAAGACAGGAAGCTATTGATAAGATGGAAAGAGCATTATCATCCTTCCGCATTGAAGGCGTGAATACGACAATAAACCTGCAGCGAAAGATTTTATTGACGGAGGCTTTCAAAGAAGCCAAAATCGATACAAATTATCTGGAGGAACATTTAGAGGAAATTTTAAATAAATACTGATTTGAGGAGGGGCAATTTATGAACTTAGCAACAGCATCACCGGAAGAAGTAAGGCAGTTAATCCGTAAGGGTGAGCTTGATGCACAGACAAGCGGTATGTGTAACGGTTATGCACAGGCCAATATGGCTGTACTGCCTAAAGATTTGGCATTTGATTTTCTTCTGTTTACACAGCGCAATAAAAAACCGTGTCCGGTGCTTGATGTGACGGAAGCCGGTTCCCCCGTACCGAAACTGGTGGCGCCATCAGCTGATTTGCGTCACGATATACCGCGTTATCGCATATATCGCCACGGCGAACTTACGGATGAAGTAACCGATATTGAAAAATACTGGCGTGATGATTTGGTGGCGTTTCTTTTAGGTTGCAGTTTTTCATTTGAAGGACCGATGCTGGAAGCGGGACTGGAAGTACGTCACATTACGGATAAGCACAATGTACCTATGTATAAAACAAACATCGAATGTGTTCCTGCAGGCGTATTTCATGGACCGATGGTTGTATCCATGCGTCCGATGAAACCGGCGGAGGCAATACGCGCTGTGCAGATTACGACACGTATGCCGTTTGTGCATGGTGCTCCTGTGCATATCGGCGACCCTGAGGCAATAGGCATAAAAGACATCGACAAGCCGGATTTCGGCGAACGTTCGGAGATAAAACCGGGTGAAGTTCCTGTATTTTGGGCTTGTGGCGTAACTCCGCAGGCGGTGGCAATGGCAGTGAAACCGGAGTTTATGATAACGCATGCACCGGGATACATGTTTATAACGGATGTACTTAATGCACAGTTATCCATAATGTAATAATAATTTCGGAAGATGTTTATTTTTCTTTGCTGAAAGGTAAAACTGCCCGATACAATATGAAATAAAGAGTGATTATCTTTCGTGTGATAAATCGATACTTTTTAATCAAATAAAAAAATTGATAAATAAAAATAAAAAAGCGTATAAGATGATTAGGCAGGAGCAGAGCAATAAACATGAAGTGCGAGGAAGGAAGAATGTAAATGAATTCAGGAAGAATTGTTGTGATTACTGGCTCGCCAGGGACGGGAAAGACAACAACTGCGTCGATTGTCGCAAAAAAATCAGACATGGATAAATCAGTGCATATGCATACGGATGATTTTTTTCATTATTTGAGCAAAGGCGCAATACCACCATATTTACCAGAGTCTAATGAACAAAATTTAGTTGTCATTGAAGCATTTTTAGAAGCTGCGAAGCGATATGCTCGTGGAGGATATGACGTAATTGTAGATGGAATTGTCGGACCATGGTTTTTGGAACCGTGGAGAGCTATTGTTCGAGAAGATTATAAGGTACATTATATTGTTTTAAGAGCTAGCAGGGAAGAAACTATGAAAAGAGCTGTAGAACGTTCAAAATTAGACAGAAGAACAAATGTTGAATTAGTAGAAACAATGTGGGAACAATTTTGTAATCTGGGAATATATGAAACAAATGTTATAGAAACGACAACTTATTCTATTCAAGAAACCGTTTTTGCAGTAAAAGAAAAAATTGCAAGTGGAACGGCATTGCTATCTTAAATAATTTCTGAAAATGGAAAATTTATTTATCAGAGAAACAACAAAGACGGCGGTATGTTACCCTCTCCGGGAGCATACCGCCGCTTGTTGTCAGCAGTTCATTTCATGATTTGCGTATAGTTCCTTTTGACGTATTCTTCATAGCTAAAGCTAGGAGATTATGGGATATTAATAAATGTTAAGTGTTTTTGCAAAACATAGAAATTTAATGATTTTTTGAATAAGCGATAATATCGTTTATGAATTGCAATGCAGTGATTATAAATGAGACTTACTGCATTAATTTGCCTATGAAGTTTTCTGTTTTTCTTGTCGTAAAATTCTTGATGTACGACCTAACAGTTCTGTGAATACTAAATTGTGGATTTATTTCTAAAGTAGGAAAATAATAAAAGCCCCAAAAAGGGGCCAGCAAATAATATATGGTTGATAGATTAATTCAATACACTTGCACTATTTAAGATGCGGACATAAAAATATTTTTTGTAGAGGTAAGCAAATTACAGGTTTAACGGGTGATTTTGATTAGTTGAATTTAAAACTGTTTAATTGGGAAATTTTAATATTGGCAGGGATATTTGAACTAAACGGTATTTGTTGCAGTTTTTCCTGTGCATAGTAGCAGGCTGTGGCGGCTTTTTCGCCGCTTTGGCAGTAGATTTCCATAATGCTTGTGTCAAGGTAGATATCCAGATGCAGACTGTCTTTTACAGAAACGGTGAAATAGCGCCGCCCTTTTCCTCCCAGTGTTAAATTATCGCGGTCAATACAGAATTCCTGTGTATTTTTATTGAAAGAAATAATCAGTTTGTCAGTGCCGAGGGCGAATTTGCCTTGCCAGTAATTTTCATTAGTTAAATCGATATCAAATGTAATTTTGCAGGGAGTGGATAAAGTTAAATCGGTACAATCGGTGAATTTCTGTTCCGGTAGGCACAGTGCATTCAATTCGTTTACCGGCAACTGATAAATCATATTATTTTTTATCTGAAGCTGGCGCGGCATGGTTAAAGAATGCAGCCATCCTTCTTTTGTAGTCGGATATTCATTTTCTTTTTCCGGCATGCCAATCCAGCCGATGAGAATATTACGGTTTTTATGTGCGAGTATCTGCGGAGCGTAAAAATCAAAACCGCCGTCAAGTTCATGAAATTTTCCGTGTGTAAAATCCAGTGTATCGGGATTGAATTTGCCGATTAAATAACCTGCCTGATACAGATTGTTGTATTTATGACCTTCTGGAGCAAGTCCCTGCGGACAGAAAATAAGTACATCATGACCGTCAACGGAAATAAAATTAGGACATTCCCACATATAGCCGAAATCCGTGTAATCCGTTTTAAGTTCGCCGCGTAGCTGCCAGTTATTGTCGATTTCTTCATAAATGAGAGCACAGCCAGTCAGATTTTCGCGCTGGGTGCCGATTATGAAAAAAGAACGGCCGCTGTGCGTAAACATATATGGGTCGCGAAAATGCGTCGTATAGCCGGCAGGAACATCATCAACAGCGATTTTTTTCTTGGTAAACGTGCCGTCGTCATTTTTTTCGGCGAATATTTGGCGCGGGTAGCGGATATTTTGAGCATCTTTCAGATTAGCCGTATACAGTATTTCCAGTCTACCGTTTTTGCTGCGGGCTGAACCGGAGTAACAACCGTTTTTGTCAAAATAGTCAACGGGAGCCAGTGCCAGCTGCGGAACGGAATAATTGACAAAATCATCAGTTTGGGTGTATCCCCAGTGTTTATTTAAATGTTTGCAATCTGCAGGGTTCCATTGATAAAAAATCTGATATTTACCATTGTGCCAGCATAGTCCGTTCGGGTCGTTGATTAGGCCAAACGGCATTTCCAGGTGAATTTTGTTGTGCCAGATACTGGGTTTATTCATATACATGGGCCAATTGCTTTTCAGCGTTTGATTATCCATAAAAATACATCCTTTCTATTAGATTTTTTGCGTACTTTCCTGTGTGATGAAAATTAGATTATTATCAAACTCCGATTGAACTTTTGTACCTTTTAACATCATTAACAGTTTGTCGGCCGTTTTAGCTCCAAGATGTTTATAATCGAATGATATCGTAGTTAAAGACGGATAGGAAATATTGCTGTAGGGGTATCCGCCGAAACCTGCTAGAGAAATCTGTTGGGGAACTTTAATATTTTTTTCGTGCATATAACGTAGCAGACCAAGTGCAATATTATCGGTAGCACAGACAACTGCCGTAGGGTTGAAGGCGAGAACCTCACTGCCTTTGGTATAAGCCAGGTCAAAACTGAAATCTGTTTCCACAAAGTGAACCGTTCCTTTGGGATTGGCAGACATAAAGCCGTCGATAAATCCTTGGCGACGTTTAATTCCGACAGCTATGTCCCCGTCAGAAACGCCGAGGTAGACGACATTGTCATGGTTCAAGTGAGCGATGTAATTTCCCATGATATGGCCGGCTTTCATATCATTCACTTTCAGATATGTTACTTTGTCGTGGCTTTGGCCTGTGAATATAATGGGAATGGAAGCGTTTTTTACGATGGATAAATGTTCGTCCGTTATCGCTATGGACTGAACGATGATGCCGTCGACGCCCTGCTGGATTAGCTGGCGGATATTGGCGATTTCTTTGGCTATTTGCAGGTCACTGACTAAAATAAGAACCTGATAGTCCTCCTGCTGGAGAATAAGATTGAAACCGGCAAGCAGTTTACTGGCGGAAAAAGAGTCGAGACGGGGCATGACTATGCCGATGAGTCTGCTGTTTTTCGTTTTTAGACGTTGAGCAAAAAAATTTGATTTATAACCTGTTTTTTCGATAACTTTATCAATAAGGGCAGCTTTTTCCTTACTGACGTAACCATTATTCAGATAACGGGATACAGTGCTTTTGGCTACTCCCGCCATATCAGCGATATCTTGTATGGTAACTTTTTGCTTCATGATAAAGTCATTCCTTTGCTTTAATTATTCTTCTGGTTTAAAGCATACCACAGTTAAAATGAAAGCAACAGATAGTCCGATGAAATTTACGAGAAGATATGCAGGCAGTCTGTCCATATAGAGCAGCATACCCGGAATAACGGTAATTCCCATGCCAGTTCCGGCAAGTTGAAGCAGGCTGGCCGTTGCACCGGCGCAGGCCCCGCCGATAAGACCGCAGATAAAAGGTTTCATAAATCGCAGATTGATACCGAAAATAACCGGTTCAGTAATGCCCAGAAAAGCGGGAATAATGGAGGATACGTACATAGCACGTTTTTTCTTGTTTTTTGTACGGAAGGCAACAGCCAAAGCAGCACCGCCTTGCGCTACAATGGCACCGGTGATGATGGCATTGAACATATCACGGCCGGTAGAGGATAAAAGTTCAATTTCCAAAGCATTGAATATATGATGAATGCCGCTGACAACAATTACCTGATGAAGTCCACCGACAACGAAGCCGCCGATGCCGAAAGGCATTTCAAGGAAAGTTTTTACAGCACCGAAAATAAACAGTTCGATTGTGTGCATGATTGGTCCGATGATAAGAAGCCCTAAAATCATACAGATGAATAGTGTTAAGAACGGAGTAACAATGAGGTCGATAACATCAGGTATGACTTTTTTGAAATAAGCCTGCAGTTTAGAAGCTACAATACCGAGAATTAAAGCCGGCAGGACAGAACCCTGGTATCCGACAACTGGTATGTTGAGGCCGAAAATGTCAAAATACAGAGGCTGTGCCGTTCCGGCAGCGATAGCGTAGGCATTCGGCAGCTGCGGAGCGACGAGCATCAATCCCAGAACAATGCCTATTACAGGTGTACCGCCGAATTTTTTCATAGCTGACCAAGTAACGAGTGCAGGCAGGAAGGCAAAGGCGGTATCAGTTAAAATCTGCGACATCAGTAGAAAATTTTCGTTAAATTCAATTCCTAGACTGGCCAGTGTGCCGCGAAGACCCATAAAAAGACCGGTAGCGACGAGTACGGGAATAATAGGTACGAAAATGTCGCCCAGTGTGCGGGAAATTTTTTGAGACAGAGACATCTGAGCATAGGCTTCAGCTTTGCTGTTCGTATTCAGATTGCCCGTCTGTCGTATTACCACATCATAGACTTTATTGACAAAACCGGTACCGAGAATTATCTGATACTGAGCAGCGGCGAAGAACTGCCCTTTTACACCGTCGATATTTTCAATGGCTTTTTCGTTTATTTTCGTTTTATCATTTAAGATTAAGCGCAGGCGGGTTGCACAATGTTCCACGGAGCGAATATTATCTTTACCGCCGATGTTGTCCAGAATTTCGGCTGCAACACGTTCTTCTTTGGGCAAATCCGCATATTGGCTGTCACATTTTGCCACTGCTGAAGCGTCGGTGGCAGGAGCTTCTACTGCTTTTTTTGCATTTTCGCTTTCTGTCTTTTGGCCAGCTTGAGCAATCAGCGTCTGGGTATCGTTTTTTATTGTAATTTCATTGTAGTCATAAGCATTAGTAACAAGAAACGGAGTCGTAGTATCATAACCGGCTTTTTTTATCGCTTCAATATCGAATGATAAAAGCAGGTCGCCTTTTTTTACGGTATCACCTTGATTGACAAAATTTTTATACGGTGTTCCGTTCAAATTGACGGTATCGATGCCTACATGTATTAAAACAGCTTCACCGTTTTTACCAGTAAGACCGATAGCATGTTTTGTTTCAAACAGAACTTCCACTTTAGCGTCAAATGGTGCATAGACTTTTCCCTCGCACGGTTCGATGCCGACACCGGCGCCCATAGCACCGCTGGCAAATGCAGGGTCGTTAACATTTTTCAGAGGAATTAATCTGCCGGGTATAGGACTTGTAAGAATTAAATTTTGCATAATAATGGCTTCCTTTCATTTCTATGTATATGGAACCGTTTCCACTATATTTATATGGTACCAATTCCATATGTGAAAGTCAAGATTAAAATTTCTATTTACCGTTCATTTTTCTTTGACACAAAGAAAAACAAACTTAAAGAAACAATTTTTAAGAGTGCCGGTTCGGCACAATATAATATGAAAAGAATTAATTTCTTA
>OGYT01002350.1_pt1 | contig 10382 bp, 11 predicted proteins | sample 1576631 | NCBI WGS metagenome assembly OGYT01 (sample SAMEA3541588, study PRJEB24748) | human gut metagenome | biome: human gut; feature: human-associated habitat; material: faeces | place: China | collected 2012
TTTGCTGCCGAGACCTGCAAGGTCGAGGGCAGTTGGGGGCACCCGCTGGTATACGAGAACTAGGTTGCTCGCCGAGCCCGACCACGTTGCGTGGTCGGGCATTTTGCTTATGCGCGCTTGTTTCCGGTCGCGGTACCATTAGCGGCGTATTACGGTTTATTCACGTGCTGATCCTTGTCGCGAGGAGGAGCTTATGGCTATTAAAACGGTACTGTGCTTTGGTGACAGCAACACCTTTGGATATGACCCTCAGGGTGTAGCGAGCGGTACAAGGTTTCGCTATCCGGTCGATGTGCGCTGGCCCGGAGTTCTACAAGGGCTGCTGGGGCCTGATTGGCGGATTGTCGAGGAGGGGCTTTGCGGCCGCACCACGGTGCATCGAGATCCCTTTGAAGGCGGCCTGTGCGGCTTGGACGAGCTGCCGGTGGCGCTCGCCAGCACCCAGCCTATAGACTGCATTGTTTTGATGCTAGGCACCAATGACATGAAAACCTGCTTCAATCTTGCCGCGAACGACATCGCCCGCGGTGTCGAGTCCCTTGTGCTTGCCATCGAGCGTTTTCCCTGGGCGGTTGGCTGCCGGGAGCCAATGATCCTCGTTGTGTCTCCGCCGCATATTGGCGAAGGCGTTCGCAACGTGGCCCTTTCATCTTTTGGCGAGCATTCGGTGCGCGTTTCGCATGAGGTTGCTGAAGCGTATCGCGTGGTTGCGGATGAGCAAGGGTGCGCATATCTGGATGCGTCCAAGGTGTGCGAGCCCAGTCCTATTGACCATATTCATATGACCCCTCAAGGGCATGAGGAGCTGGCTCACAAGGTCGCTGAAGCAATCGGGGAGATGTTCTCGTCCTAAAGCGCCGCGCCGTGATTATCCTAGGAGCTCCTGGCTGGTTTGCGATATGCTGCCGGCTAAGAGCTCTTTTCGCTCTTTTCGGATATCGTCCAACACATCGAGCGTTTGCGTTAGCTCACCTGCAAGGGCCTGCGCATCGCCCGGGTCTCCAAGCTCCTTTGGCGCATCGGTTTCAAGAAGCACCAGAACTATGCCGATGAGAATCTTGTTGCCGCGCGATGCTCCTTTTCGGGGGCGGTTGGGACGCCGGGCGATACGCGGACGGGAAGGACCTTTCGGAGGCACGCTCGAACCGGACCGCGAAGTGGTGTCGCCATCGGTCTCGACATTGAGGATGATTGGATCATCATTCGAGGAACGTTGCCTGTCGGAACGGTTCGCACCTTCCGAAGGATCGAACAGGGGGCCAAACATATCGAAGAAAGACATGTTTCCAGCCTACAGACAGGCAAGGAACGCGTGTCAGAGCCCGAATGGTTCATGATGAAACGACGGTTGCCATCAATCTCGTTGCACCGAATTCAGTGCGTATCCGCATGCAATCGTCCACCATATGGAAGCGTCCCCGTTCCCAAATCGGGAAACGGGGACGCTCATCATGCCTTGTCAGCAACAGCAGCTGGTGTTGGGATGCTCCCTGTCATAGGCTTCGCGGGCGAGCAGGAACTCCTTCTCGCTCAATGGCCGTTCATCGGGATGTTCGGCGGCGAAGTGCTCAAGATAATGATCGTATCTTGCTTCGCCGCTGATCTCCCGCATGTACCAGACCACGCCACGCCACGCCTTAGACAGCGTCGCCACCAACCGTCGCGACATCAGGCGGCCGCCTTGCTTTCGTGGGCCAGCTCATAGGACTTGGCCGCATACTCGCGGGCGACTTTCTTCTCGAGGGATGTGGCGATCAGGCTGGACGGAGCGAACCATTCGGATTCGACGAACGGATCCTCGGACGTGGTTTCCACACCGAACTTGCCCGCCTTGAGGGTCTTCACGATTACCACGACGCCGCAAATCAGGAAAGTGGCCATCATGATGAAGAAGAACACGGACAGCACGCCGTCGAGATAGGCGTTGGACAGCGATGCCTTGGCATTGGCCAATGCCTCGCCAGTCAGTTCTCCGGAGTCGATCTTGGTCTGCCAGGTCTTGGCCGCGGCGAAATAGCCGATCTTGGAATCGAAGATCTTCTGGAAGTCGGCGGTGAAAGTCACGGCCACGTCCCACACCAGCGGCACGACCGGAATCCATGCGTACTTGGCGCGGCCCATCTTGACCACGCATACCGTCACCAACATGAAGCAGGCGGCGGCAAGTAGCTGGTTGGAGATGCCGAAGATCGGAACCATGGCATTGATGCCGCCGTTGGCGTCGGAAACGCCCATGTACAGCATGGTGCCCCACAACGCAGTGGCGATCAGCGTAGTGATGATGTTGCCCGGACGCCAAGTCGGATCGCCGAACTTCTTGAGCCTCTTGGCGTTGGCAAGCATCTCGCCGATCTGATAGCGGGCGACGCGGGTGCCGTTGTCGACGGTGGTGAGAATGAACAGCGCTTCGAACATGATGGCGAAGTGGTACCAGAAGGCCATGGAGTTCTGTCCACCGAGATAGGACTTCAGGAAGGAGGCCATGCCCATGGCGAAGGTGGTGGCGCCACCGGTACGGGACACGATGGACTTCTCACCGATATCGGAAGCGGCCTGCTTCAGGGCCTCGGCGCCTTCATAGGTCTTGACGTCGCCGTTGGAGTCCTCGGAATCCCAAGTGACCTTCATCTGGTTGCCTTCGATGTCGGAGACCTTCATCGAACCCACTGCCTTGACGGCGGCATCGGCCTGCTCGTCGGCGGTGGAGGTGGAAGTGATGGTCACACCGGAAGCGGCGGAGATCTGGGCTGCGGACATGTTGGTGGAGAAGTACACGCCCTGGGAAATGGTGATGGCCGCAATCAGCGCGATGACGGCGGTGAAGGATTCGACCAGCATGGAGCCGTAGCCGATCATGCGGATCTGGTTCTCCTTCTCCAGGGCCTTCGGGGTCAGGCCGGAGCTCACTGCGCCGTGGAAGCCGGAAAGGGCACCGCAGGCGATGGTGATGAATAGGAACGGGAACAGGTTGCCGGAGAAGGTCGGCCCGGTCGACGTGGAGGCGAGCTCGGTCAGACCCGGCACCTTGACTGACGGATTGGCGATGATGATGCCGATGACGAGCAGCACCAAGGTGCCGATCTTCATCAAGGTGGACAGATAGTCTCGCGGAGTGACAAGCAACCAGTGCGGCAGAGCGGCCGCGCAGAAGGAGTAGATCACCAGAGCGATGACCAGTTCCTTGGCGGACAGGGTGAAGATCGGAGCAAGCACCGGGGAATCGGCGATCCAGCCACCGGCCACGATGTCAAGCACGAGCAGCACGAAGCCGAGGACAGTGGTTTCGATGACGCGGCCCGGACGCAGGAAGCGCTGGTAGCAACCCATGATCAGTGCGGTCGGGATGGTCATGCCGATGGAGAACACGGCCCACGGCGAGGCGGCCATGGCCTTGATGGCCACAAGGGCGAGGAACGCCATGGCGATGGCGGTCATGACGACCAGGAAGATCGACAGCACCATGCCACCGAACTTGCCCATCTCGTCGGCGGCCATCTGGCCGAAGGAACGGCCGCGGCGCTTGGCGGAAATCCACAGCATGAGCATGTCCTGCACGGCACCGGCGAAGATCACGCCGAGAATGATCCACAGCACGGACGGCAGATAACCCATCTGAGCGGCCAGAATCGGGCCGACGAGCGGGCCCGCGCCGGAAATGCCGGCGAAGTGCTGTCCGAAAAGTACGCGGCGATCGGCGCGTTCGAAGTTGGCGCCATCATGCACACGCTCGGCCGGGGTGGCGTTCGCGTCATCGGTGCGCATGATTCTAATCTGAATGTAATACGCATAGAAACGGTATGCGATGGCATAGGAGCAGATGGCCACGACCACGAACCAGATGGCGCTGATCTGCTCGCCACGGGACACGGCCAGAATGGCCCAGCCAATGGCGCACACAATGGAAATGGCGGCCCACAGCAGGGCCTTCGGCCAAGTCCATACCATCTTCGGCTTCACGCCGACCGGTAGGCCTTTCGAATTGCGAATGACGCGTTGCGCCTCTTCCGGCGTATAGTCATCCTTGAACTCCAGCTTGCCGGGCGCAGGGACCTGGGCGCCGGCAGTGCTTGCTGCACTAGTCATTATCGTTCTCTCTCAATTAACTGTTGGGTTTAGCCGGATTCGAGTAATCGAACCCTTCTTGCTTGTGGCTAAGGCAACAGCGTAAGCGAGAGAAATGTATTTCTGAGTTACTTCTCACGATATGGGACATGCCAGGGGGCTATGGACGGGATGGCCCGCAATTGTTACGGACCGCCCTGTCGCCACACTCGTTCGATGATGACAGCGCCACACCACATCATGCTCGCATCTACGCGACGAATGTCAGTTGGATGAGCAGCATGTAGACGATGGTGCCGCCCGCAATCGACAGCAGCATGTTCCTCTTCCATAGGTGCAGCAACACGATCACGATGATGGCAATCGCCTCGGGAATGCCGTGGCTGCCGGAAAGCGGCTGTACTCCCTTCAACGAATAGACGACAAGCAGGCCGGTCATGGCATACGGCAACACTTTGCCAAGATACTCAATGACACGTGGCGGTTGTTTGGATTCGGAGAACAGCAGGAACGGCAGGAATCGAGTGACGACGGTGCCGAGCACCGCCATCAGCACAGTTACGACGCCCTGCCAGGTAGTCATGATCATCTCGCGCGATTCTCCCGTTCGTCGAATCCCCCGTCGGTTTTCAAATCGCCAAGATACGGCCGGACCATGAGAAACATCACCAGCATGGCGAGCAACGAGGGAATCATGAAATCGTCGGCTCCGAACAGCGCCAGACAGATGACCGGCACGACGATGCCGGTCAAAGCGGCCATATGACTTCTGCGCTTCGAATTCATCCACTGGTCCACGAAGATGACCACGAACAACGCGGTCATCACGAAATCCAATCCGGAGGTATCGACGGTGGCTCCAAGGACCCATGATGACTGATCGAGCAGCGATACGAAGAAGTAAAACCAGCCACGATCCACACCATCGGGAATCCGTACGCTATTGTTGACGGCGAAGGTTTCATCGCACATGGCGTAGATAAGGTACGGCTTCTTCAGCCCCATGCTCTTGAATCTGCTAAGCATGGAGATGCCGTAAAACACATGACGGGTGCCCATCATCACCGCAAGCATCAGTGTGGCGAGGGGATTGAAGGCGGAGACCAGCAGGTTCACGGTAACGAATTCCATGGAGCCCGTAAAGATGAACGCACTCATGCACATGGGCCACAGGAACGAGAAACCCCGGGTGCCCATCAGCAGGCCATACGACATGGCAAGAAAAAAGAAGCTAATGCAAATCGGCAGCACCTTGGGCACGGCGGCCCGCAAGGCCCTGGTCTTCACGCCTTCCCCCTGCCGCACCGGCATCTCCTCCTTCATCATCGCGCCCGACGAATCCTTCGAGAATCACACTAATGGCACCATCGTCGCACAAACGCCCATCGACTATCGACGCTGCTTATGACGGGTTTAATAAGGGCGGCCACCCTACTATGCTCATATATGAATCCACCACTGTGGACCCGCAAAGCTAAGGAGTATCGATGAAGACGCTGGTACTGGTGTTCCATCCGCATCTGGAAAAGTCGCAGGTCAATCGCAAGCTCATGGACATCGCCAATGAGACCGGTGACGTAACCGTAATCGACGAGTATGCCGAATATCCGGATTTCCACATCAATGTGGAGCGCGAGCAGAAGCTCATCGAATCGCATGACCGTATCGTGCTGCAATTCCCCTTCTATTGGTATAGCTCCCCCGCATTGCTCAAACAATGGGAGGATGCGGTGCTGCAGGCCGGTTGGGCGTATGGCGGTGGACACGCACTGGAAGGTAAGGAATTCATGGTGGCCGTCTCCACCGGTTCTCCGGCGGATTCGTATACCCGTGAAGGCAGCCACGTACGTACCATGGAGGAGCTGCTCTCCCCGTTCGAAACGACGTTCCGCCACGTGCATGCCACGTATCTCAAGCCGTTCCTGATTCAGGGCGTCGCCACCTCCACCGAGGCGCAGATCGATCAGGCCGTCGCCCAATATCCGGCGGCGCTGGTCGACTGACTCTCGTCCGGCATCCGCCTCGGTCGTCAGGCATGGATTTGCGTTGGCATGCATAAAACGCATGTCAACGCGCCCATCACGCACATTGGTTTGCCTGCGATTTCGGTTCCACAATGAGGTCCGCACCAACATCGGCAAATACGATTCGAAGGATTTCATGATGGAATACGGCAAAGGCCATGTATACGAACTGATGGACCAAGGCGGTCCGACCGACAACCGCGAACCGTACTTCAAAGAGGCGGTCGACGAGATGATGCGCGCCCGTACGCTGTGCGCGAAAGCGAACGCAACCCTGCCCGACGACCCAAGCTACGTCGGTCATCTCGAGGAGCTGTTCGGCCGCAAGCTCGACGATGTGCGCATCCTGACGCCGTTCACCTGCGACTTCGGCAACCGCGTGACGTTTGGCAAAGGCGTGTTCATCAATCATTCCGCCATCCTGTCCGCTTCGGGCGGCATTGAGTTCGGCGACGGAGTACAAGTGGCGCCGGGCGTTCGCATCGCGACCATCAACCATGATTTCAACGCGCGCCATTCCATGTATACCTATGGCAGGGTGACCATCAAGAAAAACGCGTGGATCGGCATGAACGTAACCATCTGCCCCGGTGTGACCATCGGTGAATACGCGGTGGTCGGCGCCGGCGCCGTCGTCACCAAAGACGTTCCCGACTACGGGGTCGCCGTAGGAACCCCCGCAAAGGTCATCAAGATGCTCGATCCGAACGAGCAGCAGGAGTAGCCCCGGCCGGATGGCGGATTCCTCCGTCCCGGAACACCCACCTAGCCTTCGGCCATCTTTGCCACCACCTCGCGTACACAGGTAAGGAAGGCCTGTGCGGACGGGGTAAGCGGCTGGTCCTTCTTCCACGCCATATGGAGCGCGACATGTACGGGTGGGTCAAACGGACGGAAACATAGTCCGCTTCCCTCGCCCGTGTCCACCAATCCTCCGAGGCTCATGGCATAGCCGTATCCGGCACGCACGAATCGGCTGGCGTTATAGGCCAGATTCATGGTGCCGACGATGTGGTAAGGCCTTAAATCGGCACCATACCAACCCGACAGGTCACGCCTGACCAACGCGCCCTTCGGTACGATCATCGGCAATCCCTGCAGGTCTTCGGCACGGATCCCATCCTTCGCCACCAACGGATCGTCCGATCGCATGAGCACGCCCATCTGATCTCCGCCCGGCAACGGAAAATGGTCATAGCGGCCCATATCGGTCGGCTGCACGAGCACACCGAAATCGGCCAACCCATTGTTAAGCCGTTCCACGATGTTTTCGCCGTAGTCATCATGCAGCTGCACACGGATGCCGGGATGCAGCTCCCGAACATGCACGGCGGCCTTGGCAAGCACATCCATGACCGAAGATTGAGCGGCCGCGATATGCACGTTGCCCTCAATCTCCTCGCCAGAAGCGATTTCGGATTTGGTGCGGTCGGCGAGCTCCACGATTTCGCGCGCACGCCGGTACAGCAGTTGCCCTTCATGCGTCAGCTCCAACGCACGCCCACGATTGCCTCGTACGAACAGCGTGGCACCCATCTCTTCTTCCAGGTCTTTGATCTGCCGAGACAACGCCGGCTGGCTGATACGAAGTACGTCGGAGGCGGCGGTGACGCCCTCTTCCTGCACTACCGCGATGAAATTGCGCAATATTTTGATTTCCATAATCGTCTCGTTCCGCCGCCCACTATGCATCAACACATTAAGTATATGCATTTTTTCGATTAATTACTATTGCTGATTTGTATTTGTTATATCTTCCTTCCGACCATACGATGACAGCATACGCAGCGCTCATCATCGGAGGAATTGAAATGACCAAACCAACCCATGTTCTATTTGTCGGTGCAACCGGCAGCATCGGGCGGCTAGCCGTGGCAGAAGGATTGGCCCAGGGCTATCAGGTGCGCGCCTTGGTGCGTGACACAAGCCGCGCACACTTTGATGCCCGTGTAGACATGTTCGAAGGTGATTTGACCAGCGTCGAATCACTGAAAAGCGCATTGGACGGCATCAATGGCATCGTATTCACCATGGGTGCGCACGACGGTCCTTCGATGATCGAAAAGATCGATTACGGCGCGGTGCGCAACACCCTGCTCGCCTTGGATGGGCGTAAGGTGCGCATCGCCCTGATGACGGCGATCGGCGTGACCTACATGGATTCGAAATACAACCGTGACTATCAGGCGCACGATTGGAAACGACGTTCCGAACGTCTGGTGCGCACCAGCGGCAACGAATACACCATCGTGCGCCCCGGCTGGTTCGACTACAACGATTCCGACCAGCAACGACTCGTATTCCTGCAGGGTGACACGCATCGTCACGCAAGTCCCGAAGACGGCGCAGTCGCACGCGCACAGATTGCGCGCGTACTGGTGTCGGCGCTGGGCAGCGACGAAGCCGACCACAAAACGTTGGAGCTTATCGCCGAGCAAGGCCCGGCACAAGCCGACCTGTCTCCCCTGTTCGAAGGCTTGGAGCCGGATGCGGCCGGCTCGTTCGACGGCGTGCATGACGAGGCAAACTTCCCGCTCTCCGCCCAGCCCAAACGCGTGCTCAGGGATCTCGACACGATCCAGTCACTGGCCTGACCACGAAAGCCCCATGACGTTGGGACGGCGGAAGACATGAACGCTCGCAAAGCACTTTCGACCTGTCTGTGCATCACCGCACTCGCACTCGGCGGATGCGGATCGATACCCGATACGAAGCCCGAATCATCCAGACAAACAGCAACCAATTCATCGAAAGGAAGCAGCATGGTAGTGGTGTATTTTTCCCGCGCCGGCGAGAATTACGGCGTGGGCAACGTGAAAGTCGGCAACACGGCGAAACTTGCCGAGGCGATCGCCGAAGAGACCGACGCTCCGCTCATCGAGATCACCCGCAACAAACCCTATCCGGAAGGCTATGACGAGGCCACCAGCGTGGCACAGGACGAGCGACGAGACAACGCCCGCCCGCAAATCACGCTCAACGGCGACGCCGATGCCCTGGAATCGGCCGGCACCATATTCCTCGGTTACCCAATCTGGTGGGGCGATGCGCCGATGCCGATATACACGTTCCTCGAAGGACGCGATTGGGCGGGCAAGACCATCCATCCGTTCCGCACGCACGAAGGTAGCGGTTTGGGATCGACCCCAAACAACATCGCTGACGCCACCGGCGCAATCGTGAAGACCGGTCTTGCCGTGCGCGGCACCGACGCGCAGAACAACGCCGACAAAACCGCCAAGGCGGTCAGTGAATGGATTGCCAAGGCCGGTCTATGACCCTTCGTCATCAGTCCGGCTTTTCCAGCACACCTTCAAGCCGGAGAAGCCGGGCTTTGACATCGAGACCGCCCGCATAACCGGTAAGACTGCCGTCAGCACCGATGACACGGTGGCATGGCACTATGATGCCAACCGGGTTGTGGTGCACCGCACCGCCGACGGCCCGCGCCGAAACCTTGCGGCCGTCGGCACGTTTCGATTCCAACCGGTGCGCAAGCTCACCGTACGAAACGGTCTCGCCATAGGGGACCTCCCGCAGCAACGCCCAGATTTCCTCACGAAACGGCGTACCCTCCAGTCGAATCGGCACATGCACTTTCGGCTTACGCCCTGCGAAATATTCATCCAGCCAACGAAAGGCGAGTCCGAAAATCGGCAGGTCGTCCGTCCATACCGCATTGTCATCGTCAGCATCTTCCGTATGCCCGTCGAACCACAGTCCCAGTAGCGCTTCGCCGTCCGCAATCATCGTAATGCCGCCAATCGGCGAATCGTAATGCGTCTTGAACTTATCCACGCTTCACAACATACAAGGTCATCCAGATGCAGGTCAACCCCACCATCGACGGATACCCATTTGGCTTATAGATGGCGGATTCTTCGACTCATCCTAAGGTTAGGGGGTATGTGTCCAAGGTTATTTGGCTTTGATGGTGAAAGCATCCGCCACCTATAGTGGTGATACAACAATCAAGGTGGCCTGGACGAAGGAGCTGGCATGGGATACACGTTGATTACAGGAGCATCCAGTGGCATCGGGCGAGAGCTGGCCTCACTGTTCGCGGCGGATGGGCACGATCTGGTAATCACGGCCAGGAATCGAACCGCACTCGCCGAGGTGAAAAGCCTCCTAGAACGACGTTACGGCGTGCACGTCGAAACGTTCGCCATCGATCTGAGCGAAAACGACGCCCCGCTGAAACTGTACGACTACACGACCTCGCATGGCTTCATCATCGACCATCTGGTCAATAACGCCGGATTCGGTGAATGGACTGGGTTTCTGGACGGCACT
>OGYT01002355.1_pt1 | contig 10375 bp, 9 predicted proteins | sample 1576631 | NCBI WGS metagenome assembly OGYT01 (sample SAMEA3541588, study PRJEB24748) | human gut metagenome | biome: human gut; feature: human-associated habitat; material: faeces | place: China | collected 2012
GGGAGCCGCGTTTCAAGGACTTCCTACAGCACGTGCTGTAAGACGATTCGAAGGCTCAATCGCAACCTCCCAAACTGCCGACGCTGACAGGCTGATAAGCGTCGGCAGTTTGGGAGGTTTCGCATTCTGCCGATGCTGACGGGGCGGTCAGCGTCGGCAGATTGGATTTTTGCGTTCATATGGCAAAGGTTCGTGAGAACGAGGCGGTTCGTTTCGTGCTTGACACCATCAACCGATAGGCTAGGTATCTATGTGTGGAATCGTAGGATATGCAGGAAACGTCAAGACCGCGTGCGGCAAGCCCTTGGAAGTATGCCTTCAAGGACTGCAACGTTTGGAATACCGCGGTTATGATTCGGCCGGTGTGGCGCTGACCGCGCCCGACATGGGCCACGTGGAAGTACGTAAGAAGGCCGGTCGTCTCGCCAATCTGGTGGAAGACGTCGAACGCAATCCGATGCCGCTGGCCACCGTAGGCATCGGCCACACCCGTTGGGCCACCAACGGCGTGCCGAATGACGTCAATGCGCACCCGCATACCTCCCGTGACGGTAAGGTCGCCATCATCCATAACGGCATCATCGAAAACGCCTCCCAATTGCGTCTCGACCTGCAGACCGAAGGCTACCATTTCGCCTCTGAGACCGATACCGAAGTCGCAGCCAAGCTGCTTGGCAAGATTACCGACAAAATCATCGAGGAGGAAGGCGGGCCCGACCTGTTCAAGGCCGTGCGCCGTCTCGCACGGATGCTTGAAGGTGCGTTCACCATTCTGGCCACCGACTGCCGACAGCCGGATATCGTGGTCGGCGCACGCCATGATTCGCCACTTGTGGTGGGGCTCGGTGAAGGAGAGAACTTCCTGGGTTCCGATGTGGCCGCATTCGTGGCCTACACCAAGCGAGCCATGGAAATCGATCAGGATCAGGCCGTCATGGTCTCCGCCGACAAGGTGGTCGTCTCCGATTTCATGGGCAATATCGTGCCTGATCCGAAGATCTACACCGTGGATTGGGATGCTTCCGCCGCCGAGAAGGGCGGATGGGACTCCTTCATGGACAAGGAGATCCACGAGGATCCGGCCGCAGTGCAGCGCACGTTGCTAGGTCGTCTCGACAAGGACGGCAACCTGAACCTCGATGAGGTGCGCATTGACGAACATGACTTCAAGGCCATCGACAAAATCATCGTCATCGCCTGCGGTACGGCGGCTTATGCCGGTATGGTGGCCAAGTACGCCATCGAACATTGGGTGCGCATCCCGGTCGAAGTGGAGCTCGCCCACGAATTCCGCTATCGTGACCCGATTCTTACCCCGCGCACGCTTGTGGTGGCCATCTCGCAGTCCGGTGAGACCATGGATACGCTGATGGCGTTGCGTCACGCCCGAGAACAAGGTTCCAAAGTGCTGGCCATCTGCAATACGCAGGGGGCATCCATCCCGCGTGAATCCGATGCGGTGCTCTATACGCACGCCGGTCCGGAAGTGGCCGTGGCCTCCACCAAGGCGTTCGTGGCGCAAATCACCGCAGCGTACGTGCTTGGCCTGTATCTGGCGCAGATCAAGGGTGCGATGTTCCGCGACGAAATTCAGCAGACGCTTGACTCCCTCAAGGACATGCCGCGTAAGATTCAATGGGTCCTCGACACGCAGACCAAGGCCGTACATGATGCGGCCGCACAAATGGTCGATGCGAAGTCCTTCCTGTTCCTCGGCCGTCACGTCGGCTATCCGGTAGCCATGGAAGGCGCGTTGAAGCTCAAGGAGATCGCCTACACCTTCACCGAAGGCTTTGCGGCAGGTGAATTGAAGCATGGACCGATCGCGCTGGTCGACGAGGGCGAGCCGGTTGTGTTCATCGTGCCGCCGGCACGCGGACGCAACGTGCTGCACGCCAAGGTCATTTCCGGCATCGAAGAGGTCAAGGCGCGTGGCGCGTATATCATCGCCGTGGCCGAAGAGAACGATCCCGATGTGGAGCGATACGCCGACGTGGTGTTCTGGCGTCCGGCATGCCCGACGCTGATGAGCCCGCTTGTGGATGTGGTGCCATTGCAGCTGTTTGCCATGGATATGGCCAAACTCAAGAACTATGACGTGGACAAGCCGCGCAATCTCGCCAAGTCCGTCACCGTCGAGTAGTGGCGACGTATGGTTCCGTCGGAACCCGACAGGGCCTCGCAGGAAGAGGTCGTGTTGCGTCAGGGGCGCAGACATAGATATGTGATTGCGGAACCTCATATTCCTTTCGAATATGAGGTTCTGTATGAGGATGACGGCATCATCGTCATCGACAAGCCGCATTTCCTCGCGACCACGCCGCGCGGCATGTGGTATCGCGAAACGGCGCTGATACGGTTGCGCGAGAGGTACGGCGAGCCGGATATCGTCCCGGCACATCGGCTGGATCGGTTGACCGCCGGTATCGTCGTATTCGTACGCAAACCGGAATTACGCGGTGCCTATCAGATGCTGTTTCAGGAACATAGGACCGTCAAGACCTACGAATGTTTGGCGCCGCTCGCCCCTGTCGTACGACCGCGGTACGGCACCGTCACGAGAATCGATCGGAATCAGCCGTTCCCGCTGGTACGCAGATCGCATATCGCGAAAGACCGGGGTAGGTTGCAGGCATACGAAATACCGGCGGCCGTCAACGCGGAAAGCCTGATTGAGCGCGGCGACAATCCGCACATCATCGATGGCAACGTGGTGATCAACTACGTCTTGCATCCCAAAACCGGCAAAACGCACCAGTTGCGCGTACATATGAATTCGCTGGGGCTGCCGATCCTCGGCGATGATTTCTATCCAGATGTCATCCAGCGACCGTATGACGATTTTTCACGGCCATTGGAGCTGGTGGCGCGCAGGCTGGAATTCGACGATCCGGTAACGGGAGAGTCCCGCGCGTTCGTATCCAACGCATTGCTCGGCGACGCGTGAATCTCATGGTGGGCGTGTCTTCCGTTGTGGACATGGCCTTTTCCCGACGCAAACGTGACGGTAGGATGATTTTCTGCTTGACGGTCGGGTGGAACACCGGCCGAGAACACGAGAGAGAAGACTATGAAGCATATTTCAGGAGCGGTCAAAGCCGTCATCGACAAATATAATGGCACGGAGCTGATCATCCGCATCATTGTCGGCCTGATCGCCGGCACCATCCTTGCCCTGATCATGCCGCACATGACATGGATCGGCGAATTCGGCACCTTGTTCGTCAGTGCCCTGAAAGCCATCGCCCCGATTCTGGTGTTTGTGCTCGTGGCCAGCGCACTCGCCCAAGGCGCATCCAAGCTTGATCGCCGTTTCGGCACGGTGATTTTCCTGTACCCGTTCACCACCTTTCTGTCCGCGGTCGTAGCCGTGCTTACTTCCCGCGCCTTTCCGCAGACCCTGTCGTTAGGCCAGGCGGCCAAGGCCGATGTGGTGCCGCAGGGCCTTGCCGAAGTGGTGCAGACGCTGCTGACCAACATCGTGTCCAATCCGATTCAGGCCATGATCGATGGCAACTACATCTGCATTCTCATGTGGGCCTGCCTGTTCGGCCTGGCCATGAAGGCCATCGCCACCGAAAGCTCCAAGGCGTTCATGGCCAACGTGGCTGACGGCGTATCCCAGGTGATTCGTTGGGTCATCAACCTCGCTCCGTTCGGCATCATGGGCCTTGTGTTCACCAATGTGGCCGATAACGGTCTCGCAGCCTTCACCAAGTACGGCTCGCTGCTTCTTCTGCTTGTCGGCACCATGCTGCTCATGGTGCTTGTATTCGGGCCGCTGGTCATCTTCATCTACCTGCGCCGCAATCCGTATCCACTGGTCTACCGTTGTTTCAAGGAATCCGGCGTGACCGCGTTCTTCACCCGTTCCTCCGCTGCGAACATTCCGGTCAATATGCAGCTGTGCGAAAAACTCGGCCTCGATAAGGACATATATTCCGTATCTATTCCGCTGGGCGCCACCATCAACATGAATGGTGCCGCCGTGACCATCACCGTCATGGCCATGGCCGCTGCGAACACGCTCGGCATCCAAATCTCTCTGCCGGCCGCCATCCTGCTGTCCGTGGTCTCCGCGCTTGGCGCATGCGGCGCTTCCGGTGTGGCCGGCGGTTCCTTGCTGCTCATTCCGATGGCTTGCTCGCTGTTCGGCATCAACAACGACATCGCCATGCAGGTGGTGGGCGTCGGCTTCATCATCGGCGTCATTCAGGATTCCGTGGAAACCTGCCTGAACTCCGCCTCCGACGTGGAATTCGCGGCTACCGCCGAATACCACTCCTGGCTCAGGCAGGGCCGCCAGTTGCCGGCCTTCATGTATTCCAAGAAGGAGCGTCAGCGGCTCGGCATCGAAGCGTAAGCGAATATATGCCGATCTCCCGTCCGGTTGTCAGGCATGTTGCGTTGTGGTCTTACCTTACCTGACCGAAGCGCGTTCTATGAGGGTGGTTGCGACGGTTCGCCTGGTGTTGGCGGGCACGAGACCACCCTCGCATTGTTTGATAATCATGTCGAAGGCCTGACGTCCGATTTCGGTGAACGGCATGCGCATGGTGGTTAATCCCAGCCTCGGTACCATGCCGACCAGTGAATCGTCCACGCCCATCACGCTCACGTCTTCCGGAACTCGTTTACCCGCGGCCTGTAGCCCAAGAATCGCACCGTAGGCCATCTGGTCGTTTGCGGCATAGACCGCCGTGCAGTCGGGCTCGTTCGCCAATGCGAGGCCGGCCTGATAGCCGCTGTCGGCGTTCCAATCGCCCCTATATAGCGGTGGAATGGCGATTCCCGCCTTCCGTAACGTATCCTGCCAGCCCTGCTGACGGATGCGCGCCGCGCGAGAGACGACCGGTCCGGCAACATGGTAGACCGTGCGATGACCGTGCTCAAGCAGATATTCAACTGCGATTTTGGCGCAGCCGTAGTTGTCGGCGTCGATGGTGGGGCAGTGGGCGGCGGGCTCCTCTGCGATGATTACCACAGGCAGTTCCTTGTCCGGCTCGTAGGTGTCGAAGTCATCGATGTATTCCTGCAGTACGACGATCACGCCGTCAACGGGCAGCTGTCGCATCCGCTCGACGGCTGACTGCAACGTATGGCCGTTGCCTTTGACGATGCGTTGCACGGTCACCGCATATTCCTGTGATTGGGCGGCCTCGGCAATGGCATTGAGGATTCGTGAATCGCCATAGGATGTCATGTCGAACAGAACGACGCCGATGTTCTGAAAACGGCCGTGTTTAAGCGCACGTGCGGCGGCGTTCGGCCTGTAGCCGAGTTTTGCCATGGCCTCTTCGACGCGTTGGCGTGTTTCCGGTTTGACGGCTTTGCTGCCGTTGGCCACGCGGGATACGGTCTGTGCGGACACGCCGGCTTCCGCGGCGATGTCCTGCATGGATACGGATCGTGAGCGTTCCATTATTGCGTTCCATTGTTGGTTTAGATATGTTTTCGTAATCATTATAAAGGACTACAGTGCAAATGTGCCATGCGCTGATTTGCTGAGTATCTCTTTGATGCTAGAATGATAACGCAAACATTTTGGCTGTCGACGCTGGTTCAAGCGGTGTGGACGGCCTTGCATATCGTTACGAAGGAGTGATTCATGGCTCAGCGCAGAGCACATCGTTGGCCCAAGCCGTTGTCGGGCCGGCCGGACCGCATCTGGTACGGAGGCGACTACAATCCGGACCAGTGGCCCGAGGACGTATGGGATGAAGATATCCACCTGATGAGGCAGGCGGGCGTGAACCTGGTGTCCGTGGGCATCTTCTCTTGGGCGCGGATCGAGCCGGAGGAGGGCGTGTATGACTTCGGCTGGCTTGACCGCATCATCGACAAGCTCGGCAAAGCGAGCATCGCCGTGGATCTGGCGTCCGCTACCGCTTCGCCGCCGATGTGGCTCACCCAAGCGCATCCCGAGGTGCTGTGGAAGGACGAGCGCGGTGATGTATGTCAGCCGGGCGCCCGCCAGCACTGGAGGCCTACCAGCCCCGTGTTCCGTGAATACGCGCTGAGACTGTGCCGTGCGATGGCCGAACATTACAGGGACAACCCGTATGTGGTGGCTTGGCATGTGAGCAACGAATACGGCTGCCACAACCGGTTCGACTATTCCGAGGACGCCGAGCGCGCGTTCCGACAGTGGTGCGAGGAACGCTATGGCACAATCGAGAAAGTGAACGACGCGTGGGGCACCGCGTTCTGGGCGCAGCGAATGAACGACTTCTCCGAGATCATCCCGCCGCGTTTCATCGGCGAGGGCAACTTCATGAACCCGGGCAAGCTGTTGGACTTCAAGCGGTTCAGCTCCGACGCGCTCAAGGCGTTCTACATGGCGGAACGCGATACGCTGGCCGAAATCACGCCGGATCTGCCGCTGACCACCAATTTCAGGGTCTCCGCGAGCGGCACCGGATTGGACTATGACGATTGGGGCGGCGAGGTCGACTTCGTATCCAACGACCACTACTTCACTCCGGGAGAGGCACATCTGGACGAGCTGGCGTTCTCCGCGTCCCTAGTGGACGGTATCTCGCGCAAGAACCCGTGGTTCCTGATGGAGCATTCCACCTCGGCGGTCAACTGGCGTCCGATCAACTACCGCAAGGAACCCGGGCAGTTGGTGCGTGACTCCCTGGCGCATGTGGCGATGGGTTCGGATGCGGTGTGCTATTTCCAGTGGCGGCAGTCGAAGGCGGGTGCGGAGAAGTTCCATTCCGCGATGCTTCCCCACGCTGGTGAGGACTCGCAGGTGTTCCGTGACGTGTGCGAATTGGGTTCCGACCTGAACGCGCTGGCGGACAACGGACTGCTTGGCACCAGGCTGGCGAAATCCCGTGTGGCCGTAGTGTACGACTATGAGTCCGAATGGGCAAGCGAACACACCGCCACCCCAACCCAGAAGGTCCGTCATGTCGACGAGCCTCTCGCATGGTTCCGTGCGCTGGCGGACAATGGTGTGACCGCCGACGTCGTGCCGGTACGTTCGAATTGGGACGAGTACGAGGTGGCCGTGCTGCCGAGCGTGTACATCCTTTCGGAGGAGACCACGCGCCGTGTACGCGAGTACGTGGCGGGCGGCGGCAGGCTGATTGTCACGTATTACACGGGCCTGTCCGACGAGAAGGATCATATCTGGCTTGGCGGCTATCCGGGGTCGATTCGTGATGTGGTCGGCGTGAGGGTCGAGGAATTCGCTCCATTGGGGGACGATTGGCCGGGGACTCCCGAGTACCTCGATCTTGACAACGGCACGACGGCGCATGATTTCGCCGACGTCATCACGTCCGTGGGCGAGCATGCCACCGTGCTCGCCTCGTTCAAGGATGATCCGTGGACGGGAATGGACGGACGTCCCGCAATCGTCGGCAACGCATATGGCGAGGGACGTACGGTGTATGTCGGGGCCCGTCTGGGCCGCGATGGCATTGCCAGGAGCCTGCCCATGATATTCTCCTCGTTGGGCGTGGAGGTTCCCGAAGCGAGCGAGCCGGGGCTGTTACGTGTCGAACGCGTCGACGAGGCGAGCGGGGCGCGCTTCGTATTCCTGTTCAACCGCACGCATGAGCCCCGTCCGGACACCGGTCGATGGCTGGACGGTCGTCAGTTTTCTGGTTGAATTCGACGGCGTGACCGTCACGATTGAACCCAATGGCGTGCTTGTCGTCAAAAATCAGTAAAGCGGCACTCCCCACATAGAGTAGGGGATATACGTCAAACCTGACGTATATCCCCTACTCTCAAACGTATCAGATAATCGGATTGACGGAATAATAATCCCGAATCGACCTCTTGCTGATAATCTCATTACATGGAGCCGCCGGCGGAAGATCGCCACGCGCAATCTTCCAAGGCCGCTCAGCATGAGTACGGCGGCTGAGCTCGTTGCCGGTGTTCGAGGATAATGCCTTACACACGGAATCTATTACGTCTTTCTCCTCTTCGGAGAGGCCCTCATCAATGTCGGTTTCGGGAAGCTCACCCTCGCGGATAAGGAACTTTCCCCTGTGTTGCATGTACAAATCGCAGCAAACAGGACCCCCACGCCATGCCTGAAAATCCTCGTCGAAAAGAGGGCGCCCACGATGTGCCAAAGACTCGGCTTGCGAGTAGAACACGAGCTTTTGTAATTTCATAGTGGTCATCGATCCGCAACGCTTGAGAATATATGCGGCAACATCGGTAACAGTGGTCATATCGTCCTCCTTTCATAATATAGATTATATTATGTGTCCATGGACACACTCCCTCTTGACTGTACTGTCAGCCGAAATATGGCGAATAAAGCCGGGAAGACTCTATGCTCGACTTGGCGGAAGGCTCCTCCTGACTCGACTTGGCGGAAGGCTCCTCCTGCAGAATTTCAATATGCTATTAATGTAGCACAGAGCTGGAGAGCCCAACATGCGGAGGCTACGCAACGTTGTTTTCTAACAATGTTGAATTGTTCGGAGCAGTTTTCGGAATCGGTCTGCACCTATCGACTGAAGCGGATTTCTTCCATTGTCAACAAGTTGCAACGACCACGAACCCACCTCAAACTCGGTGAACTTGACGATATCGGGGGATGTAGGCTGATTCTTAGAACGAACGCTCAGGTCGATCAGGCTGCAAATCTTCTGAAATCCAAAATATCTCTTAAACAGAGTGGGACTAACGGTGGAGAAAAGGATTACATTATCAGTCCCCCGGAATCCGGTTATCGTTCCCGACATCTATTATCAAAAGTTAAGACGGGAACGATGTCATATCAAGTAGAGATACAAATTCGGACGCAGCTTCAGCATTACTGGGCCACGGCGGTTGAAGAGGCCGGGGAAATCTATGATATTGAGTACAAAAGTCCGGAAGTCCGCAGAATGTCAACCGGCGAAGATGAGGAACGCATCCGATTCTTCCAGATCGTCTCTAGCCTATTTGCGACGGAAGAACATTCTCCGCAGATCCCCGGATTCGAACGCCCCCGCGACGAATTGATAGAAGAACTTCAGACGCTCAAGTGTTCTTCACGCTTGCTTGATGACTTAATTGCCTCCACGGATAGCGTACTGCCGCCCATTCTCCCGCAGAACGATGATACGAATCTTTTCCTTTTGAAATTGTCACGCGAAGACCAGTATCTGGATATTGAGGCATTTCGCCGGGATCAGCTATCTGAGGCGTTGAGGCGCTATGGCGATCTTGAAGATCGAATCGAGGCAAACATCGCTTCCGGTATCGGAACCGGAGACGGATACGATAACGTCGTGTTGGTTTATGCTGAAGATTCAAGACAACTGGGCATCGCGTATCCGAATTATTCGACCAATATCAGACACTTTGTTGATAAGGTCAAAGGGTATTTACAGAAGTAGCTAGTGGTCGTGAACCCTAACATGCTGGGCACACCGAACCATTCGGAAATGTCTTTGCCATATCGGTTCATGGAAAGATCGTTAGAGAGGCGGCTTGTAGTAGAGTAGGTCATCGCGGGTGCGAATCTTGGGGCTCCCAGAAGTCGTTGCTGGCCTTGTTTCTCGTATGCACGTTGACGGCAGCTTTCGGCAGTCTGGGTATGTGAAGCGTCTCAGCCACATGCCCGACCAGAAGTGGCCTGATATACATGCCGCGTGCTTCCGGACTGACCGAGGTGTGTGGATGACTTTCTGCCGTCATGGCCTGCGAGGATGGCTATGGGTTATTTTGGAGTAAGACGATCGAATGCCCCCTGCTACCGGTGGCAGTGTTCGGAAGGTGTGCATGGCTTCCGTAGAAGCGTTGCTAGAGACGTTTCACCGCATCCCGAACCTCGATTATGGCTGTTGATGAGGCTGACCATGCGTATGGCGTTTCTTGATATGACGATGGTCGAGGCGATGTCGACGCCCCCACCGATCAGGCCACCTGCGATAGGTACCAGCTTGCCGAGGTTGATCGCTCCTTTCTCGCCGAATTTGGTGAGAAAGGGGAGGGTGACGATGCCGCCGAGTCCGCTGAGGAATCCCGATGTACCGCATTTGGCGACCTGCCATCGAGCCAGGCTTCGGGCGGCAGCTCCTGGCGTGTCGTGGTGAGATAGGTAGTCGTCCGCGATTGCATCTACGGAACGGCTCACCATGGGAATGCCGTTCAGGGTTTTTCATAGACGGCATCGAGGATCTTTCCCGCTTTGGCTTCGCTTAGCGGTTCTTCCTGCTCTTGAAACTCAACCATTATCGTCTCCCCTCCGGCTTCTTGGACAAGTCTGCTTTCGATGTGGAAACACCGTGTCTTCTATAATCGGTGTTGTCGACGACGATGATGCCGCCCTTAAAGGAAAGGATGAGAGTCATGGATGACGAGCAGATGAATTACATGGGCGCGGTTAGATGGGTGGGCTTCCGGTATTATG
>OGYT01002358.1_pt1 | contig 10349 bp, 10 predicted proteins | sample 1576631 | NCBI WGS metagenome assembly OGYT01 (sample SAMEA3541588, study PRJEB24748) | human gut metagenome | biome: human gut; feature: human-associated habitat; material: faeces | place: China | collected 2012
CCAGCTTGGCAACGGTTTGTCGATAGAGCGCAAGAAGTCCGACACTACGAAACTGCTGCCGCTTTCGGTGCGGATGCGGCAGGCGCAACGGTAGCCGCGGCTCTGGCCGGCTCTTCCTGGGCCGGAGCCGGAGGCGCGTCAGGCATGACAAAAGCAGCCAGCGCCGGTTGTTCCGGGAGTTTACGCTCGGCCGGCTCTTCATCAGAAGGCATGGCCATCTCTTCTTCGTGCAGTTTCGGCAGCAGATAGCTCAGCGTGGAGGTCTCTTCGCCCTTACGCACGCGCAGAACAGAGTAGTGCGGCGTTTCCATCTGGTCGTTTGGCACGATAATAACGCGCACATCGGCCTGACGGGTTTCAATCGCGCTTACCGCGGCACGTTTTTCGTTCAGCAGGTAAGAGGCAATCGGCACCGGTACGATAGCGTGAACTTCTTTGGTGTTCTCTTTCAGCGCTTCTTCTTCGATCAAACGCAGAATAGAAAGCGACAGCGATTCGTTATCGCGCACGGTACCCGTTCCGCTACAGCGCGGGCAGACGTGATGGCTGGACTCCCCGAGCGACGGGCTCAGGCGCTGACGCGACATCTCCAGCAGTCCAAAGCGGGAAATATGGCTGATCTGGATGCGCGCTCTGTCCTGACGGACGGCTTCGCGCAGGCGGTTTTCTACCGCACGCTGGTGGCGAACCGGGGTCATATCGATGAAGTCGATAACGATCAGGCCGCCAAGGTCGCGCAGACGCAGCTGACGAGCGATTTCATCGGCTGCTTCAAGGTTGGTATTAAACGCCGTTTCTTCGATGTCGCCGCCGCGGGTGGCGCGTGCGGAGTTGATATCGATAGCGGTCAGCGCTTCGGTGCTGTCGATAACGATAGAACCGCCGGAAGGCAGACGCACTTCACGCTGGAAAGCGGACTCAATCTGCGATTCGATTTGATAGTGGCTGAACAGCGGGATTTCCCCGGTGTACAGTTTGATTTTGCTGCTGAAATCCGGACGACCCAGCGCCGCAATGTGCTGGCGAGCCAGCTCAAGCACCTTCGGGTTGTCGATAAGGATTTCGCCGATATCCTGACGCAGATAGTCGCGGAAAGCGCGCACGATGACGTTGCTTTCCTGATGGATCAGGAACGGAGCAGGGCGGCTGTCTGCGGCTTTCTGGATGGCTTCCCAGTGCTTCAGGCGGAAGCTTAAGTCCCACTGCAGCGCTTCGGCGGATTTGCCGACGCCAGCGGTGCGGACGATAAGTCCCATGCCGTCCGGCAGCTCAAGGCTGGCCAGCGCTTCTTTGAGTTCGGTGCGATCGTCACCCTCGATGCGGCGTGAAATACCGCCAGCGCGTGGGTTATTCGGCATCAGCACCAGATAGCTACCCGCCAGGCTGATAAAGGTGGTCAGCGCGGCGCCTTTATTGCCACGCTCTTCTTTATCGATCTGGACAATCACTTCCTGGCCTTCACGCAGCACGTCCTTGATGTTTGGACGACCGTGAGAATTGTAGTTGGCAGGGAAGTATTCGCGGGCAATTTCTTTGAGAGGGAGGAAACCATGACGCTCGGCACCATAATCAACAAATGCGGCTTCGAGGCTAGGTTCAATACGAGTGATTTTGCCTTTGTAGATGTTCGCTTTTTTCTGTTCGTGCCCGGGGCTTTCGATATCCAGGTCGTACAGGCGCTGCCCATCAACAAGGGCGACGCGCAACTCTTCCTGCTGAGTTGCGTTGATTAACATTCTTTTCATCGTAACTTACTCATTATTCTTACATTGACGACTAAGCTACGGGCAGAGTAACGCCTTACCGGGGAAAACCGATGGCCTCGTGTCTGTTTCACGTCGCCAACCTCACGGCTGTCGCGCGCTTAAGAGGCGCAGAGTGTCGGTCGCCTGTATTTCAAACGGAAACACAGCGCACTTATCAGGGGAACTGCCTGGGATGTATCACCAGAGAAGATTCCATTTATACCCATCGTTTTTCATGCAGCAGGCGTGGCGGCTTAACCTGCTCATCTTAATCATTTGATCCAGATGAGCGCCGGGATATCCCAGTGTGAACGCCTTCCTGCGACGTGAAATCCATAGAGCCTGTACCGGTAAGGACTGCAACCCGCAGCCCGCTAACTGTCTGAAAGATCAATACGTCTTACGCCATTGCTGCGTTGATGATCGGTCAGACAAAATTGGTCATTCCGCTAATTTCTTGTTCTAACAAGTTTCAGCACGGAATACTGCATCATTATTCCATTGCTAAGCTCGTTATAGCAAGTTGACTTTCACCTTTTATCACCCGGTTACTCACAGTTTTTTCACCCGCGTATACAGATTGTTCTAATAACAAACAAAACGATGATGAAGCGTACTGTGAAATCCGGATGATGATAAATATAAGCATATAAAAATGAGTGGCGCTAATGCGTCGGGCTATTTAGAATCGCGCACCATGAAAACTGAGATCCCAAGCGTAAAAATGGTTGCCATTGCTGATGATGAAGCCGGGCAACGTATCGACAACTTTTTGCGTACGCAGCTGAAGGGCGTACCGAAGAGCATGATTTATCGCATCTTGCGTAAAGGCGAGGTGCGGGTTAACAAAAAGCGCGTGAAGCCGGAATATAAACTGGAAGCCGGCGACGAAGTGCGCATCCCGCCGGTTCGCGTCTCTGAGAAAGAAGAAGAGGCGGTCTCTCCACACCTGCAAAAAGTGGCCGCGCTGGCCGATGTGATTTTATATGAAGACGATCATATCCTGGTGCTTAACAAGCCTTCCGGAACGGCGGTACACGGCGGCAGCGGATTGAGCTTTGGCGTAATTGAAGGTCTGCGCGCGCTGCGTCCGGAAGCGCGTTTCCTGGAGCTGGTGCATCGCCTGGATCGCGACACCTCCGGCGTGCTGCTGGTCGCCAAAAAGCGCTCCGCGCTGCGTTCCCTGCACGAGCAGCTGCGCGACAAAGGAATGCAGAAGGATTACCTGGCGCTGGTGCGCGGGCAGTGGCAGTCGCATACTAAAGTGGTGCAGGCACCGCTGCTGAAAAATATTCTGCAGAGTGGTGAGCGCATTGTGCGGGTTAACCAGGAGGGGAAACCGTCGGAGACGCGCTTTAAAGTTGAAGAGCGTTATACCCATGCGACGCTGGTGCGCTGCAGCCCGGTGACCGGTCGTACGCATCAAATCCGCGTGCATACGCAATACGCCGGCCACCCTATTGCTTTTGACGACCGCTACGGCGACCGTGAATTTGATAAGCAGCTGGCGGGCACCGGCCTTAACCGGCTGTTTCTGCATGCGGCGGCGCTGAAGTTTACCCATCCGGGTAGCGGGGAGATTATGCGCATTGAAGCCCCCTTAGATAATCAGCTTAAGCGCTGCCTGCAGGTCTTGCGTAACGCGAAATAACCGCGCTCAGGCTCAGGGTTTGAGCCACCTGGCAAGCCAGGGGAAAACTTCTTCCTGCTGTTGTTGATTAAAAACGTGGCCCACTTCCGGCCACGTTTTTGTTTCCAGCTTATCCTGCGCGTTTTGCGACGCCCACACTTTATGTACTTTTGCGAAGGCCTCGTTAACGGCTTCCGCCGGGAAGAGCTTATCTTGTCCGCCGCTGTAAATAAGCATCGGTTTTGGCGCGGCAATGCTGGCGATATCGGGAATATCGAGGCGTCCGGATAAGCCAGGGTGAAGCATATAAAACGCCGACTGGCCGCGCAAAACGTTGTTGCCAGGCTGCATCAGGCCGTTCCAGGTTCCAAACCAGGATATAACCGCAGTCGCGGCGACTTTGTCAGACAGGGCTGCCAGCTGCCAGGCGCGAAAACCGCCCATTGAGAAACCCACGACCCCAATGCGTTGACTATCAACCGTTTTTAAAGTGCTGAGGAAATCGACGGTACGCAGATCTTCATAGGCGACTTCACCAGCCAGCGAGCGCCCCAGGTTAAAGTAGTTGCTGGCGAGGGCCTGCTGCTGCTCGTAGACCATCGGCCCTCGGTCCCCCCAACCCGGGCTATCAATGGCGATGACGACATAGCCGCGCTGCGCCAGTTCATCGCCGATAAACCGACCGCTGAAAAATTTATCCGCCCACGCCTCAGCGCTGGCCAGCCGTGCAGCGTCGTTCCACGGACGGATTAGCTTCTCCTTACCGATATCAAACTTTGAGCCATGGTCGTGCAGCAGAACAATTGCCGGGTGAGGGCCGGGGGAATTTGGCGTCAACATCAGCGCGGCAATCCTGTTATCGTCGGTTACGTTGAAGGCCAGCTTCTCGGCGGTATACGCGCCTCGATTTTCTCTCATCAGCGTTTGCGGCGCGAAGGGGAGTGTCGACGCCGGGGTTAGCAGAGACTGCCGAAGCAGCGTACGGGCCTGCTGTCGCCATTGCTCAAAATCACGGTAGTGGCCAGAGAGCCACGAGTCCGGGTAGGTCATCTGCGCTTTCAACTGCTGCCAGGAGGCGGGGAGATTGCCCTCTACGATGCCCTGGCGCTGCCAGTCATGGGCATTAACGCCGGCGGCGGCCAGCAGGGTGAGGGTCAAAAGCGTAGCGCGGGTTGGCATAGTGGCTCCATTTAAAAATAAAACAACGTTTCATAATGGATTCTAATGGCGCGGGTAAAATAAACTGTGACAGGCGATGCATTAATTAAGTTGGGGTAAACCTGCTCTGCTCCGTTGGGCAGCGGGTAAAACGCGTTGTAAAGTGGCGGCACGCGGCCTCAGGAAGAGACCGCGTGGGATCGGGAGGCCTTTATCATGTTTACGTGAGCAGGGGATTCAACGCTTCCCGGCGCAGCATCTGGCACAGGGCAATGAGCGGCAAACCGACCAGCGCGTTGGGATCGCGCCCCTCAAGCCGTTCGAATAGCGTGATGCCTAAACCTTCGCTTTTAAAGCTTCCGGCGCACTGCAGCGGGTTTTCCTTGCGGATATAGCTCTCAATTTCCTGGTCGCTTAAACGGCGGAAATGAACGTCGAAAGGTTCGCATTCCGTTTGTAGATGACCGTTGGCGGAATTGTACAGCGCCAGGCCGGTATAGAACGTGACGATGGTGCCGCTGGCCTTTCTCAGCTGGCGATGGGCGTTTTCTTCCGTATGCGGTTTGCCGGTAATTTCACCGTCCAGGACACAAACCTGATCGGAGCCTATAATGAGGTGCTGTGGGTAGCGTGCGGCAAGGGCCTGCGCCTTTGCCTGCGCCAGACGCATCACCAGCTGGCGGGCAGGTTCGCCGGGCAGCGGGGTTTCATCAACGTTCGGCGCAGCGCATTCAAAAGGCACCGACAGTTTTTCCAGCAGCATTCGCCGCCACGGCGAGGTTGACGCGAGGATTAGTTCAGACATATTTTTTCATCCACATATAGCGCTTCGCAGAGCATCATTTTAAACTATGCGCCGCAATGTGTGCGAATAAATGGCAAAAGGCAACCTGAGGCTGCCTTTTTCTTTGACTCTATGACGTTACAAAGTTAATATGCGCGCCCTATGCAAAAGGTAAAATTACCCCTGACTCTCGATCCGGTTCGCACGGCTCAAAAACGCTTAGATTACCAAGGTATCTATACCCGTGATCAGGCTGTGCGTGTCGCTGATTCTGTTGTCAGCGTGGACAGCGATGTGGAATGCAGCATGTCGTTCGCTATCGATAACCAGCGTCTTGCCGTTTTAAGCGGCGATGCGACGGTGTCGGTAACCCTCGAATGTCAGCGTTGCGGGAAACCGTTCCCCCATCATGTTCACACAACGTATTGTTTCAGCCCCGTCAGAAATGACGAACAGGCCGAAGCACTGCCGGAAGCGTATGAGCCGATTGAGGTTAACGAATTCGGTGAAATCGATCTGCTGGCGCTGGTTGAAGATGAAATCATCCTCGCCTTGCCCGTAGTTCCGGTGCATGATTCTGAACACTGTGAAGTGTCCGACGCGGACATGGTCTTTGGTGAACTGCCTGAAGAGGCACAAAAACCAAATCCATTTGCCGTATTAGCCAGCTTAAAGCATAAGTAATTGAGGAGTAAGGTCCATGGCCGTACAACAGAATAAACCAACCCGTTCCAAACGTGGCATGCGTCGTTCCCATGACGCGCTGACCGCAGTCACCAGCCTGTCTGTAGACAAAGCTTCTGGTGAAAAACACCTGCGTCACCACATCACTGCCGACGGTTTCTACCGCGGTCGCAAGGTTATCGCTAAGTAATCACGCATTACTCCATGGATTTCGCGTTGCAAGAAGACGCAAGCGAGAGAAGCACCAGGAGCATAGCTCACTATGTGACTGGTGTGAACGAGCGTAGTCAACGCACTTGCCGCGTGAAAGACGAAGAGTAAAAGCGTGATGAAGCTTAGTGAGGATCTCCCCGGGTAACTGGGGAATAACCGAACCGAGCAGCGACGATACCTTGACACGTCTAACCCTGGCGTTAGATGTCATGGGCGGGGATTTTGGCCCTTCCGTGACAGTGCCTGCAGCATTGCAGGCACTGAACTCTAATTCACAACTCACACTTCTTTTAGTCGGCGATCCCGACACTATCGCGCCATTACTTGCCAAAGCTGATTTTGAACAACGTTCACGTCTGCAGGTTATCCCTGCGCAGTCAGTTATTGCCAGTGATGCTCGACCCGCGCAAGCGATTCGCGCCAGTCGCGGTAGCTCAATGCGCATTGCGCTTGAGTTAGTGAAAGAAGGGCGGGCGGAGGCCTGCGTCAGTGCGGGTAATACCGGAGCGCTGATGGGGCTGGCGAAGCTGCTGCTTAAGCCCATTGAGGGGATTGAGCGCCCTGCGCTGGTTACTATGTTGCCGCATCAGCTGAAGGGCAAAACGGTGGTGCTGGATTTAGGCGCTAACGTGGATTGCGATAGCACAATGCTGGTGCAGTTTGCCATCATGGGGGCGGTTCTTGCCGAAGAAGCGATCGGTATTAAGGATCCCCGCGTTGCGCTTCTGAATATCGGCGAAGAAGAGATGAAAGGTCTCAGCAGCATTCGCGACGCGGCGGCGGTTTTGAAGACCCTGCCAACCCTCAACTATATTGGGTATCTGGAAGCCAACGAATTGTTGACGGGCAAGACGGATGTTTTGGTTTGTGATGGATTCACGGGCAACGTCACATTAAAAACGATGGAAGGTGTTGTCAGAATGTTCCTTTCACTGTTGAAATCACAGGGAGAGGGGAAAAAAAGGTCGTGGTGGCTGCTTTTATTAAAGCGTTGGTTACAAAAAAGCCTGTCGAGGCGATTCAGTCACCTCAACCCCGACCAGTATAATGGTGCCTGTCTGTTAGGATTACGCGGTTCCGTGATTAAAAGTCATGGGGCTGCCAATCAGCGCGCTTTTTGCGTCGCGATAGAGCAGGCAGTGCAGGCTGTGCAGCGGCAGGTTCCTCAGCGAATTGCCGCTCGCCTGGAATCTTTATACCCTGCAGGTTTCGAATTGCCTGAAGGCGGCAGAAGCGGAAATTCCAGGCCTCAAACCCGGATGACCGGCAACGACTGACGCCTCGCAGTTTGAGTTAACCCGGTATATTACCCAAGAGTGACTGAGCGTACATGTATACGAAGATTATTGGTACCGGCAGCTATCTGCCTGAGCACGTGCGTACGAACGCTGAACTGGAAAATATGGTCGATACGTCTGACGAGTGGATTGTTACTCGTACCGGTATCCGCGAGCGTCGTATTGCCGCACCGAATGAAACAGTTGCTACGATGGGCCTTGAAGCCGCTAAGAATGCGCTGGACATGGCGGGCGTCAAGCCGGAGCAAATTGGTCTGATTATTGTTGCGACCACCTCCGGTACCCATGCGTTTCCTAGCTCGGCATGCCAGATTCAATCAATGTTGGGTATTAAAGGCTGCCCGGCGTTTGACGTCGCTGCGGCCTGCGCGGGGTTCACCTACGCGCTCAGCGTTGCCGATCAATACGTGAAAAACGGTGCGGTGGATTACGCGCTGGTGATCGGCGCTGACGTGCTGGCGCGCACCTGCGATCCTGCCGATCGCGGAACCATTATTATTTTTGGCGATGGCGCCGGTGCCGTGGTGCTGGGCGCTTCTGAAGAGCCGGGCATCATCTCCACCCATCTGCACGCGGATGGCAGTTACGGCGAGCTGCTGACGCTGCCGAACGCCGATCGCGTCGAACCGGAAAACCCCATCTATCTGACGATGGCGGGTAATGAAGTCTTTAAGGTGGCGGTAACCGAGCTGGCGCACATCGTGGACGAGACTTTAGCTGCGAACAACCTCGAGCGCTCTGCGCTTGACTGGCTGGTGCCGCATCAGGCCAACCTGCGTATTATCAGCGCCACGGCGAAGAAGCTGGGCATGTCGATGGACAACGTGGTCGTCACGCTCGACAGACACGGCAATACGTCGGCGGCATCTGTTCCCTGTGCGCTGGATGAAGCCGTTCGCGATGGCCGCATTCAACGTGGTCAGCTTATTCTGCTGGAAGCCTTCGGTGGTGGTTTCACCTGGGGTTCCGCGCTGGTTCGTTTTTAGGATAAGGATTTAAACATGACGCAATTTGCTTTTGTGTTCCCGGGACAGGGCTCTCAGAGTGTCGGGATGCTGTCAGACATGGCGGCCGCTTACCCGGTCATTGAAGAGACGTTCCGTGAAGCCTCTGCGGCGTTGGGTTACGATCTGTGGGCGCTTGCACAGCAGGGCCCGGCGGAAGAGTTGAACAAAACCTGGCAGACGCAGCCGGCTCTGCTGACCGCCTCCGTAGCGCTGTATCGCGTCTGGCAGCAGCAGGGCGGTAAAGCGCCCGCTTTGCTGGCGGGCCACAGCCTCGGCGAATACTCTGCGCTGGTATGCGCAGGCGTTATTGATTTTGCTGATGCCGTCCGCCTGGTTGAGATGCGCGGCAGGTTTATGCAGGAAGCGGTACCGGAAGGTACCGGTGCGATGTCCGCGATCATCGGGCTTGACGACGCTGCGATTGCCAAAGCCTGCGAAGAATCTGCTGAAGGGCAGGTGGTTTCTCCGGTAAACTTTAACTCGCCAGGACAGGTGGTTATTGCGGGTAACAAAGAGGCCGTAGAGCGCGCGGGAGCCGCCTGTAAGGCTGCGGGTGCGAAACGTGCCCTGCCGCTGCCGGTCAGCGTACCGTCCCACTGCGCGCTGATGAAGCCGGCGGCGGAAAAACTGGCGGTTGAGCTGCAGAAAATCACCTTTAACGCGCCGACGATTGCGGTGGTAAACAACGTCGACGTGAAAAGTGAAACGGCGCCTGATGCTATCCGTGATGCCCTGGTTCGCCAGCTGTATAGTCCGGTTCAGTGGACCAAAACCGTTGAATTTATGGCATCACAGGGCGTAGAGCATCTGTATGAAGTTGGTCCGGGTAAAGTCCTCACCGGTCTGACTAAACGTATTGTTGACACCCTGACCGCTTCCGCGCTTAACGAGCCGGCGGCGATGTCTGCGGCGCTTGAGCAATAAAAGAGGAAAACCATGAGTTTTGAAGGAAAAATCGCGCTGGTTACCGGTGCAAGTCGCGGGATTGGCCGCGCAATCGCTGAAACGCTCGTTGCCCGTGGCGCGAAAGTTATCGGTATTGCGACCAGCGAGAGCGGCGCGCAGGCGATCAGCGATTATTTAGGTGCTAACGGTAAAGGTCTGCTGCTGAATGTGACCGATCCTGCATCTATCGAATCTGTTCTGGGAAATATTCGCGCAGAATTTGGTGAAGTTGATATCCTGGTGAACAATGCCGGGATTACTCGTGATAACCTGTTAATGCGCATGAAAGATGATGAGTGGAACGATATTATCGAAACCAACCTGTCATCTGTTTTCCGTCTGTCAAAAGCGGTAATGCGCGCTATGATGAAAAAGCGTCATGGTCGTATTATCACTATCGGTTCTGTGGTTGGTACCATGGGAAATGGCGGTCAGGCCAACTACGCTGCGGCGAAAGCGGGCTTGATCGGCTTCAGTAAATCACTGGCGCGTGAAGTTGCGTCCCGCGGTATTACTGTAAACGTTGTTGCTCCGGGCTTTATTGAAACGGACATGACGCGTGCGCTGACCGATGAGCAGCGTGCGGGTACGCTGGCGGCAGTTCCTGCGGGGCGCTTAGGCTCTCCAAATGAAATCGCCAGCGCGGTGGCATTTTTAGCCTCTGACGAAGCGAGTTACATCACCGGTGAAACTCTGCACGTCAACGGCGGAATGTATATGGTCTGACCGAGATTTGTGCAAAACGCTCAGGAACCGCGCAGTCTGTGCGGTTCACCGTAATGTTTTGTACAAAATGATTTGCGTTATGAGGGCAAACAGCCGCAAAATAGCGTAAAATCGTGGTAAGACCTGCCGGGATTTAGTTGCAAATTTTTCAACATTTTA
>OGYT01002359.1_pt1 | contig 10347 bp, 8 predicted proteins | sample 1576631 | NCBI WGS metagenome assembly OGYT01 (sample SAMEA3541588, study PRJEB24748) | human gut metagenome | biome: human gut; feature: human-associated habitat; material: faeces | place: China | collected 2012
TAATAAAACGTGAGCATGGTTTTGCTCTTTTGTGCAGTACGGATGATATCAACGGCAGGATTGCCTATCATTATGAAGAAAAACGGAAAATTGCCCTAAAGGCTGCGGAACTGGTAAAAAACGGCGATACTATAATGATAGAAAGCGGCAGTTGCTGTGCACTTTTAGCTGATACCCTGACAGTTGAAAAAAAGGACCTGACAATTATTACAAATAGTGCTTTTATTGCCGACTATATTCGCGGTAAAGCCAATTTCCAGATTGTCCTTCTAGGAGGAATTTATCAGCCGGATGCTCAGGTCATGGTAGGTCCGATGGTACAATTGTGCGTTGAAAATTTTTTCGTAGATTTATTTTTTATCGGGACGGACGGTTATAATTCCCGTATAGGTTTCACAAACCGCGACCAGATGCGTGCTCAGGCCGTGCGTGATATGGCACGTCAGGCAAATAGTGTTATTGTCTTGACAGAAAGTGATAAATTTACCAAGCACAGCGTTGTACCTTTGAACTTAAAAACTCCCGTAAAAGCTGTTATTACGGATGGAAATATTCCTGATACCGCTAGGGAGGAGCTGGAAAGACAGAGTATTGCAGTTATTATTCCTTAAAATTGTTTAATAAAAAAGTATGTTGTAAATACAACATACTTTTTTTGTGCGTTTCTTTATAATAAGAACATGTTATTAAATTGCTGTGCTTATTGATTTAGAGGTTTAAAAACTTTTATTTGTCGGTCTGCACAATTATATGTGTCAGCTACGTTTCTTTTAACTTCAAAGAAAAATGAATGTGTAAACTAAAGGAGAGATATCTATGGAAAATAAAATGTTCTGTTTTCAATGTCAGGAAACAGCCGGATGCAGCGGCTGCACCCGTGTCGGTGTATGCGGCAAATCCGCTTCTACTGCTGTTTTGCAGGATTTACTGATTTATACAACGAAAGGTCTTTGTGAAATCACGACGGCACTTCGTCAGGAAAATAAACCGATTTCACGTACTTTAAATCAATTTATTTGCGAAAATCTTTTTATTACTATTACAAATGCCAATTTCAATGATGAAGTCATATCCCGACATATTACAAAGACACTTGCATATAAACAGGAATTATTAAAAGAATTAACCGATACAATAAAATTGTCTCCGGCTGCTATTTGGTCGACTGACGATGCCTCGAGTTATCTTGAAAAAGGCTCAAAGGTCGGTGTTCTAGCTACTGAAAATGAAGATATCCGCAGTCTGCGCGAATTAATCATCTACGGTTTGAAAGGGATGGCGGCGTATAATAAGCATGCCAATGCTTTGAATGTTTTCGATGAGGATATTGACGCATTTTTGCAATCAGCACTTGCTAAAACTGCCGATGATAGTCTCGGCGGTGAAGAATTGACGCTGCTCGCTCTTAAGACAGGCGAATACGGTGTAAAGGTTATGGCACTTTTGGATAAAGCCAATACGTCACGTTACGGACAGCCGGAAATCACGACCGTTGATATAGGGGTTCGCAAAAATCCGGGAATTCTTATTTCCGGTCACGACCTTAAAGATTTGGAAATGCTGCTCCAGCAGACACAGGGAACAGGTATTGATGTTTATACGCATGGTGAAATGCTGCCAGCGCATTATTATCCGTTTTTCAAAAAATACGCCAACTTTGCCGGTAACTACGGCAACGCATGGTGGAAGCAGAAAGAAGAATTTGCTTTGTTCAACGGGCCGATTCTTTTGACGACTAACTGTCTTGTACCGCCGAAAGATGATTATAAGGACAGAGTTTATACAACAGGCGTGGTCGGTTTTGCCGGTTGCAGGCATATTTCGGGTGAAATCGGTGAAACGAAGGACTTTTCCGCTATTATTGAACATGCTAAGCACTGCGCTCCGCCAACACCGATTGAGACGGGTTCTCTTGTCGGCGGTTTTGCCCATAATCAGGTTTTAGCTCTTGCCGATAAAATCGTTGCTGCCGTAAAATCGGGCGCAATAAAGAAATTCGTAGTCATGGCCGGTTGTGACGGTCGTCAGGCAAAGAGAGATTATTATACCGATTTTGCCAAAGCACTGCCGCAAGATGCCGTTATACTGACAGCAGGCTGTGCAAAATACAAATATAATAAATTAAATCTGGGAGATATAAACGGTATTCCTCGTGTGCTTGACGCCGGTCAGTGCAACGACAGCTATTCGCTTGCCGTTATTGCTTTGAAACTGAAAGAAGTTTTCGGTTTGGAAGATATAAACGATTTGCCGATTGTATACAATATAGCATGGTATGAACAAAAAGCCGTAATCGTACTTTTGGCACTTTTGCATCTCGGCATAAAGAATATTCATCTTGGACCTACTCTTCCGGCATTTCTCTCGCCTAATGTAACAAAAGTTCTCGTTGATAAATTCGGTATTGCCGGTATTGACAGCGTAGAAAATGACATACGTATATTCTTTCAAAATTAAATAAAACAGCTGTTGAATGCTGAAATGAAAAGGAGTTACTGTTTTAATCAAACAATAACTCCTTTTTGCTTTTTAGAAATCAATCTGTAATTTAAATTCCACGTCCTGTTTTTCTTCGCTTGCCCATGTATTCAGCATATTAATCATAGCAATGAACCGTGAAGATGAAATGTCCTCAATAATGTTTTGTGTTTCTTTGGAACGACCGCCCACATATTCCAAAGAAATGCTTTCGGAACTGTTTTCATCCGCATTTTTGTACAAAGTACTGATTACACCGTTTAATGTCGCTTCATTAATAACTTCATAATCACTTAAGTCATTATTGCATAAAATGGTCGTTAAATTGAAAAATCCTTTTTCTCTGTCATTAATCGGAATGGCAAAATATCTATTTTCATATTTTTTATTATACGGCACATCAAAGCTGTTATCGTTGTCTCTGGCTTCATATTTGCCTATTAAATACATGTTGTCGGCAGATTGTATTCCTTCAGCTCCTACCTTTACGAGCTCTTTAAAAGCTATTCTAAAAGTATTTTCCTTAAAACCTTTTTTGTTGATATAAAGATATACTTTCATAAATTCCAGAACCTCTTTTCTCTCAATTTTCTATTATTAATGATACCATTATATTGACAAAACGTCTATTTAAATGAAAATTCCCTTAAAAACTAATATTTTTAATAATTTTAAATATATACAGAACAATAAAAAAGGTATTCTCTAAGCGAAAATACCTTTTTGCTAAAATATTATTTTATTTTTATATCATATTTGTATATCATTGCGAGGATATTTACGATAATTAAGCGGAGTATCCTTATAAACTTTTTTGAATTGGTGACAGAACAGCGATACATTATTAAAACCGCACTCTTCAGCAATTTCCATTATGGATTTCTGTGTATTTTCCAGTTTATTCACAGCTACCTGCAAACGAAATTTGATTAGGTATTTTTGCGGTGATACATTATATTCCCGTTTAAACAGTCGATATAGATAAGTTCTGTCAATATTCAAATGATGGGCTATATCACCGATAGTGATGTTTTTATTGTAATTTTCGTAAATATAATCGATAGCATGTTCTACATAGATAGATTTTATATTTGTTTTTTTATATTGTCTTTTCATCTGTGCAAAAAAATTGTATAGATAGCTTAAGAGAGCATATTCATTGTGTTTATTGCGCCTGAATGAAAAAACAAAATTTACTATAGCACTTTGAACTTTACCGCGACTTTTGTCAAAAAACAGCAGATTGTCGTTATTAAAACCGCAATCTTGTAAAATTCTTGGCACATCATATCCGTCTATGCAAATCCAGCAATACTCCCAAGGTTCATTTTTATCCGCTGCGTAAGTAGTAATAATTCCCGGTTTTATCAGAAAAATCGTATTTTCACCGATTTCATAGCAAGTGTTTTTTGTTTTGCCAATCCATAATTTACCTTTGCCGCGTGTAACGTAATGTAGCAGATAATGCTGGCGTATCGCCGGACCAAAGGTATGTAATGGTTTACAGACTTCCCAACCGCCGTAATATAAAGTCATCGCCCGGCTTAAAGTCGTTGTGTTATCAAAAAAACCATAAAATCCCTTATTTTCCACTACAGTTACCCCTAATCTCTAAATTTATAATAAATAAATTAAAATATACATTGAAATTAAATTTTATTTTGTGTTTATTTTAGAAGAACTATATGCCTTAAACCGAAATTTAAAACATATAGTTCTTTTTATCAGTTATTTATTATCTTTACCCCAGGTACGTTCAAGCTCTTTGACGATTTCGGCATGTTTTTCTTCTGTCAGGCTGACTTTAGCTCTGTAAATAAAGCCTGCAATGACAATGAGGATGAACGGGGCAGCAAACATTATTAATTGGAAGTTTAATAAATTTTCCGGTGTGATGCTGGCCGCAGTAGCTTTACCGGACATTCCTACCCATACGGCAGTGAAGCCTACGATAGCGGAAGTAACGGCACCGCCTAATTTATCAATTAGCGGGCGAACGCAGAGTACAAGTGCTTCATCGCGGTGACCGAGTTTAAGCTGGCCGTATTCGACACTGTCCGTGATTGTCATGAGTACAACAAGGAAGATAAGCGGTTGTGGCAGGGCAAATAAACCTGCTCCGAGCAGAGTCATATATACATTTTGACCTGCCATATAATAAACGATAATGGCAATCAGCATAATTGTAATGGAAATGAAGAATAATTTCCGTCTGCTGAATTTTTTCGTTAAAGTCGGGAATAATGCAACTGCCATTAAACCGATAATAACATTGATTACACCCAGGAAGGAGAACTGAGTGGAATCACCTAATACATAGATGAAATAGTACAGGTTGAAGTTGTTGATAAGGTTTTGACCTAAGCCAAAAATGAGATACGCAAATGCAATCCATAAAAGCTGGTCATTTTTCATTAAAACGGAAAATACTTCTTTGAAAGATGTTTCTGTTTTGTTTTCACGCAGTGCAGAAGCGTGTTCTTTCGTACCGATACCGAGAATAACGGCACCTGCCGTTGCAATCAAGCCGCCGATTGCCGCAAAAGCAAACCAGCCTGTAGCGTCGCCTGCGCCGCCGTTGGCATTATGCGAGAATGCAAGTACGATTGGAATAACAATGATGGTTACGAGCTGACCGCCGAATACGGAACCGATACGGGCATATGTTGCCGTAATTTCACGTTCACGGGAATCGAAGGAAAGTGCCGGTATCATGGACCAGATGGCAACGTCTTTTGCCGAATAAAAAATATCCATGACAATATATAAAATAGCAAAAACGATTAAGTACATTACAGGGCTGCTTTCAGCCAGACCGCCGATATCCGTGAACAGAATAGCCAGCGTAACGGCTGCGATAACGGCACCGGAGAGAACCCACGGTTTGAATTTTCCCCATCTTGTTTTCGTTTTATCGATTGTATTACCGATAAACGGGTCGATGAAAAGTTCGGCAACACGGATAATAAGAATGACTGTAGTTACAAGACCGATCATGTATTCGTTGTAATGAGTATCATCCGTATTAAACAGATTACTTGTTACGAAAATCATGAAATACGTACCAATCATTGCATAAAAGAAGTCATGCCCGAAGGTACCGCTGGCATATGCCACACGTGATAAAAATTTTGACATAAAAAAACCTCCTGTAAAATTACCGGCTGTTGTCGGCAATTTTTAATCCTTTTAAAGACTGCGCTTTTTTATTTTACTGTATCAATATAAGCGATAATGGCATCGGCTATTTTGTCTAAAGGCGTATTGCTGGTATTTACAACTAAATCATAATTTGACGGTTCTCCCCATTTTTTGCCGGTATAATAATTATAATATCGAGCTCTCTTTTCGTTTTCTTTATCAAGTTCTTTTAAGGTTTTACCTTCATAAACATCTTTGCCTCTTTGCTGTCTGTAGGCATCATCGGCACAAACGAATATAGAGAAGTGATTTGTCATATCTTCCAGTACATAATCGGCGGAACGGCCCAGGATAACACACGGACCATCGTCAGCCAGTCGTCTGATTACGCCTGCTTCGGCGATGAACATGCCGCGGCTCGATTCGCCCGCATGATTGCCGAAGGAATGGAACGGAACATACGTAAGCGTCATCGGCTGAACGGTGTTTTCCAGTTCTTTCAAATCAGCTTCGCTCAGGTCGTCAATGCCGAGTTTGGCTGCGGCAAGGTGAATGATTTGTTTATCGTACAGTTTTACATTCAACTTTTCTGCCAAAATCGTTGCCAATTCACGACCGCCGCAACCATATTGACGGCTGACTGTAATTACAACATCTTTGTTCATAATAAATCCCCCACTTTTTATAAAATATAAAATTAATAATAAAAATCCCCATAAAAAACTCAAAAGATAAATTTATTCGTTTTTTGTGAAAATTTTATTTCCGTTTGAAAACGTTTACTCTTTTTTTGCTATATTTTAATTTTAGTATATCCGTATTTTAAAAACAATTATCTAATGTTGACAAAAATTGCTATGATGTTGTTTGTTGGTTCGCAGATATTAAAATGCAAAAAAATCCCTGCCAGCTCCAAACCGCAAATATCGGTTCTGACTGACAGGGATTTTACATTTTATTATCTATTATATTTACCTTTGATTATTTATCTTTGCCCCAAGTACGTTCGAGTTCTCTAACGATTTCAGCATGTTTTTCTTCCGTTAATTTAACTTTCGTTTTGTAGATTAAAGTTGCTACGATTAAGAATACGATAGGAGTTGCAAACATAATCATCATAAATGTCATTTTATTGGCATCAGTAACAGTATCTACCGTAGCGCCGCCGGACATACCAACCCAAACAGCCGTGAAACCAACGATTGCACCGGTTACGGCACCGGATAATTTGTTGATTAGAGGACGAATGGAAAGGATAAGGCTTTCATCACGATGGCCGATTTTAAGCTGACCATATTCAACAGTATCTGTAATTGTCATTAATACAACGAGGAATACAAGCGGCTGAGGAAGGTTGAACAAACCTGCTGCAACGAGGCACATAGCAGTGTTCTGACCAGCGAAAGCATAGATGATGAGCGCGATTACCATGATTGCAACGGATGCAACGAATAATTTGCGTCTTTTGAAGTTTTTCGTTAAAGTAGGGAAAAGAGCAACGGCAAGCAAGCCGATGATAACGTTGATAATACCTAAAGAAGATAATACAGTGGAGTCACCTAAGATATAAGTGAAGTAGTACATCTGGAAAGCATTTACAAGGTCCTGACCTAAGCAGAAGATGAGGAATGTAATAGCAATCCACATTAACTGGTCATTTTTACCTAAGATGGAGAATACTTCTTTAAAAGATGTTTCTTTTTTGTTCTGACGAAGTGCGGAAGCATGTTCTTTTGTACCAAGACCGAGGATGATAGCACCTAAAATGGAGATACCGCCGCCGATAATGGCGAATGCGAGCCAGCCCTGAGCATCACCGACACCGCCGTTCTGATTTACGGAGAAGAACAGAACAATCGGAATAACCATTACTGTAACGAGCTGAGCACCGAATACGGAACCGATACGGGCAAATGTTGCTGTGATTTCACGTTCACGGGAATCAAAGGACATAGCCGGAACCATGGACCAGATAGCAACGTCTTTTGCAGAATAGAAAATATCCATGATGATATATAAGATAGCAAAGATAATCAGATACATCATCGGGGAAGAAGTAAGACCACCCATGTCAGTAAACAGAATAACGAGGGAAACTGCAGCAATCAAACCGCCGATAATAACCCATGGTTTAAATCTGCCCCATCTGGTATTCGTTTTATCAATCGTATTACCGATAAACGGGTCAATGAAAAGTTCCGCAACGCGGATTACCAGGATAACAGTCGTTATAGTGGCAATCATCCATTCATCATGAGCCTTGTCTCCAGAGTTGAACAAGTTACTGGTTATGAACATGATGAAATACGTATTAACCATCATGAAGAATATATCATGACCAAATGTACCGCACGCATATGCTATACGCGACAAAAGTTTATTGCCTTGCATAAAAAATCCTCCTAAGTAAAACAAATCCTAAAATAAAAATAATTTAAATTTATTTTTTCACCGTATCAATATATTTAATGATAGCATCCGCTATATCATCCAAAGAAGATTTGCTTGTATTTACAACTAAATCGTAATTTGCCGGTTCGCCCCATTTTTTACCTGTATAATAGTTGTAGTATCTAGCTCTTTTGTCGTCTTCTTTGTTCAGTTCTTTTAATGTTTTGCCGTCATAAACGTCTTTGCCTCTCTGTTCTCTGTATTCATCATCGGCGCAAACGAATATGGAAAAATGATTTGGCAGGTCTTCAAGTACATAGTCGGCAGAACGGCCTAAGATAACGCACGGACCGTCATCTGCCAGTCGTCTGATTACGCCTGCTTCAGCGATGAACATGCCGCGGCTGGATTCGCCGGCATGGTTGCCGAAGGAATGGAACGGTACATAAGTCAGTGTCATCGGTTCAACTGTATTTTCCAGTTCTTTTAAACCGTCTTCATCTAAATCGTCAATACCGAGTTTGGCAGCTGCAAGATGAATAATCTGCTTATCGTACAATTTTACGTTCAGTTTTTTGGCTAAAATGGTAGCCAATTCACGACCGCCGCAACCGTACTGTCTACTTACCGTGATTACAACGTTTTTCATAGATAACCCCTCACTTTAAAAAATAAAATGTAATAAATAAGATAGCAATGAATAGAAGATATATAAAAAATAAATTTATTCGTTTTTTGTGAAAATTCTTTTTGAAAACGTTTACATATCTTCTTAACATGATTGTATTATAATACATTCTCTTTCCAAATGCAACATAAATTTTAAAAAAATTATAGATATTACAGACAATTTCAGCTCCGTTTCCGCGAAGATAAAGTGTTTCTCCTGCGAAAACAGAGCTGACAACATAAGTAGTATAAATTTGTTATTATTTATTCCAGCTGCAAAAATATCGTTCGCATAAATCAAGAATGCCGAACAGACACAGACCGATTAAACTTAAAACGATTATTCCGGCATACATATCCAGATAATTGACGCGCAGCCATGCATCCATGATGAAATAACCCATGCCGTATTTTGTACCGAATGTTTCAGTAAAGAATAAAACGGATATTGCCGTACCCATAGCTACACGCAGTGCCGTTATAAAATTCGGCAGAACGGCCGGCCACAGTATCTTGCAGAAGATATCCTTGAACGAAGCGCCCAGCGTATACAGCGGATAAAACATCTCTTTCGGAATGGCGCCGATGCCGTCGCGCAGCGCCACCAATACCTGAAATATCACGATTAAGAATATCATGAGAATTTTCGGCAGTTCGCCGATGCCGAAAAGCAGCATCAATATCGGCAGCAGTGCGATTTTGGGAACGGGATACGTTAAATACACAATGGGAGCTAAAAGCGTATCCGCTTTTTTGGCATAACCCATCAGAATTCCCAGAGGTACTCCGACCGCCACCGCAAGCAGAACGCCTGCTATAATGCGCCAAAGACTGTACAGTGCATGAATGGCTATTGTATCGCTGAAAATATTTACCAGACGTTCTATTGCCAAGTAAGGCGACGGAATTATCGGCAGGTGAGCTATGAGCGAAATTATATACCATACAACCAGTAGAAAAATTATAGCAGGAATATAAAAATAAAAGGATTTACGTTTCATTATTCTTACCTGCCTTCGCTAAATATATGCGCAGCTGTCTGCTTAGCTGTGCAAATTGAATTCTTTCGCGGAAATTTCTGTCGGCAAACAGCGGATTGTCAATAGTTTTATAAATTTTACCGGGACTGTTCGTCATCACCACGATTTTCTGTCCCAGATACAGTGCTTCTTCTACATAATGCGTTACAAGCACGGTTGTAACGTTCTGTTTCTGCCACAGGTTGATGAAAACATCCTGCATCTCTTCACGAGTGATGGCATCAAGTGCGGAAAACGGTTCGTCCATCAGCAGCAGGTCGGCATTGAGGGCAAATGCGCGGGCAAGGCTTACACGCTGCTGCTGACCGCCGCTGAGTTCCTTCGGATAACGCTCCAGCAGTTTATCCAGTCCCAGGCTTGTGATTAAATTTTGAGGCAGTTTTGCTCTGCTTTTATGTTTTATCGTCAATCCGAGCATGATATTGTCCTTGACTTTCAGCCATGGCAACAGCCCGTAATTTTGCGGAATGAAACCGATGGTCTGCTTTTTGGGACTGGGAACCGCTTTGTTGATGAGCACATTCCCGGTATAATTGCGGTTTAAGCCTGCCAATACGTTGAGCAGTGTGGATTTACCGCATCCGGAAGGTCCAATCACAGCGCAGACTGAACCTGTTTCCAGCTTAAG
>OGYT01002366.1_pt1 | contig 10313 bp, 8 predicted proteins | sample 1576631 | NCBI WGS metagenome assembly OGYT01 (sample SAMEA3541588, study PRJEB24748) | human gut metagenome | biome: human gut; feature: human-associated habitat; material: faeces | place: China | collected 2012
AATACGTTTGCCGGCTTTAATTGCTTTTGAAAAAATCGTTGCCGAGCACGTTAAGCCGGTTCGCGCTCACGATGCCGGGCTTACGCACCAGCCCCATCAGGGCGCGGGCGGACATTGATTTGCCCGAGCCGGATTCCCCCACCAGCGCCAGCCGCTCGTTGCCCAGCGTGAAGCTGAGGTTGTTGACCACGCGCGCGGCGGGGTAGTCGATATTCAGCGCATCGACGATGACGCGTTGTTCAGTCATGCTGCGGCTCCAGTACGTCGCGCAGGCCGTCGCCCAGCAGGTTAAAGGCCAGGCTGGCAAACAGAATCGCCCCGCCCGGAATGGCGGCTATCCACCACTGGTCGAAAATCACCTGCATACCGTCGGCAATCATCGCGCCCCATTCAGCCATCGGCGGACGCGCGCCAAGACCGAGGAAGCCCAGCCCGGCGGCCGCCAGAATAATTCCCGCAAGATCCAGCGCCAGCCGCACAATCGCGGACGGCAGGCACAGGGGCAGAATATGGCCGACCAGCAGGCGCGGGCCGCGAATGCCCATCATCTCGGCGGCGGCGAGGTAGTCGCTGTGGCGCAGACGCTGGATCTCGCTCCGCGCCTGCCGCGCGTAGGCGGGCCAGGTGGTTAAGGCCAGCGCCAGCGCGCCGTTGACCAGCCCCGGGCCAAGCATCGCCACAAACGCGAAGGCGAGGATCAGACGCGGCATCGACATTACCACGTCGGTAAAACGCATCAGGATGCGCTCCAGCCAGCCGCCGTAGTAGCCGGACAAAATTCCCACCAGCAGCCCGGCGGGCAGGGTGATTACGGTGACTAACGCCACCAGCCCGAGCGCCGGGCGGGTACCGTAAATCAGGCGCGAAAGCAGGTCGCGCCCGTAGCTGTCGGTGCCCAGCCAGTGCTGGCCGTTCGGTGCCTGCAGGCGCGCGGCGGCGTCCTGCCAGTTCGGGTCAAGCGGCGCGAGCCACGGCGCGAACAGGGCGATAACCACCAGCAGCGTGATGGCAGCCAGCCCGCAAAACGCAGCAGGGGAGCGGCGCAGGCGGCGTAAGAAAAGATAAAACGGCATCAGCGCACCCTGGGATCGATCGCCCGCACGAGCAGGTCGGTAAGGTTATTAATGAGTACAAAGCAGACGCCAATCAGCAGCGTGCCGCCCATGACGGCGGTGGTGTCTCCGGCGAACAGGGCGGTGGTGAGGTAGCGCCCGATCCCCGGCCAGGAGAAGACGGTTTCGGTTAATACCGCGCCTTCCAGCATGCTGGTGTAGGCGAGGGCGATTACCGTCAGCAGGGTACCGCGAATGTTCGGCAGCACGTGGCGCAGCAGAATGGTCATCTCCCCGGCGCCCTTGGCGCGGGCAAGCAGGATGTACTCTTTGTTCATTTCGCTCAGGCAGGCGGAACGCGTCAGACGCGTGATGCTCGCCAGCGAGTAATAGGCCAGCAGCAGCACCGGCAGCACCAGGTGGCTGAGGGCGTTGCGGAACGCCTCGCGGTCGCCGGAAAGCCAGGTATCCACCAGCGCAAAGCCGGTACGCGGCTCGACGGTGAACTGCCAGATATCGTCCAGCCTGCCGGGACCCGCGCTCCACTGCAGCTTCGCGTAGAACAGGGCCAGCATCAGCAGGCCGAGCCAGAAAATCGGTACCGAGTTGCCGAGCAGGGTGAGGGTTCTGATGGCGAGATCGAGCGGCGAACCGGCGTAGCGGGCGCACAGCACTCCGGCAATCACGCCGAGCACGGCGCCGATGATTAACGCCAGCGTGGCCAGCTCCAGCGTGGCGGGGAACGCGTGCAGCAGGTCCTGCAGCACCGGCTGCCCGGTGGCGCTGGCGGTGCCTAAATCACCGTGGGCAAGGTTTTGCAGGTAGTGCCAGAACTGCACGGGCAGGGGACGATCCAGCCCAAGCTGGTGGCGAACCTGATCGTAGGTTGACTGGCTGGCGTGATCGCCGACGATCTGCAGCACGCGATCGACAGGTGAAAACGCTGAGAGCGCAAACGTGACGAGCAGCAGCCCGAAGAGCGTGAGCAGCAGGGTCAGCAGACCCTGAAGCACGCGGGTGGAAAGATGTGGCATGGGAAATCTCTTCATGCCGGGTGGCGGCTTCGCCTTACCCGGCCTACAAAAACTGAAAATAAGCACGGACGGCCCCCTCTCCCTTGGGAGAGGGCGGGGTGAGGGGAAACAGGCGGCTCTGTTGCGCGATGTTGCCCTCACCCCAACCCTATCCCACGGGAGAAGGAGAAGGGCTACTTCGTGACGCGGTCGTACCAGACCATATCCGCGTTCAGCCCCTGCTGATACCCCTTCACGTTATCGCGCACCACGATCTGGGTTTTACCCTGATCGACAAATACGTACGGCGAATTCTGCTGCAGCTGCTCCTGCATCTTCTTGTAAAGATCCAGACGCTTCGCCGGATCCGGCTCGGCTACCGCCGCCAGCGTGGCTTTGTTCAGCTCCGGGATTTTCCAGCCGTTCAGCCCGGCCACGGTGCTGGATTTACCGTCGTTCCACGCGAAGGCGCTGGCGTTAGAGTGCGCGTCGAAGTAGTCCGGGATCCACAGACGAATCGCCGCCTGATGCTGCTTCGCGCGCACGCGGGCATAGACCTGGCTCCCGGCGGCAGGCAGCAAATCGACCTTCACGCCACCCTGAGCAAAGCTCGCCTGCATCGACTGGGCGATGGTGATAAACGGCGGCTTGTTCTCCACGTCCAGCGTGAAGTGCGCGTCTTTAATACCCGCTTTGGCGAGAATGGCTTTCGCTTTTGCCGGGTCAAACTTAAACGGGTTGTCTTCCAGCGCGGCCGGCAGGCCGACCGGCAGGAAGCTCTGATGAACAAAGTACTGGCCTTTCAGCAGATTTTTGGTGATGCCTTCATAGTCGACCAGCCAGCGCGACGCTTCCCAGAACGCCGGGTTGTTCAGCAGCGGATTGGCGCTGTTGCCGGTGTTAAACACCAGGTAATTCTGCTCCGCAGACGGGATGCTCAGCACCTTCACGCCCGGCTTGCCGTCCAGGGCGCTTATCTGATCTGCTCCGAGATCGCGCGCCACGTCCGCATCACCCTGCTGGATCAGCAGGCGGCGTGAGGCCGGATCGGGGACGTTTTTAATGATGATGCTTTTGAGCTTCGGCGCGCCGCCGGGTGCCGATTCGTTAGCTTCCAGCACGATGGCCTGATGCGGCTGATAGACGCGCATTTTGAACGCGCCGCTGCCCGCGGAGTGCATTTTCAGCCACGCGTTACCGAAGTCGTTATCCTTCACGTTCGCCGCAACCTGCTTTTCATCGACGATGGAGGCGATCGGCGTGGAGAGAATATTCAGCGCCACCGACGGGCTAACGTCCGCCATCCAGTGAAGCTGGAGGGTATGATCGTCCACCTTTTTCAGCTGGCTGGCGATGTTGCTCGCGTCCCAGCCCAGCACGTTCAGAATAAAGGCCGGGGATTTGTTCAGCGTCACGGCGCGGGTGTAAGAGAAAATCACGTCTTCCGGGCGCAGCGGGTTGCCGGAGGCGAATCTGGCATCGGGCTTAAGTTTGATCGTCAGCGTTTTTGCTGCCGCGTCCGCTTCCCAGCTTTCTGCCAGAATCGGGGTGATTTTTTCCGGGTTATCGCGGTCCGGCTGTACCAGACGCTGATACAGGCTCGGAACGGTCTGGATGCTGGAAAGCTCGTTGGCTTCGGCCGGGTCGAGGCTCACGATGTCATCCAGCCCCTGGGCGACAACCAGCGTGTTGGGCGGAGTAGCGGCGTGGACAGCGCCTGAGAGCGCAGCCAGCACCAGTAACGGCAACAGTTTTTTCGTCATAGCGATCCCTGAGAAGAATATATTGTGATTGTTTTATGCTCCGCTACGTTAGGTCGACTCTGACATTCCGCAAAGTCGAAATTCAGCTTTGCTTATATCTTGCGGGAATATCGCATGCGCTCGGGCTATTAAAATACGCTGCTTTTCGCCCGCTTTTTAACCTGCTATAACAAACTCCTTACCTTTCAGGGAGTCACCGCCGTGCCCGAAATCAATCAACATGGTCAAACCGTTAACGATATCGTTCCGGACTGGAGAGGCGCGCGCGTATTAACCCGCACGCCGCTGTTCGGCCAGTATTGCCGCCTGGAGCCGCTGGATGCCGATCGCCACGCGGCCGATCTCTATGAGGCCTACGCGCTGGGCGACGACAGCGACTGGACGTGGCTTGCCAGCACGCAGCCAGCGAGCGTGGAAGCCACCGCCCACTGGATCGTGGCCAAGGTGATGGACGATGAGCTGGTGCCGTTTGCCGTCATTGATTTACGCACCGAACGCGCGGTGGGGCTGGTGAGCTATATGGCTAACGAGCGGCTGCTGGGGTCGGTGGAAATTGGTCACGTGACCTGGTCGCGCAGGATGAAAGGAACCCGGATGGGCACCGAAACGGTGTGGCTGCTGCTGAAAAATGCGTTTGAGCACGGCTACCGGCGCGTCGAGTGGAAGTGCGATTCCATGAACATTGCGTCGCGCAGCGCGGCGGAGCGGCTGGGGTTTGTCTGGGAAGGACGCCTGCGCCAGAAGCTGGTGCGCAAAGGGCGCAACCGCGACAGCGATATGCTTTCTATTATTGACGGCGAGTGGCCGCAAAGAGACGCCGAGCTGCGCGCCTGGCTGGCGGCGGAGAATTTTGACGGGGAAGGGCGGCAGATTAAGCGGCTTGAGGCGTTTCGGTTATAAGTGTTTTATGTAGGGTACATCTGAAATGGTCGATCAATCTGCGGAAATGGCAATTTCGATCAAATTCGTTTTTCCGGACTGTAGCCCCTGCGTCACCGCCGTGGCGATATCCTCGGCCTGGGTCACCCGGCAGCAGCGGATACCCATCGCGGCGCCCAGCGACTGGAAATCAATTCGCGGGTTAATCAGATCCATCCCGATAAAGCGACCCAGCTTTGTCGAACTGTAGCCCGGCTGTCCTTTCATGAAGTTTTTCAGGATGTTGTACTCCAGGTTATTCATCACGATAAAGGTGACGGGCAGATTTTCGTGCGCCGCCGTCCAGAGCGCCTGCGGCGAGTACAGGGAGGCGCCGTCGCCAACCAGACACACTACCGGCTCGCGTCCCAGCCCCAGCGAGTGCCCTACTGCTGCAGGCATTCCCCAGCCCAGACCGCCGCCGCGCATAAAGTAGTAGCGCGGGTGCTGCTGGTCGGAGATAAACCGGCGAACGTGTCTGGCCGTTGCTATCGCCTCGTCGACAATCGTGGTGCCCGGCGGAACGGACTTTATCACCTCGTAGGCCGCGACCATCGGCGAAATCGCCGGGCGCAGCCGCTCGGCTGCCAGACGCTCTTCCTGCAGTTGCCACTCTTTTTCACGTTCAGCGCGTGCCGCTTTGAGCAGCCGCTGATGCGTCAATTTGCTTGCCACCCGGCGCTGCTCAAGCTTCGGCAGCAGTTCCTTCAGGGAGAGTTTTATATCCCCCATCACCGAGAGGCGGGTGGCGTAGGTGCGGCCAAGTTCGTTCATATCCGCCGAGAGCTGATACACCGCGCAGGTTTCCGGAATGGCCTCGCCCTCGCTATACAAAATGGTAATCAGGCTTCTGCCGCCGATGATAAACACCGCATCGTAGGCATTAACGACGCTGGCGATTTCATTTGCGGTGGTGGGCATATTGCCTCGCCAGAGCGCGTGCTGCGTGGGGAAGGGCAAATTCAACGGCCAGGAGGAGCCGTAGACGTGGGCGCCTAGCGCTTCAGCAAGCTGGACAATCTCCTGCGTCGAGCCGCTGGAGTGAACTTCATCCCCCGCCACAATCATGATCCTGCCGGGGGTAACTTCGCTGAGCGCCTGCGCCAGTTCGTCCAGCGAGCCCGCCACGGTGTGGTAGTTCACTTTAGAGGCCGTTTGTATCCCGGCGTCGCTGAGCTCTTCCATCACGTTCATTGGCAGGGATAGCAGCACCGGACCCGCGGGGGGGTAGCTGGCGGCGTGAAAGGCCCGGCGCACAAGAACCGGGAGCTGATCGGCGCTGGTGACCTCCTGCGCCCATTTCACCACCGGCGAGCCAATGGAGACAATGTCATCGTACAGGAGCGGGTCGCGCACGTAGTGCCGGGTATCCTGCTGCCCGACGGTGACAACCAGCGGCGTTTTCATGATCCGCGAATTAATGAGATTCCCCATGCCGTGCCCAAGACCGCTGGCGGTATGCAAATTGATAAAACCGGTCTTGCCGGAGGCTTTCGCGTAGCCGTCGGCAATGGCGACCACGCTGCTCTCCTGGAGTGCCAGAATATAGTGAATATTTTCATGGCGAAGAAGGGCATCAATGAGCGGGAGTTCGGTGGTGCCGGGGTTGCCAAAAATATATTCCACACCTTCACTCTCCAGCACTTCAAGGAGAATGTCGGCACCCGATCGCATATTTAAATCTGATATGGACGTTAATGATTTAATCATAATGACACCTCATTCAGCGTTATTTAACTCATGCTAAAATTCTTCCTGCGTAGGACGGACAATTATTTCATTTACATCAACGTCGCCAGGCTGTTCGATAGCAAATAATACGGCTCTGGCAATCGACTCTGCCGGAATAGCCTGCTTATAAAATTCATGCAGGAACTGTTTGCTCGGGGCATCAGAGCTGCCAAACTGCAGCTCGCTTTCGACGGCACCGGGTGAAATAAGCGTCGTGCGGATGGTTTTACCTGCCTCCTGACGTAAGCCTTCACTCAGGGCGCGGACGGCGAATTTCGTGGCGCTGTACACCACGCCGCCGGGGGCAAGGACCTTGATACCCGCCACGGAGGCCACGTTAATAAAGTGTCCGCTCCCCTGGCGCTGGAATACCGGGAATGCCGCTGCGATACCGTACAGCACGCCTTTGACATTGGTATCGATCATCCGGTCCCACTCGTCGGTTTTCAGCTCGCTGAGGGGGGCAATCGCCATAAAGCCCGCGTTGTTGATCAGTACGTCGACGCGCTGGTATGCGGCAACGGCAGCGTCAATCGCGCGCTGAACCTCCTCCTGTCGGGTCACGTCTGCCTTCACGGCAATCGCCTGGCCGCCCTGCTGAATAATGCGATCCACCAGGGCGTTAATTCTCTCCAGACGACGGGCAACCAGCACCAGAGAAAAAGGTTTATTTGCCAGATGAAGGGCAATGGCCTCACCAATACCGCTGCTGGCACCAGTGATAACAACAACTTTGTTTGCACTATTATTCATGATCTTATCTCACTGTTGTGTGATGCAAAAATAAAGGCAGGGACAAATTAAAGAATAATAAGAATATCTTTAATTTCAGGTTTGAATATATTGTATATTTCAGGTGGAGCGACATTTGATTAAACATAGTTGAGTTGCGGGAACAGTGTCAATCGACTTTTAAATAAACAAAATAATTGCAGGCTAATATTTATTTCTTATAGCTGGCGAAAAAATATTATCGTAATGAAGGGAAGTATTGAAAACCCTCTCCTTTTAAGGAGAGGGCAGGATTTTAGACTTTCTGTCGTGCCTGACGAACCGGCGCCCCGTTCGCCACATAATACGCCGCCGTGCTCTTCGCCAGCGGCTCGCGCCCGCGGATTGCGTCGGCAATTTTTTCGCCAATCATAATAGTGGTCGCGTTCAGGTTGCCGGTGATGATCTGCGGCATGATCGACGCATCCACCACGCGCAGCCCTTCCAGCCCGTGAACGCGGCCTTCGCCGTCGACCACCGCCATCTCGTCATAGCCCATTTTGCAGGTGCCGCACGGGTGGAAGGCGGTTTCGGCGTGGTTACGCACGAACTCGTCGAGCTGCTCGTCGGTCTGGCATTCGATACCCGGGCTGATTTCGCGACCGCGATATTTGTCCAGCGCGGGCTGGTGCATGATCTCGCGGGTGATGCGGATAGCGTCGCGGAACTCCTGCCAGTCCTGCTCGTGAGACATATAGTTGAACAGGATCGCCGGATGCTGGTGCGGATCGCGGGACTTGATGCGCACGTGGCCGCGGCTCGGGGAGCGCATGGAGCCAACGTGGCACTGGAAGCCGTGCTCTTTAACCGCGTTCGAGCCGTTGTAGTTAATCGCTACCGGCAGGAAGTGGTACTGAATGTTGGGCCATTCGAACTCTTCACGGCTGCGGATAAAACCGCCCGCTTCGAAGTGGTTGCTCGCGCCCACGCCGGTGCCGCCAAACAGCCACTCGGCGCCAATCTTCGGCTGGTTCCACCACTGCAGGGCAGGGTAGAGGGAGACCGGCTCTGTGCATTCGTACTGGAGGTACATCTCTAGGTGATCCTGCAGGTTTTCGCCCACGCCGGGCAGGTCGTGCACCAGCGGAATATCGAACTGCTTCAGCAGCTCCGCGCTGCCCACGCCGGAGCGCTGGAGGATCTGCGGGGAGGCAATGGCACCTGCGCACAGCAGCACCTCTTTATTCGCCGTCGCTCTGGACGGGATAGTGCTTTCTCCCTCCAGCCACTCGACGCCCACCGCGCGCTTGCCGTCAAAAATAATATGATCGGTCATGGCGTGAGTGCGGATGGTCAGGTTCGGGCGCTTTTTAGCCTGGTCCAGATAGCCGCGCGCGGTGCTGGCGCGTCGGCCCTGCGGCGTGACCGTGCGGTCCATCGGGCCGAAGCCTTCCTGCTGATAGCCGTTGAGATCGTCGGTGCGCGGGTAGCCCGCCTGCACGCCCGCCTCCACCATCGCCTCAAACAGCGGGTTCACGCCCGGTTTCGAGGTGGTGACGCTCACCGGACCGTCGCCGCCGTGATAGTCGTTCGGCCCCACGTCGCGCGTCTCTGCCTTGCGGTAGTAGGGCAGGCAGTTGAGGTAGCTCCAGTGCTCAAGGCCAGATTCTTTGGCCCAGTTGTCGAGATCCATCGCGTTACCGCGGATGTAGCACATGCCGTTGATCAGCGACGAGCCTCCCAGCCCTTTACCGCGTCCGCACTCCATGCGGCGGTTGTTCATGTAAGGCTCTGGCTCGGTTTCATACGCCCAGTTGTAGCGCTTGCCCTGCAGCGGAAACGCCAGCGCGGCGGGCATTTGGGTGCGGAAGTCAAAGCGGTAGTCCGGCCCGCCCGCTTCAAGCAGCAGGACGGTGGTGTTCGGATCTTCAGTCAGTCGCGTTGCCAGCACGTTGCCGGCAGAGCCGGCCCCGATAATGATGTAGTCAAATTGCAAATAAACCTCCCGGTTAAAATATGGACTGGAATTTACCCATCTCAACCTGGATGGACTTCACCTGGGTGTAGCTCTGCAGCGTCATCACGCCGTTCTCGCGGCCAATGCCGGAGTGTTTGTAGCCGCCGACCGGCATTTCTGCGGCGGATTCACCCCAGGTGTTGATCCAGCAGATGCCCGCTTCGAGCTGATGAATGGCGCCGTGCGCGCGGTTCAGGTCGGCAGTGACGATGCCCGCCGCCAGACCGTAGTCGGTGTCGTTGGCGCGGCGGATCGCTTCTTCTTCGCTTTCATAGGTGAGGATGGACATCACCGGGCCGAATATCTCTTCGCGCACGATGGTCATCTCGTCGGTGCAGTCGGTGAACACGGTCGGGGCGACCCACGCGCCGTTGTCGAAGCCTTCGCCCTTCAGCACGTCGCCGCCGCACAGCACGCGCGCGCCTTCCTCTTTGCCTTTGGCGATGTAGCGCAGCACGCTGTCGCGGTGCGGGAAGCTGACCATCGGGCCGAAGTTGGTGCGTTCGTCGAACAGATCGCCCGCGCGGATGCGGCCCACGCGCTCGACGATTTTCTGCTCAAACGCGACCTTGAATTTCGCGGGCACGAACACGCGGGTGCCGTTGGTGCACACCTGGCCGGAGCTGAAGAAGTTCGCCATCATGGCGATGTCTGCCGCGAGATCCAGATCGGCGTCGTCGAAAATAATCAGCGGGGATTTACCGCCCAGCTCCATCGTCACCTCTTTCAGGGACGAGGCCGCCGAGTTGGCCATCACCTTTTTGCCGCTGGCGACGCCGCCGGTGAAGGAGACTTTCGCGATGCCCGGATGCTCGGTCAGGTACTGGCCGGTCTCCGCGCCCACGCCCGGCAGGACGTTAAACACGCCGTCCGGAACGCCCGCTTCGGTGTAGATTTCTGCGAGCTTCAGGGCGGTGAGCGGCGTCACTTCGCTCGGCTTGAAGATCATTGCGTTGCCCGCCGCCAGCGCCGGGGCGGATTTCCACAGGGCGATCTGGATCGGGTAGTTCCACGCGCCGATCCCGGCTACCACCCCCAGCGGTTCGCGACGGGTATCTTTTAAAACAAACCTAAGTATCTCAAACTGAAACTCAGGAGAAAAACTGAA
>OGYT01002370.1_pt1 | contig 10293 bp, 9 predicted proteins | sample 1576631 | NCBI WGS metagenome assembly OGYT01 (sample SAMEA3541588, study PRJEB24748) | human gut metagenome | biome: human gut; feature: human-associated habitat; material: faeces | place: China | collected 2012
GGGGATCATCGCAGGCGGAGTCATCGGAGTGCTGGTGCTTTTATATCTTGGACCTGCGCGCGCTGCTGCTCGGCCTGCGCGAGCTGCCGCTGCGCGTCCAGCACGTCGATAAAGCTGGCAATCCCCTGGCGGTAGCTGTCGCTTGCCAGGTCAAAAGCGTTTTGCAGGGCGTCGATCGTTTTTGCGAGACCCGCTTCACGCTGCTGGTCGGTGCGATAGCTCACCAGCGCGTTTTCCACATCCCCGAGCGCGGTCAGCACAGTCTGGCGATAGTCCAGCACCGCCGCTCCCTGCTGCGCGCGCGCCACCTTGACGCTGGAGACCAGCCGACCGCCCTGGAAGATCGGAATAGAGACCTGCGGGCCAAAGCTGTAGAAGTGGCTGCTCCAGTCGGTCAGCCAGTTGGTTTCGCTGTTGCGCAGGCCAAACTGCCCGGAGAGCGTAAAGCTCGGGAACAACTCCGCCACCGAGACGCCGATTTGCGCCGTGGCGGCGTGAAGGTTCGCCTCCGCTTCGCGCACGTCCGGACGGCGTCGCGCCAGCGTGGACGGAATGCCCGTTTGCACGATATCCGGAAGGGCCGGCATCGGCTGCACGCTTTGCAATTCCGCATCCAGCGCCCCAGGCGGCTTGCCGAGGAGGATCGCCAGGCCGTTCATCGCCTGCCGCTCCTGCGCCTGATACTGCGGCAGTTGCGCTTCGAGGTTGCCCAGCTGCGCCCGGGCGTTTTCCACGTCCATCTGCGGCGACAGCCCGCCGCGCTGGCGGCTTTCCGTCAGATCCAGCGTCTGCTGCGCGCTTTTAATCTGGGTGTTCAGCGTGGCGATAATGCTCTGCGCCCCGCGCAGCTGGAGCCACGCGCGCGCCACTTCAGCCTCCAGCGACACCAGCGCGTCGTTACGCTGCTCGATGGCGGCTTTCTGCTGCGCTTCGGCGGCTTCCACCTGCCGGCGCACCTTGCCCCACAGGTCAATTTCCCACTGGGCGTCGAAGCTGCCCTGATAGAGGTTGATCGGTTGCGTCAGCGGTCCCAGCGCGCCCTTGAGAGCGGGATCGATGCTATCCACCTGGTCATACACGCCGTGGGATTTCAGCTCCCCTTCCAGCCCGAGCTGCTGGCGCGTCGCCTGCAGATTGCCGTTCACCGACGGATAAAATGCCCCGCCCGCCTGGTTAATCTGTTCGCGCGCGCCGGCGATGCGCAGCACCGTCTGCTGCAGCGTCAGGTTCCCGGCAATGGCGCGCTCAACCAGGCTGTCTAACTGCGGCGAACCGAAGGTTTTCCACCAGCGCGGGTTGGTCGCGGCGGAAGCGGTCTGCGATTTTACCGCGCTGTCGCCCTTATCGTTCCAGTGCGTGACGGCAGGCGGCGCGGGCGGTTGATAGTCCGGCCCGACGGCGCAGCCCGCAAGCAGCATCATTATCATCAGGGGGTGTAAACGTCTGTGTATCATCAATGTGCTCCTGCACTCCCCTCGCTCTTAACCGGCGAGAGCAACAAACAAAACGGAATCAGTAACAAGGCCACCGCGCTCAGAATGGTGAACACGTCGATATAGGCCAGGAAGCGCGACTGCTCAATCATGGTCTGGTACATGCGGCCGGTGGCGATGCCGGTCGGGTCACCGACCTGAGTGGTAAAGTTCTGGATCGCCTGCGCGCTTTCGCGGATGGCCTGCTGGAACTGCTCGTTAAACGGCGAGGCGTGGTACGCAAGGTGCGCGCTGTGGGCCTGCGCGCGTTCGGTGATGGCCGCCGTCGAAAGGGATATGCCAATCGAGCCCGCAACGTTACGGAACATGGTGAACAGCGCCGCGGCATCCGCGTTCAGCCGCCTCGGGATAGAAATAAACGCAATGGTGGTCAGCGGGACAAACAGGAACCCCAGCCCCAGCGACTGGGCGCTGCGGAACAGCACCAGCGTTTCGAAGTCGATATCCGGCGTCAGCGTTCGCGACCAGAAGAACGACACCGCCAGACAGGTAAAGCCAAAGGCGATAATCCAGCGCGTCTGCACCACCGGCATCAGCTTCAGCACCAGCGGAATGGTCAGCACAATCAGCACCGCCCCGGGTGACAGCACCAGCCCGGACCAGGTGGCGGTATAGCCCAGGTCCTGCTGCGCCAGCTGGGGGATCACCACCGAGCTGCCGTACAAAATCATCGCCATCCCCGCCATCAGCAGGCTGGAGATGGCAAAGTTGCGATCCTTCATGCAGTGCAGATCCACCACCGGCTTTCTGGCATATACCAGCCAGTAGATGGCGCCGATAATGCCGACAAGCGTCAACACGCCGAAGGTGCGGATAAAGTTCGAGTAGAACCAGTCCTCATCTTCTCCCCGGTCGAGCATCACCTGCAGGCAGCCAAGCCCTAAAGCGATCAGGCCGATCCCCGTCCAGTCGATAGTCAGCTTCTCTTTAGACTTGCTCTCCCAGGGCGGATCTTCCAGCAGCTGATAGATCGCCAGCACCGTGACTATCCCCACCGGGATATTGATAAAGAACACCCAGCGCCAGGAGTAGTTATCGGTGATCCAGCCGCCCAGCGTCGGGCCGAGCACCGGCGCAACGATAATCGCAATGGAGGACAGACCAAACGCTTTGCCCCTGTCTTCGGGTTTGAAGTAGTCGAGCAGCACCGACTGCTGCGTGGGCTGCAGCCCGCCGCCAAAAAAGCCCTGCATCACGCGGAACAGGATGATCTGCCACAGCTCGGTGGCAATCCCGCACAGGAACGAGCAGACGGTAAACATGACGATGCAAATCAGGAAGAACTGCTTGCGGCCAAACACCCGGCTCAGAAACGCCGAGATGGGCAGCACAATGCCGTTCGCGACCAGGTAGCTGGTTAACACCCATGTGGATTCGTCATAGCTGGACGAGAGCGAGCCCGCCACGTGGGGCAGCGCCACGTTGACGATGGTGGTATCCAGAATTTCCATGAATACCGCCAGGGTAACGACAATCGCCACCGCCCACGGATTGCTGGCGGGCTTCCAGCTGTCGTGGCTGTGATCCGTCATTCCACCGTCACCTTCGGTGCAACCGACAGCCCCAGCGGCAGCGGTTTGTTTGGATCCAGGCCCTTATCAATCACAATTTTGACCGGCACGCGCTGCACAATTTTGACGAAGTTACCGGTGGCATTTTCTGCCGGGAAGGCGGAGAAGCGCGAGCCGCTGCCCTGCTGGATACTGTCTACGTGGCCCTCAAGCTCCATATCCGGCCACGCGTCGACGGACACGGTGACCTTATCGCCCGGCTTCATGCGTTCAAGCTGCGACTCTTTAAAGTTTGCGACCACCCACACGTTCGGGGAAACCAGCGAGAACAGCGCCGTTCCCGCCTGCACCAGCGTGCCGGGCTGCACGTTGCGTTTGGTGACAAACCCGTCGAAAGGGGCGCGGACTTCGGTATAGGAGAGATTAAGGTTGGCGGTTTCCAGCTGCGCTTTAGCCTGATCGACCTGACGCTCGCGCGCTTCAACGTTGGTTTCCTGCTGGCGGATTTGCAGCTGTACCTGCTCTGCCACTTCCAGCTGCGCCTGAGCGCTGGCCAGCCCTGCCTGTGCGCTGCGCAGTTGAGCGTTCGCGGAATCAATGCTTTGCTGAGTGGTCGCACGCGGGTCGACGCCGCGCTGACGACGGTACTCCGCCTGCGCGTTCGCCAGATCGGCCTGCGCTTTCAGCACCTGCGCTTTGGCTTCGTCACGCTGGGCGGGATACTGGACTTTTGAAAGCGCCAGCTGCGCCTGGGCCTGATGCAGCTGCGCGATAGCCAGCCCAAGCTGGGCCTGAGCCTGATCGCGCTGCGCGGTGGTGTCCCGCGGATCGATAACCACCAGCAGATCGCCCTTTTTCACGCGCTGGTTATCGCGCACGCGCAGCTCGGTAACGTAGCCCGCCGTTTTGGGGGCAATCGTCACCACGTCGCCGTCGGTAAAGGCGTCGTCGGTCGTCTCTTCGTTACGGGTTAAAAACCACCAGACCAGCGCCACGACCACCATCACCACCACGACAATGCCGAGGATAATTAACGGTTTCTTTCCCGGGCGCTTACGCTCATTATTGTTTTTGTCCTGCTCGTCAGCAGGCGGGTTTTGATCTTCAGCCATAGTTCAGCAACGGTCCTGTCAGTGAGCGGCATCACACTATGCCGTTCACTAAAGCTAGGACGTTGCTATACGTTTGCCAGGAAAAACTGACAAATTGCGCACTATATGAGAAGGAATATTCCGAAACCAATCGCCGCGGCCCAAACCAGCATCGGAATCGACCAGACGTGGAAACGCCACCAGATACGACGGTCGTTGGCCATACGCAGCGCAATCAGGTTTGCCAGCGAGCCGGGCAGCAGCCCAAACCCGCCGATGTTGACCGCCCAGGCCAGAAGCGTATCGGGCGGAACATAGTTGAGCAGCAGAATGGTGGACGGCACGTTGCTGATAAACTGCGACAGGCCAATCGCCGTCAGCCACAGTCCCGGCTGAGACAGCGTGCTGACGCTGTGCAGAACGTTCTGCAGTACCGGAAGCTGGATAAGGAGATGCACATCAATAAACATCGCCATAAAGACCAGCAGCAGCGTCCAGTCCACGCTCACCAGCACGCGACGCGCCAGGACGACAAACCCCGCGGCAACGAGCAGGACGCCCGCCAGCTCATACTTCAGCTCCAGCGCGAACAGAAAGATGATGTATAACCCAAGACAGCTCCACACCAGGCGCGGCTGCCACTGCGGGCCGGTTGTGCCGCTGTGGTACTGCAGCTTTTTATCCGGAAACGCGAACCAGCATACCGCCATCAGCGAGAGCATCATCACCAGCGCCAGAGGGGCCATCTGCCAGGTAAAGGCGGCGAACGACAGACCGGACCGTCCCCACAGAAGGATATTTTGCGGGTTGCCGATTGGCGTCAGAAGCGAGCCCGCATTGACGGCCAGCGCTTCAAAGATGATCAGCCGGCTGACCGGGATCTCGCAAAGCTTACGCAGCGTGAGCGTGAGGGGCACGATGATAAACAGCGCCACATCGTTGGTCAGAAACGTCGACAGCACCGCGGCGGAGAACACCATAAACAGGGACAGCCTGCGCTCGGTGGCAAAGCGGCGCACCATTTTACGGCCCAGAACGTCAAAATAGCCGCTCAGCTCGACCCCTTTGGTGAGCATCATCAAACCGCTCAGGGTAATGATGGTGCGCCAGTCAATTGCGGCGGGCCAGGCGCGTGGCGCAAACGGCACAAAGAGGCTTAACCCTGCGCCAATGAGTAATAAGAGATGGAAGAAACGATCGCGTGCCAGGGCCTGCAGTCCGGGGATTTTCATTCAGCGGAGGGACCATATTTAAGGGTAAATTCGCGAAACTTCACCAGCGTCTCTTCGCTGACGTGGTGTTCCATGCCTTCCGCATCCCGGCGGGCGATCTCCGGGCTGACGCCCAGCACCAGTAAAAAATTCTCGACAAGCTGATGGCGCTCGCGGCTCTCCTGCGCGAGTTTCTCCCCTTCCGGCGTCAGAAAAACACCGCGCCAGGGGATCATTTCAATTAAGCCCACGGAGGCCAGGCGTTTTAACATTTTAGCGACAGTTGGCTGTGAAACCCCCAGCCTGGCGGCCATATCGACCTGGCGCGCTTCACCAACCTCACGAATCAGATCGGAAATGAGTTCAACATAGTCATCAATCAGTTCACGCCGGTGCGCTTCACGGACCTGGCGAAAACCTTCGACATGTTCTTCAACATTCACCAGTTGCGTCGTTTTCCTCATTGTCGGATGACCTGCGCGACGGTTCATTGTACTTCCTCAGTGGGGTGACGCTTCCAGCGCCCGGTTTCGAGAGCGCACATTGTAAACCATAGCTCCGCAAGCACAAAAAATTAACGAAATAGCCATAGCTATACAATATAGCCTGTGCTATATCTGTATGTAATGCAGTCACCCTTCACGGATCGAAGGGATCAAAACTCAGGAGGTCTTATGAACGAATTCAAGAGGTGCATGACCGTGTTTACCCACTCTCCCTTTAAAGTGCGCTTAATGCTGTTGAACATGCTGTGCGATATGTTTAACAACAAACCGCATCAGGACGACAAACCTTCCCACTAAGCGGCGTTGCGGTACGCCGCTTCATTTTCCCGTCACAATCACGCTGTAAACTGGCTTCCAGCCGACTTATTCCCGATCTTTTTTACGGATTTGCAATCCCCTTCGCAAAACATCTGCTTAGCAACTGTTGATATTATTTAGCGCTCGCACTATCTTCTTGCAGCCCTGCACAATTTGCGGCTCGCTGAAGCGGACCCTCATTCCCTCTCCACGCACTGTCAGGCAGGTTATGACCCTTGACGCCAGGGTGAGCACATGGCGTTTTCATCCATGATAGTGACCTATGAATGTAACCCTGATAGATACCGTTGTGACCCGCAGCCGGGCCTTAAGCCCGTGGACGGGTTTTTACTTTTTGCAGTCATTGCTGATTAACTTTGCGCTGGGTTATCCCTTTAGTCTGCTCTACGCGGTGGCTTTCACCTGCGTTCTGCATGTGCTGTGGCGAACCGCACCGCGCGTGCAAAAAACAGTAATCGGGATCTGTTCGCTGGTTGCTGCACTCTATTTCCCGTTCGGTCAGGCTTACGGCTCGCCAAACTTTAATACCCTGCTGGCGCTGCACTCGACCAATATGGAAGAGTCAACGGAGATCCTGACGATCTTCCCGTGGTACAGCTACGTGGTCGGGATCTTTATCTTCGCGTTGGGCGTTATCGCCATCCGCCGTCAGCCGGCCGAGAAAAAATCCTGGGGTAAGATCGAAATACTCTGTCTGGTGTTCAGCGTTGCCGTGGCGTTTGTCGCCCCCATCCAGAATATTCCCTGGGACGGTAAGTTAAGGCTCATCAATATCGGCTATCCGGTTTTCCGCTTCGTTAAAGACGTCGTTGTAAATAATAAAGAGGTTCTCGACGAACAGGCGCGCATGGCTGAGCTTTCCAATATGAAAGACACCTGGAACGTGCTGGCCGTTAAGCCGAAGTATCACACCTATGTGGTGGTGATTGGGGAAAGTGCCCGTCGCGATGCAATGGGAGCCTTCGGCGGACACTGGGATAACACACCGTTTGCCAGCTCGGTCAAAGGCACGCTGTTTACCGATTATGTTGCGGCCAGCGGCTCGACGCAGAAATCGCTCGGCCTGACGCTTAACCGGGTCGTCGACGGCAAACCTCAGTATCAGGATAATTTTGTCACCCTGGCAAACCGCGCGGGTTATCAGACCTGGTGGTTCTCCAATCAGGGGCAAATTGGCGAATACGATACGGCCATCGCCAGTATCGCCAAACGTGCCGACGAAGTGCAGTTCCTTAAGAACGGCGACTTTGAAGCCGACAAAAATACCAAAGACGAAGCGCTGCTGAAAATGACGGCACAGGTCTTCGCCACTCCGCGCACCCAGCCTCAGCTGATCGTCCTGCACCTGATGGGGTCGCACCCGCAGGCCTGCGATCGGACCGGCGGGAAGTACGCGGAGTTCGTGCAGTCCAAAGAGACCTCTTGCTATCTCTACACCATGACGCAAACCGACGACCTGCTGAGCAAGCTGTACGATCAGCTACGCAATACGGGCGACAGCTTCTCCATGGTCTATTTCTCGGATCATGGGCTGGCGTTTAAAGAGCGTGGTAAAGAGGTGCAGTACCTGGCGCATGATGACAAGTTCCAGCAGAACTTCCAGGTGCCGTTTATGGTGCTGTCGAGTGATGATAAAACGCATCGCGTGATTAAAGCGCGCCGTTCGGCAAATGATTTCCTGCAGTTCTTCTCGCAGTGGACGGGAATTACAGCCGAGCAGATAAAAACGGCTTACCCGTTTGTCTCTAACAAGAAAGCTCCCCCAGTGTACGTTACCAACTTCAAGTTACAGAAAGTTGACTACAACCATCTGGGTACGGATATTTTCGATATTAAGAGTAAGTAGCGGTCCGATACCCTCCCCCTGACCCTCTCCCACGAGGAGAGGGAACAACACTAAAAACGGCAACCTGGGGTTGCCGTTTTGCTTTTACTTTCCACAAAAAAAATCCGCCACATTGGGCGGATTTTTTATTAGCTCACCGGAGTGATTAGAAGCGGTAACCTACGCCCGCGATCCAGGTGCCAACGTCAACGTTGCGGATACGGCTCTGCTCATAGGAGAAGTCCAGAGCAACGTCCTGGATTGGGTTGAACTGCAGGCCTGCGCCATAGGAGAAGCCATAGTCGCTGTTGCTTGCAGTGCGGCTTTCGCTCTGGTTTTCAGTCTGCTGGAATTTACCGTAGCCAACACCTACAACACCGTAGATGCTCGCCCAGTCATTCAGACGGTAAGCTGGACCAGCGGTGATACCGTAGTACTGGCCTTTGTTGTATGCGCCGTTTTCAGAACGATCTTTCTCGGTGTAGGTGAAAGAACCGATCACGCCCAGTGGATTGTTATCCTGCTCGTAGCGATACTTCAGGTTGAAACCGTTAGCTTTGTTCATCACGCCCTGATAGTCGCTCTGAGCGTAACCACCAGTAACAGTAGAAGTAGCAGCTACAGCGGTACCTGCGGAAACAGCCAGTACAGCGGCCAGTGCTGAAAGACATGCAATTTTTTTCATAACCACCTCAAATGTGCTTCAAGTAAGTCCTTAAGTTTTAAATATATCAAAAAAATTTGCGAAACTCTTTGTGATTCGTGATGTCTAATGAAACCTTTCCTGTAACAGAACGTTTCCAGCCTAAGCTATCTCTTTCAAATCACATGCAATTTTCACTACTAAATGCGCATAGTGCGCGTCTGCGCCGTTACATTCATCCAGATTATTCCTAATCTGACAGGCGATAAATCCACCAGCGCTTAACCATTTTACGGATTTCACGTGGTTTTTTTTCAACAGCGCCTCAACCGTTGCCGCATATTTCCTTTACACTGCAACCTTTACCTCATTTGACATAAGCTGACAGGAGAAAGGATGCCTGGGTTATCCCGCACATCGTCGGTCTGGTTGCCGGTCGCAGTGATACTCATTGCCATGTTGTCCATTCAAAGCGGTGCTTCGCTTGCAAAATCACTTTTTCCGCTGGTCGGTGCGCCCGGGGTAACAGCCCTGCGTATCGTGCTGGGCACGGCGATACTGGTGGTCATTTTCAAACCCTGGCGTCTGCGCTTCAAAAAGGAGCAGCGTTTACCCCTGCTGTTTTATGGACTCTCCCTGGGGGCGATGAACTATCTGTTCTACCTCTCTATACAGACGATACCGCTGGGGATCGCCGTCGCGCTGGAGTTTACCGGTCCGCTGGCGGTGGCGCTTTTCTCCTCGCGACGTCCGGTCGATTTTATCTGGGTCGTGCTAGCCGTTCTGGGCTTATGGTTCCTGCTTCCCCTGGGCCAGAGCGTCGCTGAGATCGATCTGACGGGCGCCGCGCTGGCGCTGGGTGCAGGCGCCTGCTGGGCTGTCTATATTCTCACGGGACAGCGTGCAGGCGAAGAGCACGGTCCGGCAACGGTGGCGTTGGGTTCTCTGATTGCGGCCATCGTCTTCGTGCCTATCGGCATGGCGCAGGCAACTGAATCTATCTGGCAATGGTCAGTCATGCCCATCGGACTGGCAGTCGCGATTCTCTCTACCGCACTCCCGTATTCTCTGGAGATGATTGCCCTTACGCGTCTGCCGACACGCATATTTGGCACCCTGATGAGCATGGAGCCTGCCCTTGCCGCCATTTCCGGAATGGTGTTTCTCGGCGAAACCCTCACGTTGACCCAGACGCTGGCGCTCTGCTCGATTATCGCGGCTTCAATGGGCTCTACGCTCACTATGCGCCCGGAACCTAAAGTTGAAAAGGTGGATATCAGCTAAGGCCATATATTCTGCATGGCTTCCACGCCATGCAGAATAAAGGCCAGAAAGGCAGACGTTATAATTTCTTACACACTTTGCTCTATTTTCGAAATATCCCTCTACGTTTCCGTCCCCATCCAGCAATTAAGATTGATCTGTATAAATTTAAAAATTATTCATTAATTTCAATAAATTAAATTCTCAACCCACTTCTCGCTATTAAACCGATAGGCACAGCCAAACCGCAGAGAAAAAATCCGGTGCTATACTTAGTTTCGTAATTACCTGGGACATAAACATCAAGAGGATATGAGATTATGAGTACCGCTAAACTGGTGAAAACGAAAGCGTCTAATCTGCTTTATACCCGTAACGGGTAATGGTGCCAACTTACTGATTTAGTGTATGATGGTGTTTTTGAGGTGCTCC
>OGYT01002383.1_pt1 | contig 10251 bp, 9 predicted proteins | sample 1576631 | NCBI WGS metagenome assembly OGYT01 (sample SAMEA3541588, study PRJEB24748) | human gut metagenome | biome: human gut; feature: human-associated habitat; material: faeces | place: China | collected 2012
CTTTAGTTGTAATCGTCCTGATGAAATCTTTCTATACTATAGCATCAGGCAGACGTATTTTGCAAGAAGGAATCCTGATAACGGTCCGCAAAGCACAGCCTTGGCAGGCCCATAAGAGGGGCGGCTCCGGCCAGGGTAGTGCCGTAGAACAGAATTTTGTCCTTAAATGGAAGAAAGTCCACGATGGATCCGTTACAGACAGTGCTTCCCGTGCACAGAACCAGGTCTGCCCTACGGCACAGTGACTGGCTGGTCTCAGGGATGCGTCCGTCCTCAATAAGGACCCCGAACCGCTTCTGGCCGATATTGGCCGGGCTTAAATCCGCTGCCCTGACATCATATTCCTTTGCAAGCTGTTCCAGCATGGCGGGCTGGTACCCTATCAGCGCAATGGCCGGTCGGCCGTAGTGTTCAGAGATATAACGGACCACGTCCACGGCACAGGACTCCGGTCCCTCATTGCGGCAGTGGACCGTGCAGTCCGCCCTGCCTAAGTGTTTCATGACAGCATTTAGGGCAGCTATGAACAATCCGCGGCTGTAGGGGTCGTTTGCCAGGTCCAGGGAGCATATTTCTTCCAACGTACCGCGATAAGCAGAAGGGGCGTCGGTAAACGCCTGTCCCAGGGAGCCCATGCATTCTGCCTGAACCATCACATCTTTTCCCGTTATGATGGGAAAATCTTTTCGTTTTGTAATGCCGATGGCTTCTTCCGGCGTGAGGGACTTTGTGTTGATTACCACCTGCTCGCCCAGAATTCCTTCCTCTGTCAGCAGCTTCATGAAACGGGCCCTTAATTCGCTGTAAAATGACAGCGCATCATTGATATATGTCATTGGATAATCCTCTTTTCTTTTTTGCGCTCAGGCGCAGTTATGATTTGATTTCTTCCCAGAAACCGCTCCACCTCTGCGGAAAAATGTCCGTCCATCAGCCGGGCGGTGTCGGTGACTGTCTGCAGCTCCCCATCCAGAAGGATGGCTGCCCGGCCGGCAAGAGTCCGGGCTTCCAGAAAATCGTGGGTGACGAAGATGATGGTGCAGCCAAAATGCCGGTGAATCCGGCGCAGCTCCTGATACAGGGACTGCCGGGTGGCCGGGTCCAGGGCTGAAAACGGCTCATCTAACAAAAGAACCTGGGGAGCCAGGGCCAGGGCTCTTGCCAGGGCTGTGCGCTGGCTTTCGCCTCCGCTGAGGGTTCCGGGGGACTGGTCCCCTATGTGGGAAATGGACAGCATTTCCATAAGCTCCTGCGCGCGGCTGTCCTGTTCCTTTTTTGAATATCCGTGCATTTTCAGTCCGTAGGAAATATTTTCCTTTACGTTCATGTGAGGAAACAGGCCATAGTCCTGATACACAAGGCCCAGCTTTCTCTGACCGGGAGGTATGTCCCGTATGTCGGTTCCGTCAAGGAGGATGCTGCCGGTGTCACCGGGAAACATGCCGCTGATGGCCTCCAAGAGTACGGTCTTGCCGGAGCCTGTGCGGCCCAGGATGGCAAAGATTTCCCCCATTTGGATGGTAAGAGAGATGGGAGACAGTGTAAAACTGCCTCTTTTTACGGAAAAATTGTTGATAACCAGTTGGTTCATCGTATGAACACCTGCCTTTTGTTTCTGTCCGCGGGACTGGCAAGCAGACGGGAGAGAAAGAGAGTCAGCCCGGAAATTATCAGCATCAGCATGGCAGTTGCCATGGCGGCCTGGTTGTCGCCGGTGGATATGCTCAGATAGATGCTGCCGGGCAGGGTTTCCGTCTTAAAACGGGTAATTCCCACCAGCATAAGGGTGGCTCCGAACTCCCCCAGGGCCCTGGACCAGGTCAGGATAAAGGTGCTTACAAGGCTTCTGCGGCAAAGGGGAAGAAGAATGGTCAGAAAACATCTCCAGGGGGAAGCCCCCAGGGTTAGGGCAATGAATTCCATCCGCTGGTCGGATGCCTCAAAAGCAGTGCGGATGAGCCGGATGGCATAGGGGAGGTTGACCAGGATGTGGGCCATGACAATGCCCGCAGGAGAAAACACCACCTTAAAGCCCTGTGCCTTCAGCCATTTGCCGGCCGGTGATGAAAACATGATAAGAAGGCTGAGCCCGAGAAGCAGGTAGGGCAGGGACAAAGTCAGTTCGATGATGATGCCCGACAGCTCCTTAAAGGGCATGGAGGTCCGGGTCAGGGCATATGCGGTGGGAAGTGCCAGAGACATCACAATAAGGGTGGAGAGACTGGCGGTGGCTGCGCTGAGACGCAGGGCAAAGAGCACTTCCTTCTGGCGGATGGTTCCGGCAAAGGCGGGAATCCCTTCGGCTGCAATCGCACAGACCGCGCTGCCGATGAAAAAAATCACCAGCAGCGCCACAGCGACAGTCATGGCTGAGAACAGGTCTGTTCCCCTATGCTTCCTATGCCTATTCTGCAATCTCATATCCATACTTCAACCATATTTCCTGTACGTCCCCTGAATTTAAATAGGTCAGAAATGCCTGTCTGGCATCGTGATCCGCGGAGCAGCTTAAGGAAGCCGCGGGGATGGTTTTTATGTAATCTTCCAAACCGCTGTTATCTACAATTTCCACGCCCTGAGCATCGCAGTTTTCCTTCCAGATAATGGCTGCGTCAGCCTCTCCTGCGGCAATGGCGGTAGCCATCTGGGGAGCCGTGGCAGTGGATGCCTCTATCCGTACCTTGTCAAAGATACCTGCATCGGTCAGGGCCTTTTTGGCAATCTTACCAATGGGAGTGGAGTCTATATCGCCGATGATAAGGGACACGTCCTCCTCAGCCAGTCCGGCCAGGGAAGTAATGTTTTTCGGGTTGCCGCTCTGAACTGCCAGCACGGGTATATGTTTTACCAGTGCCTTGCTTTCGGATACATAGGACTCAACTGGTTTCAGCTCCTCGGCTGAACCGGCTATGAACATGTCGCCTTCTTCCGAGGTGGTAATCTGGGACTGGATTTGGCCGGCATTGGCGTATGTCACGTTCATTTCGCAGCCGGTAGCAGCTTTAAAGCTGTCGGCAATTTCCTGGAACGGCTTTGTCATGCCGGCCCCGCAGTAGATCATCAGGGTATGGCCTGTCAGGTCTGGGGTGTTCGCGGCTGATTTGCCGGCTTCGCCATCCTCCGGGGCTGATTCCTGCGTCTGCTGCGGGGCAGAGGACCCGGCGGTGCCGGAGGATGCGGCGCCGCAGCCTGTGATAAGGGCAGCGCCTATGGCGCCTGCCAGTAAAATCCCCAATACATTTCTTTTCATAATACGTCTCCTCCATCTGGATAATTATAGTAAACCTATCATATAATGGAAAAGCGTTATTGTCAAGAAAATATAACGGTTAATATTTCCCGATGACCGGGATTTCTGTTTATTGTTCAGTGCTTTTTTGTATGTCTCCATGTTCAAGCCGGAAGACCACATCCCCTGTATGGCTTATAAAGGTACGGTCGTGGCTGATGGCCAGCAGTGTTCCGTCGTAGCTCTCCAGCAGATGTTCCAGGCCCTCCATGGTATACACATCCATGTGGTTGGTGGGTTCGTCCAGTATCATGAAGTTGCAGCCCGATACCAGAACCTTGGCCAGGGCGGTCTTGACCTTTTCTCCTCCTGATAGTACACTGACCGGTTTAAACATATCGTCCTTTGTCATATAGAGGTTGGACAGGACGGCCCGGCAGATATGCTGGGGATAGACCGCATCCTCCGACACATTTTCCAGCACGGTTTTCTCCGGGTCCAGGGTGTCCAGGTCCTGGGAAAAATAGGCGACCCTTGCTTCGGAGGTAATAAAGGTTTCGGGTGCCCTGTCTATCAGGGCTTTGATTAGTGTGGACTTTCCGGCCCCGTTGTTGCCGGTGATAAAGGTCCGCCTGCCAGCCTCTATTTCCAGGCTCACGTTATCCAGGACAATGCGCTCCCCGTAACTCACGGTGAGATGCCGGATGGCGGCCGCATTTTTTGCCCTTATTTTCCCTGCATCCGGCAGTTTCATGGACACCTGGGGCAGCTCATCCGGGCGTTCCTTTTTCTCCAGGTGCTCCAGACGGCTCATGACAGCGGTTTTGTTGCTTTGGACATGACCCTGCTGAACCGCGGCCACGCCTTTGTAGAGAATCCACTCGCTGCTGCCCATGCGTTTGGGCGGCTTTGTCATTGTCTGGCTCTTTCTCTGCAATGCATCGGTAGTTCTCTCCAGCCGCTTTTTCTCCTTCTGGTACTGCTGGTATTCAAACTCCTGGAAGCCCCGTTCCCGTTCCTTTTGGGCGGCCCAGTCGGAGTAATTTCCGTCAAAAACGCGGATGTTTCCCTTGTCCAGTTCCCATATCTGATTGCAGACCCGGTCTAAAAGGGTCCTGTCATGGGATATCATCAGGATGGCGCCTCTGTATCCCTTCATCATCTTCTCTAAAAGCTCCACGCCTTCCATATCCAGATTGGTGGTGGGCTCATCGGCAAAGAGCAGGGGCGCCTGGCTGGAAAATGCTGCCCCAATGGCGCGCCTGGTCTTCTCACCCCCGCTTTTTACCGCGCTGTCGCGCAGCTTTAATTGGCTTAAAAGCCTGGCCTCGGGTTCATCCTCTGTTTCCCCGGTCTGGAGGATCTCAGCAATGGGACAATACCGTTTTACCACGCCCTCGTCGCAGGCGATTCTCCCGGATAGGACGCCTAAAAGGGTGGATTTTCCGGCCCCGTTGCGTCCGATGAGTCCAATCCTGTCCCCGTCCCGGATTTCCAGTTTTTCAATATCCAGCACGGTCTGGATTCCATATTCTTTTTTAACATTCAGTGCATTTAACAACATAAAAAAATCCCTCCTAAACGCACTTCGTTCAGAAGGGATATAAACCTGGCCAGTTGTAGGCAGAAGGAGCGGGAACGTACAGGTCAGGAGCAGCTTACGCGCGCCTGCCGGGACATGCCTGTCCGCTGCAGCGGATGCATATGGATAGACAGATGCACCCCGTTATATAAAAATATGGCCTTATGGAATATGATTCCCTGTATGACTGAACGAAATGACAAAGACACACAAATTCTGCCCGGCTTCCTATTGCCAGGAAAGAGAGTGTGTAAATCATCTGCTGCTGTTCAATCATCTAATAATCATATTTCAGTTAGCCACCTTTCTCTTTACTATATTGTACTTATATCGTGTATTACAGTCCTTAGACCAATTCTGATTATAGGGGATGGGAAATATAATGTCAAGGTGGAAAAAATTATTTTATCTGCATATTTTGTCCGCAGCCGAGTACGGGCTGAGGTTTGGGCTGAGGTCTGGGCGCTCAGGGCCTGCAGCCTCCATTTTGACGCCTGCATTTATAAAATAATCATTAAAACCCTGTCTGTACATTGCTTTCCCATGAGAATTAGGTTATAGTTACTCTCGGATGAATGATCCGCGGCTGCCTGAGAAATATACCTGGCAGCAGGCCGGATAATTGGGAAAGGATTGTTTGCAGATGAATAAAATCAGAGAAAAATTACAGCGTTTCATGATAGGAAGATATGGTATGGACCAGCTTGGCCAGTTTATAATGTATGCCGTGCTTGTGCTGATTTTCCTGAACGTTGTTGTCAGGGTGAGGATACTGTCCTCATTCCTGTATATCCTGGAGCTGGCAGGCTTTTTCTTGCTGTACTTCCGGATGTTTTCAAAAAATGTGGGTAAACGCTACCAGGAGAATCAGGTTTATCTGCGCCTGCGGTTTTATGTGACGGAATATTTCAGGAAAATCAAATTCCGTTTCACGGAGGGCCGGAGATACCGCATCTTTAAGTGCCCTGACTGCGGACAGAAGGTGCGCATACCCAGGGGGCATGGGAAGGTCAGTGTTCACTGTCCGAAGTGCGGGACGGATTTTATAAAGAGGAGCTGACGGTTTGGTAGAGCCCGCTAATAGATTAGTTGAAGCGGCTATTGTTATGAGTCGCTTTATACAGAAAAAAACAGCCATTTGGGACTGACGCTCATACTTCCGAATGGCTGTTTTTCGTTGATAAGAAATGATGCCCAGAGAGCTAATCTAAGGCTTCTCCGACAACAACCGTATGGAGGTGGCATATTCAGACGGAGTCATAGTAGTAATCTGCTTGAACTGCCGTGAAAAATAGTGGATGGAGTTGTATCCCAGGCGGTCTGCAATCTGGGTGAAATTTAGCTGGTTGTCACGTATCATTTGTTTGGCAGTGTCAATTTTCATCATGGAAAAGAATTCTATGACCCCGCAGCCTTTTGTGTCCCGGAACAGCTTTTGCAGCTGGGAGCGCCCCACCAGGTTGTCCCGGCAGATTCTGTCTATGGTCATGCGTTCGCCCAGATGCTCCTCCATGTAGCGGACGATTCGGTTGTAGGTATCATTCCCGCTGCTGGCCTCGGCCAGGAAGCGGGAAGAACGTACTGGCAGGGAGTAGGAAAAATATCTTCTGTATAGATGAATCATCAGCTGTTCCAGGTAATGGCTGATGAGCTGGGCCGAACCAAAGGTCAGGGGTTCGCTGTTAAAGATAAGCTCCTCCTGGTAAGGGTCATCCAGTCTTCCGCTGAATGTGTTTCTGGCCTCCACGATGATCTGGGCCAGGAGCTCTTTTTCCGTATCCTGGACCGACATGAGCTGATCCTCAAATGACTTTATGGCAGGGGAATGGCACTCGAACCCAATGACCACCAGGCTTGGAGAGACTTTTCCGTTGGTCAGTACGTTGTGGAACTCATTGGGCTTGTGAAACAGAATATTCCCTTTCTTCAGGGTCAGACGCCGGTCTCCTGCCAACGCATCAATTTCACCTCGGTCCACGCATACCAATTCCCAGAAGTCATGGCTTTCCCCGGGAAAGGAGAAGTCACTCATATACTGGAAATAGTGGACGGAGATAATCCGGTTGATGGTAACGCTGTCCTCCAGAACTACACTTTTATAGGCCATGTAATCTTTCCTCCCGCACTGTCTTTTTCTGAAACTGTCTTATCTTCTTGAATTATATCACAGGAATGAATTCCGCAGAATACAATCATGCAAATAAAATGATAGAATGTGCAAATAAAATCCCTTCCGCTGTCTTGTTACAAAAAAAGCGATCCGCTATACTTTATTTAAACGAAATCAAGAGTTATGGGCTCATGAAATAGAGCCAATATGAAGATAAGAGGGAGGATACGGACATGTCTAAGACAAGAGGAAGAGTTACACTTCCCAGTGAATCCGGTTTTTTGAAGGAGACAAGGGAGTTGATGGAGCGCTGGGGCGCTGATGCCATCCGCGACAGTGACGGGACAAAGCTGGATAAGGATGTCAAGTCTCTGGATGCGGAAATTTATACCACCTATTTTGTGGCAAGAGGCCACAATGAATTTGCAGTTAAGCATATGGAGGAATGCCAGCAGCTCTACCTTATGTCCCGGCGTTTTACAGCAGTGGGAAACCATCTGGAGATGGACTTTATGGAAGGATATTTTGGCCAGCAGGTGGTACCGGACTGTTACCATGACCCTAAGAAATGGTGGGAGGTCATGGACCGCACCACAGGCCAGGCAGTCCCCGCCTCCCGGTGGGAGCTGACAGGGGCGTCCATGCCGGAAGGTTTTGGCGATGGCAGTGAGTTTAAGGGTGTGTTTGAAGGCGCCGGAGATACCGCAGATGCCAGGAATACCGCAGATGCCGGGAACACTGCAGACGCCGGGAACACTGCAGACGCCGGAAACGCCGCAGAAACCAAAAAAGCAGAAGCTGTTTCCGCGCCCATGCGCGTGGTGCTGGAGCACGCGTCGCCTTTTCACGAATACACGGTATCCTTCCTGGCATACGCGGTGTGGGATCCTACCCAGATGTACAATCACATAACGAATAACTGGGGGAATAAACCCCATGAGATTCCCTTTGATGTGCGCCAGGAGGCTTCAGGCCTGTTTGCAAGGGAGTACCTGGTACAGTGGTTAAAGGATAACCCGGATACGGATGTTGTGCGTTTCACCACATTTTTTTACCATTTCACGCTGGTGTTCGGAAGCGACGCAAAGGAAAAATTCGTGGACTGGTTCGGATACGGAGCAACCGTCAGTGTGAAGGCGCTGGAGGAATTCCAGGCCCAATACGGCTACGCCCTCAGACCTGAGGACATTGTGGACAATGGGTACTATAATTCTTCCTTCCGGGTTCCCACCAGACAGTACAGGGATTATATGGATTTTATCCAGCGCTTTGTGGCGGAAAAAGCCAGGGAGCTGGTGGAGCTGGTCCATCAGGCAGGGCGTAAGGCCATGATGTTTTTAGGCGACAACTGGATTGGCACCGAGCCTTACGGCGCTTATTTCCCGGAAATCGGCCTGGACGCCGTGGTGGGAAGCGTGGGAGGCGGGGCAACGCTGCGCCTTATCTCCGATATTCCGGGGGTGAGCTATACAGAGGGCCGTTTCCTTCCCTATTTTTTCCCTGACACATTTTATGAGGGAAATGACCCTGTTCCTGAGGCGGTGGAAAACTGGATTTGCGCCCGAAGAGCTCTGATGCGCAAACCGGTTGATCGTATCGGGTATGGCGGATATCTGAGCCTGGCCTGTAAATTTCCGGGCTTTGTGGATTACATTGAGAAGGTTGCGGAAGAATTCAGGGAAATTTATGGAAATATCGGAGGAAGCAGGCCTTTTTGCGGGCTGAAGGCAGCTGTGTTGAACTGTTGGGGAAAGCTGCGCTCCTGGCAGCCCTACATGGTGGCCCATGCCCTGTGGTATAAGCAGACCTACACCTATTTCGGCATTCTGGAGGCACTGAGCGGGGCAGGTGTGGATGTGGTATTTATGAGCTTTGACGATATACGCAGTTCAGGTATACCTGAGGATGTGGATGTGATCATCAATGCAGGGGATGCGGGCACGGCCTGGTCCGGCGGGGATGAGTGGCTGGATGAGCAGATTGTCACGGCAGTGAGGCGGTTTGTCTGGGAAGGCGGCGGCTTTGTGGGAGTGGGCGAGCCCAGCGCCGTGCAGCGGGGCGGACGGTATTTCCAGCTGGCAGATGTGCTGGGGGTGGATAAAGAGCAGGGCTTCACCCTGTCAACGGACAAGTATCATGTAACACAGGCAGACAGCCACTTTATCACACAGGACGTTCCAAGGGATGAATCAGGAAGGCTGGTTCTGGATTTTGGCGAAGGGATGAAAAATGTGTATGCCTTGGGAACGGATACAGAGATTGGGGAATATTCAGACCATGAAGTCCACCTCAGCGCCCATCCATATGGAAGGGGACGGGGCGTGTACCTTGCGGGGCTTCCTTACAGCCATGAGAATACCAGGCTTCTCATAAGAAGCATGTATTATGCGGCCTGCAAGGAGGGGGAAATGAAGAAGTGGTTCTCGGATAATCTGTTCTGCGAGGTACACGGATATCCGGAGGCGGGGAAATATGCGGTGGTCAACAACACCAGCCGCGGGCAGTCCACGGTGGTTTATGACGGGGATGGACATGGAGCATCCATGGAGCTGCTGCCCTGTGAAATAAAATGGTTTGACTTATAAGCCGGCCAACCTGGAATGAACTAAATATGGCAGTCTTTAACAAGTATACAAAATGACTTACAAGCGTTCGGAGGCAGAATCATATTTGTGTATTATACATAGAAAAAGTCTTTTTGTACAAATAAATAAATTTATAGTGCAAAGAACTTTATGTGCATATTTACTATAATTGGATTATCGGTAGTGAATGTGAATCGGCAAAAACACAATAAGATTCAAGGAGGACGTATTTTATGAAAAACAGAAAATGGATGGCATTGGCATTGGCGGCAGCCATGGTTGGCTCCCTGACAGCATGCGGCGGCGGGTCCGGCACCGCGGATACCACGGCAGCGGCAGCGGCTTTGTGCTGGGGGATCGGAAAGGTATCTTTATCGAGCAGGCGCAGGGACATCATACGTTCCGTTTTATCCTCTCGCCGGGAAAACCTTTCGATTTGCATTGTTCGGCTCCGGGAAAGGCGATCATGGCTTATTTGCCGAATACAGTCCGGGACCGATATTTGTCTTATATGGAATTTACACGCTACAACGCCCGGACTATTACTACACGTGACGCTTATCTGGAGGAACTTGAAAAGGTCCGGAAATTGGGTTATGCCATGGATAATGAGGAAGAACTGAACGGTGTGATTTGCATCGGAGCGCCTATCTTTAATTATACGGGTTATCCTTGCGGGGCAATTTGGATTTCAGGCCCTAAGGACCGGCTGTCGAAAGAGGTCGTACTGCCTGCACTGCTGCCA
>OGYT01002389.1_pt1 | contig 10233 bp, 11 predicted proteins | sample 1576631 | NCBI WGS metagenome assembly OGYT01 (sample SAMEA3541588, study PRJEB24748) | human gut metagenome | biome: human gut; feature: human-associated habitat; material: faeces | place: China | collected 2012
TTTTTGCTGACAGTCATATTTTCAGCTCCTTTCATAATTTGGTTTTGTTTTTGTGGTTTGTAACCAGAGGTTACAGTGCTTTATTTAGTTTTTACTTTTTTATTATGCAGCTTTCTTCCAGAAGCAAGCTGCGCAAAGAAGCTTGCGCACTGTGACAATTCCTGTTTAACTTTGCTCGCTGTCCGGCTTCCGGGCAACTCGGCATTGCAGTACAGAGAAAAGCTTTAGCTGCTGATCGTCAATGCCTCAAACAGTCCCTCCAGCGCTTACAGCTCACAGCGTACACAACGGAATGTGCCACAATGTGCGCTCAAAACCCTTGTGCCGTACTATTCAGCTATGGATTTCATAAGCAGATTATCGACCACCTGATGTTATCAATATTTACGGTCTATGGCAGTAAAACGTATGATACAGAGGGTTTTAAAGCGCAATCCAAATCTTAACAGCGCTGAAAGTTCTTTGCTGACTTTCTTTCAAGAAAGTCTAAAAAAGCTAAAAAAGCTTGAAGAAAACATTAAAAGAAAACATCGTGTTCTTTAAAAAGCAGCCCTTTTAAACAAGGGGGCTGCTTTTTGCATACCACAGGGCCTTGCCCCTGATGACCTGCCCGCCGGGTTTCATTGCCCCGTCGCCGGGTGAATCGCGCAGATACCATAAATCCCAGCGGGTTTCGGCGTCGCCGCTGTACGGTCCGTAGCCGTCGATAAGCGCAGCTTCGCAGTGAGTAAGCACGTTCCCACGGTCGATAGGGATATTGAGCCCCTGCGCCAGCTTGGCAACTAATTTACCTGCGGCATCGATCTGGCGGGGAGTGGGCGGAAACTTGCCGAACTCAGTATCTCTGCCGTTATGGGGCAGCGCGCCGCAGGCGCAGCAGAGAGCGATACCGATAGCGCCGGTATTGCGGTGCCACGTATGGCTTTTAAGCTCGGTGAGCTGCGTGCAGGTCTGGTAAATACTGCCGTCGGCATCGATGTTGAAATGGTAGTCGTCGTAAAGCTGGCCGTAATGTCCTGCGGTCCAGTGCAGATAGATCTGCGAGATGCGGTTGTGTCCCAGGGCGACAAGTTCGGCGAGCTTGGCTGCCGTCAGCAGCGGTGCTGATGATATTTGCATTTGCATAGTAGAGATGCTCCTTTCCTGTGAGTTTGGAGAGCAGGCCATTATTTTAACGTCCTCCGTTCAGCATTTTGATGTGCTGTGGCACCCTCTCACTCTTATATGGCTTTTTAGGCTCTGTTTTTTAACCTGCCGGCAGGAAAAATTTAAAAAGTGTAAAATTTGCTCTTCCAAGCGGCGGATAAAAATTATTTATGTAAAGGGGGTTAAAAATGACCTTGTAAAAAGCCATATAAGAGTAGGGGATATTATTACTGACGCAGTAAGCATACCGAATCTTTTAAATCTTAAAGACCTTTAGCATCTCTTAAAGCTTTTAAATCATTAAAATCTGTAAATCCTTCGTACATACTTATGATTTTGACTTGGAAGTTTTAAGTGTTAATAATGGTTTTGTATTACTGATCTGCGTTAGTATTGATACTTACACCCTAAATTCAGCGAAAGCAGGTAAAAAACATGAATGATTCTTTAGCTTCACAACAAAAATCTAAAAAGACGGGCGGCGATGTGCTGAGTGCCCGTCTTTTGTATTTGGCGCTGAAATGCCCCTTACTGCAGGGAAAACACTGCCAGACAGAGACTGTACGGCCAGTTGAGCCGCAGTCTGCCAGAACGGTGAAACCGCCGAGAAAGGACGATGCTTTAGTAGAGCTGCGTATCGTTTTGCCTTATGGTCTGCGCAAGCAGGCACAGGACGAGCATATCAACTGCAGCGCTTTGTTCCGCAGGGCGCTTAAGCGCAGTTTAACGTCACGCCGCAGTTCAGGCGCAAGGTGTGACTAGTGGATCATTTTACAGCGATCGAAAATGCGTGGCTGGAACCTCCGCAGAGTCTGGCGGAAGCCGTGTACAGCTGTGAATTGTGTAATGAGGCTGTTTGCGCCGGTGATTTTTATATCGAGCTGGATGGGCTCATTATTTGTATAGATTGTCTGGACAGCCTGACGGCGCGGGAGCTGGCAGTAGAGGTGTTGAATAATAAGATCACCGCAGCAGGGTGAGATAAGGGGATGTATTGATGACAGTTACTTGCACAGAAACAGCGGAGTGTGATAAATGGGCCGAAATAGTGGCTTTAGCGCAGCAGGGCAATAAAAAAATGCTGGGGGTGATTTTGCAGGCTTTTGATATCAAACTGCGTAAAATAGCACATACCAGCGCTTATAAAGGTTTTGCCGAGGATGGCGAACAGATCGAAAGGATAGCCGTAGTAAAGGCGCTGGAAAAATGGGGACAGCGGCAGGATTTCGAGAAGCTGCCGGCTTTTATCGTCAGTAAGTCGTATACGGCGCTCAGCAGTGAATGGAAACGCCGGCATAAGGATGAAGAAATGACCTGCCCTTATGAAATAGAAAGCGGCTGTGAATTTGCAGAGGAAGTGCTGACGGCAGATGCGGCGCAGACGACGCGTACTTATTTTGAACAGCAGCAACTGCAGCAGGATTTTGCGGAAGTGCAGGAACTGCTGGTACAGCTTTCGCCCAAACAGGAAGAATTGATCGAACTGCATTTTTTAGAAGGCTGGAGCAACGGCGAACTGGCACAGAGGTTTGGCGTCAGTCCTGCGGCGATCAGCAAAACGATCAAAAAAGGACTTACTAAGCTGCGGCAGCTGCTGCTTGCGGCACATCAGGCCGAAAAACAGCGGGAAGCGGAAGAACTGCTGATGTAGATAAGCTGTAATATGGATCATCAGGCGCTGGCCGGCAGGCTGTTATGGCACTGTCAGCCAGGGTGATCTGCCTGGGAAATGCGTTTGCCGCCTGGACAGAGAAACCCGTAAGTGCGCCTGACCATATAAGCCAATCAGAGGCTGAAAATACTGCGAAGGATGTGCTGAAAAATGGAGAAACCTTATGAACAGATACGGCGGATGGTAAAACTGTTTGAATATAATAGACTGAAGCTGCGGTTTAGAAACGAAGATGAACGGGCCAGGTTTATTGATGGCTGGGCAGAACGTTTCTGCGAGACGGACGATGCCGAATGGAATATTGCCGTGACTATTATGACTGCCCGCCGCCGCGAACCGAACTTCTATAATATGGAAAAAGCCCTGCGCGAAGCGCAGGGCATAAGGAGGGAACGCAGACTGCAGGATGAATGGCGAGCAAAAGACGAAGGAGGTTTGCAGCAAACTCAGCGAGCAAATAATAATGCCGCAGAACAAGGACGGGAGGAAAACGAAAATAATGGAGCAAATGCCAAAATAAGCACTGCCAGAGAAATAAACAGCAACGCAACTACCGCCAACATGCAAAAAAGAGCCTTGCAGCTGCAAGGCTCTTATAATTTGAAGACAACTCCGCCAAAAACACCCGAAGAAATAGCGCAGGAAGCACTGCTGAGGTACGAGAGGAAGGGGAGAGTAATGAATCTAAAAAGATAATATAATTAGTGTTGAATTGATGGTGGAAACACATTGAATTTTTAAAGAAAAATTTGATTGTTAGTATTGTAATGCGTCTCAATACCTGGTATGCTATAATTAAAAATCAAGCGAATTTATGAGGAGCAATTTATATGCGGTGTATTGATTTGTTTGCAGGAGCAGGTGGATTATCAGAAGGATTTAAGAGAGCTGGTTTTGAAGTCCTTGCACATGTTGAAATGGATCCTTTTGCTGCATTGACATTAAAAACTAGGGAAGCATATTATTATCTTAAAGAAAATAATATGCTGGACATATACAGGTCGTATTTACTTGGAAATATAACACGAGATAACTTGTATGCTTCAATACCTGAAAATGTTTTGCAAAAGATTATTTGTGAATGCATTAGTGATGAGACTATTGAGAGCATTTTTAATTATATTGATAATTTGCTTGTGCAAAGCGATGAAAATGAGGTGGATGTTTTAATCGGTGGGCCACCATGTCAAGCCTACTCGACGGCTGGCAGAGGAAGGTTACCAGATAAAATGAAAAAAGACGAAAGAAATTATTTGTATTTGCAATATATAAAGTTTTTGGAAAGATATCAGCCAAAAATGTTTGTGTTTGAAAATGTTGTGGGGATTTTTTCGGCACAGGGTGGGAAAGTGCTTGTTGATATGAAAGAGAAGATTGATGGTGCTGGTTATAAAATAGACGTGCAGGTTATTAATGCTAGTAATGTAGGAGTTTTGCAAAATAGAAAAAGGGTCATAATACGCGGGGTTAGAAAAGATATAACAATAAATACAAGTGATATTTGTTTTTCTGATGATCAGGAGCAGTTTAGATTAAGAGAATTGTGGAGTGATTTACCAAAATTACAAGCTGGCGAAAGTATAAATGGTGAAGTTTATACTTCTTTACCAAATGCATGTTGTCAATTACTAAATTTGAGGGATACGCATTGTGATATTTTGACTTGGCATACAGCAAGACCACATAATGAACAAGATTTAAAAATATATAAATTATGTGTTGAAACATGGAATAAAGAGCATAAAAAATTAAAATATAATGAGCTTCCAGATGAATTGAAATCTCATAAAAATCATGAAACGTATCTGGACAGATTTAATGTGTTAGATTATGATGGAGTAGCTCACACTTTAGTCGCACATATTGCAAAGGATGGTCATTATTATATTCATCCTGATATTGACCAGAATAGATCAATATCAGTAAGAGAAGCTGCCAGAATACAATCTTTCCCAGATAATTATTTTTTTGAGGGGTCAAGAACCGCTGCATTCACTCAAATAGGAAATGCAGTGCCTCCTAAGTTAGCAGAATTTATTGGGAATGATATTTTAGAAAAACTGGAAAGAAGGTAATTGAGATGCCAGAAGAAGCAGTTCTAGAAATTTCTTTTGATATTAATACAATTGACCATTTGGGAGTAAAATTATATTCAACAATACCGCCAATGATTGCTGAGTTAGTTGCCAATGCTTGGGATGCAGATGCAAAAAACGTAGATGTTTTATTAAAAGACGATGGAAGTAAGAGCATCGTGGTTAAAGATGATGGTCACGGGATGAACTTTGATGAGTTAAATAACAGCTTTTTAAAAATAGGCAGGAATAGGCGTGAAGAAACAAATGTATCATATACTTCTGGTGGAAGAGCTGTATTAGGTAAAAAAGGATTAGGTAAATTATCGGTTTTTGGTATTGGTAAAATAGTAACTGTGACAACAATAAAAGATGGATTGAAAAATCAATTTCGGATGAAATATGAGGAAATGAAGACTACTCAGGGCGGGAAATATCATCCGGAAATATTGTTCTATAATGTAACATCATCTGAAAATAGTGGTACAGAAATTAAATTGGAAGATATCCGTAGATCGAGTAATTTTGATGAAGATAAAATTGTGGATAGTTTATCACAACGATTCACTTTATACAGTGATGATTTTAAAGTTAATGTAAAAAGAAATAATGATGATGCAATATTGGTGGGAAACAATAATTTTTTGGAAACTCATCATCAGTTTAAATGGGAATTCCCTAAAGATTTTACTCGTGATGAGATTGGAGATGCGTCATATTCTTTTGCAGTTGAAAAGAATATTTCTGGTACTATATATACATCCCAGACTCCTCTAAGATTAGACAAAAGAGGTGTAGTACTATTTTCCAGAGGGAAGCTTGTGCAAGAAAGGAGTAGCTTTCATGATCGCGGTAATGATAATTTTTTCCAATATATGGCAGGTATTATTTCAGTTGATTTTATAGATCAAGATAAAAAAATAGATTTTATTTCAACTGACAGAAAAAGTGTGGCTTGGGACTCCGAAAATAACCAAGATCTCATGTCCATACAAACGGTATTGAAGCAAATCATTAAAGTTTCTCAAAAAAAATGGCGAGAGAAAAGAAGCGTAGTTAGAAGAGAAGAAATTAAAAGAGCGGGTATCGATTTAAATGGATGGTTGTCTGAACTTACTTCATATGAAAAACCTTTGGCAGAAAAATTAGGTAAGGCTATTATTGAGAACGATAAAATCGAACATGAGGAAGCAACTTCTTACTTATGTCATATAAAAGATATGTTTAGCTTTCAAAGTTTTAGGAATTTTGCAGCTCAGCTTGATGAATTAGAAGTTCTAGGTGAAGAAAAAGCTATAAAGTTATTAACAGATTGGCAGCTTATTGAAGCAAAAGAGATGGCTAAAATAGCAGAAGGACGATTAAAGACCATTAATCAATTTGAAAAATACATTGATCAAAACGCATCAGAAACAAAGGTCATGCAAAAATTTCTTGAAGATTTTCCTTGGCTACTAGATCCTAAAATGACAACATTTGAACGTGAAGTGACGTATACGAAATGGCTGAAAGAAAAATTTCCTGATAATGATTTGCCTGAATCAAATCGACGTATTGATTTCTTGTGTTCTAACAGTGCTGGAACTATACATATCATAGAATTGAAGCGTCCCGGCATAAAATTAACATTTAAAGAGATTCACCAAGCTGCATCTTATTTAGAGTTTTTAAAGGAACACTGTCCAAATACTGTAACTGCAATTCACGCTTTTTTAATTTCAAATAGAGTAGAGATGGATTCAGCAACAGAAAGTATGGCGGAATCTTTCAGAAAAGATGGCAAAGTATTTATAAAGAGCTATGATGAATTGCTTTCTCAGGCAAGAGGATATCATAAAGAATTTATAAAAAAATATGATGAATTAAAGGGACCCCAGAATGTATAAAGATATCATTTTTATACTGTGATATTATGTATTTTCATAATAACTAAAATCAATAGAGGAATAACAGATGGATATAATTACAGAAGAACAGCGCAGTCGCAATATGGCGGCGATACGTTCCAGAAATACCAGGCCGGAGCTGTATATGCGGAAACTTCTTTTTTCCATGGGTTATAGATACAGTATTAATTCAAAAAAAGTGTCAGGGCATCCGGATATCTATCTGAAAAAATATAATACAGCAGTATTTATTAACGGCTGTTTTTGGCACAGGCATGAAGGTTGTAAATATTCATATATGCCAAAATCCAGAGTTGAGTTTTGGCAGAAAAAGTTTGAGATGAATATCAGGCGTGATCGTGTTGTTAAATCAGAGCTGCAAGATGCAAATGTTAAATGCCTTGTCATATGGGAGTGTTCTATTAAAAAGATGAGAAAAAATCCTGAATTTTGCAGTGAAATACTTAATATAATAACAGATTTTTTTAATTCACAGAACTTATATATGGAAATCTGAGTTTGTAGGAAGAAGGCAGACAGCAGGAGTGTTAAGAATGTGAGAATGCTTCAGAGGAGGCTTATGATGAAAAAGTTTATTATGATGTTGTTGGTTTGTATTATTACAGTGGGATATGCAGTTTCTACACATGCCGCTGATTGGCAGTGGGTAACATCAACTGATACAAATACTTTTTCTTTTGATAAGGAGAGCATCCGCAAGACAACTACAGGAAAATATGCTGTATGGACGAAGAATGAATATACAGAATCAGAAGCCATAAGAACGTCTGATGAATTTATGCTTGCTAAGCCTCTTGCTTATGTATTGTCGAGAATAGAATTCGATTATAAAAATAAAAGCATGGGTTTTCAGTCAGAAGCATATTATGCAAAAGATGGTAGTGTACTATATAATCATACAAATAAATATTATGATTTGGCGCCAATTATTCCCGACACAATAGCTGAATGTATTTTTTACAAAACATTTGAGGAATATCAAAGGAAGTATGGTAAAGTTTAGAACTTATCTAGGGATAAAATTTCAATTATTTGTATTGCAGAGAACATAAAAGCCGCTGAATCTTCAGCGGCTTCCTTACTTTCAATATAATGGTGGAGACGAAGAGGATCGAACTCTCGACCTTACGGATGCGAACCGTACGCTCTCCCAGCTGAGCTACGTCCCCACTACATAAAATATCTTACTCCTGGCGGCGCAAAATTACAAGTATATTTTTAGCTTTAGTGCTTGCCGCTATGTATACACGCGCGCTTATTGACAACTTTTGCCGCTGGTGCTACACTTTAAAGTAATTTCATAAGTATTTGATCGATGATGAGGATTAGTAGCTTTGCCAAGCGGACCTCAGCGAGCCGGTGACAGTGCAAGTCCGGCGTTTGGCGGCAGGGTGAATGGACCTTTAAGATACGGCTTGAGCCCGCAAGGGGGTAGACGCCGTCGGGATGCTTCGCCCGTTACCAAGGAAGGGGATATCGGCCATGGCCCGTATCTTAGCGAGCGGACTGATTATTCAGTCAAGCAGGGTGGTACCGCGAAAGTTGTGTCTTTCGTCCCTACATGGGGATGAAGGGCTTTTTTTATTGCCCGATTTGAAGGAGGCTTATATTATGGATAAAGAAAAAAATACCAGGCTGCCGTTGGTGGACCTAATCGAAGTTAAACCAATGCAGGACGGCTACCGCTGGGTAGCGATCACGGCGATGCTGTTCGCTATCGGCATCATCCTGCACACGGTCAGCCCTAATGTGGGCGGCGTGACGCCGAACTGGACGATCGCCATGTATTCTATCGTTATCAATCTGACGAACCCGACGCTGTCGCAGGCTGTGGGCATCGGTTTTATTGCGGGCATCACGCTGGTGCCGTCGTCGAAGTCGGCTTTTCCGCTGGGCAATATCGCCAGCGAGCTTTCGGGGGCGATCACCTGCTGCATCCTGGTCAAGGCGATGCTGCGCTGCGGTTTGGGCAAGTGGAAGCTGCGCCCCCTGGTGACGGGATTTTTGGCAACTATGGCCAGCGGCGGTGTGTTTACTTTCATTTTAAAGATCGTTCTGGGCTTGCCGCTGCATGTCTGGCTGTATGCCATGCTGCCGGTGGTGGCGATCGTGGGCGCGCTGAACGGCATGATCACCTTTTTGCTGTTCGGGCCGGTGCGGAAGCTGTTTTTTGTGCAGGAGGACGATGAATGATGGAGAGTGTTATCAGGCTGGAAAATTTTTATTTTGCTTATAATAAATCGGAGCTGGTGCTGCAGGATATCGACCTGGAGATCAAAAAGGGTTCGTTCACTGTGGTGGCCGGTCCCAGCGGCGCGGGTAAAACTACTTTGTGCAAGGCGATGACGGGCATCGTGCCTTTTTATATGGGCGGGCGTTACAGCGGCGATGTGCAGGTGCTGGGCGAATCGACTAAAGGCCGCCGGGTGTCGGATATCGCGATGCGCGTGGGACTGATGCTGGAGGATTACGAAAGCCAGCTGGTTTCGCTGACCGCGGGCGAGGAAGTTGCTTTCAGTTTGCTGAATCACGGTTTTGCGCCGGAGGAGGTGGCGGAGCGTACCCGTAAGGCTTTGGAGGACGTGGGTCTGCCGGGGCGCGAGAGCTATCAGCTGGACGAGCTGTCGGGCGGGCAGCGCCAGCGTTTGCTGCTGGCGGCTACTTTGGCGGTGCATCCCGAGATCATTGTGCTGGATGAGCCGGTATCGGCGATGGACCCGGACGGGGCCCATTCGCTGTATGAGCTGTTATATGCGATCCATCAGCGTTACGGCACGACGATCATCGTAGTTGAGCATCGAGTGGACTATCTGCTGCCTTATGTGACGGACATGGTAGTGCTGAAGGAGGGGCAGCTGGTAACGGCTGATACCTTTGCTGCTGCGGCGCGGACGATGTATGAGGACGAGGAGCTGCGTCCGCTGGTGCCTGCGCTATGGCAGGTGAAGCTGGGCGTCGAGCGCCGTTTCGGTATCACTTTGGGCGAGTGGCGGACTGAGGCTGAGGCGGCTGCGGAATTACAGCTGCTTGGTTTTGAAGGGGGGAACGCCTGATGCTGGAGGCTAAAGAGGTCAATTTTGCTTACCGCAGGGGTCTGCCGGTATTGAACGATATCGCCTGCACGATCGGTGACGGCGAGTTTGTGGCGCTTTTGGGCCATAACGGCAGCGGCAAGACGACGCTGAGCCGTTTGTTCATGGCGCTTCTGCATCCCCGCAGCGGGCAGGTGCTGGTAGACGGCGAGGATATCGTCAATTATGAGCCGGCTGACCTGGCTGACAAGATCGGTTATGTATTCCAGAACCCGGATCTGCAGATTTTGGAAGATACGGTTTTTGATGAAGTGGCGTATGGGCCGAAGGCTAAAAAGCTGACGGCAGAAACGATCAAAAAGCAGGTGGAGGCTGCTTTGGCGGCTACAGGGCTGGCTGAG
>OGYT01002396.1_pt1 | contig 10206 bp, 10 predicted proteins | sample 1576631 | NCBI WGS metagenome assembly OGYT01 (sample SAMEA3541588, study PRJEB24748) | human gut metagenome | biome: human gut; feature: human-associated habitat; material: faeces | place: China | collected 2012
GGCTACGAACCGAGCGGTCGGAGGTTCGAATCCTCCCGGATGCACCATCTTCTCCTTCTTTGTTTATTCCTTCGACGTTCCGTCAGCAATCACACTCTCAATCAGCGACAAAAATCACCATTTACGATAAAGTAATGCTTTGTTAATCGTTTAGCGAGAGCACGATGTACGCACAGTATGACGGTTTGATCTTCGATATGGACGGCACTCTCCTGGATACCGAACCCACGCATCGTCAAGCCTGGACTGACGTCCTGGGCCGCTACGGAATGCGTTTCGATCTTCAGGCGATGATTGCCCTCAACGGATCCCCCACCTGGCGTATTGCGCAGGCCGTGATTGAACTGAATCAGGCCGATCTCGACCCGCATCTGCTCGCGCGCGAAAAAACCGATGCGGTAAAAGCCATGCTTTTAGATACCGTACGCCCTCTGCCGCTGATTGATGTGGTAAAAGAGTGGCACGGGTGCCGCCCGATGTCGGTAGGAACAGGCAGTGAAAGCTCGATTGCAGAAGCTTTGCTCAATCATCTTGGCCTGCGCCACTATTTTTCTGCGGTGGTCGCCGCCGATCATGTTAAACATCACAAGCCCGCACCGGACACCTTCCTGCTTTGCGCAGAATTAATGGGCGTCCCGGCGGCAAAATGTGTCGTTTTTGAAGACGCCGATTTCGGCATTCAGGCCGCGCGTGATGCCGGAATGGATGCGGTGGATGTGCGCTTACTGTGAGTGACGCGCTGTCACTTGCTTCATTATTCGCCAGCAGTTTTTTAAGCGCCACGCTGTTACCGGGAAATTCGGAAGTGGTGCTGGTGGCGATGCTGTTGTCCGGCGTGAGTCAGCCCTGGCTGCTTGTATTAATAGCAACAATGGGTAATAGCCTTGGAGGGCTGACTAACGTTATTCTTGGGCGTTTCTTTCCGCTGCGCGAAAAATCGCGCTGGCAGGAAAAGGCAGTCGACTGGCTAAAACGCTATGGCGCTGCCACGCTGTTATTAAGCTGGATGCCTGTAATAGGCGATTTACTGTGTCTGCTGGCGGGATGGATGCGCATCTCCTGGGGACCGGTGCTCTTTTTTTTGTGCCTTGGCAAGGCGTTGCGCTATGTTCTCGTGGCGTGGGCAACACTACAGGGTATGACGTGGTGGCACTAATTGGTGGAATGAATACGCGACCTTCAATCGTCAACCATTACAATTATGCTGAGTAACATTACTTTGACAGGCGGGAGGTCAATTTGATCCCGGACGTATCTCAGGCGCTGGCCTGGCTGGAAAACCACCCTCAGGCATTGAAGGGTATTCAGCGTGGTCTTGAGCGTGAAACGCTGCGCGTTAACGCGGACGGTAGCTTAGCGACGACGGGTCACCCGAAGGCGTTAGGCTCGGCGCTGACACATAAATGGATCACAACCGATTTCGCTGAGGCACTGCTGGAGTTCATCACGCCAGTAGAGGGTGATATTGATCATATGCTGACGATCATGCGCGATATCCATCGCTACACCGCGCGCAACATGGGCGACGAACGTATGTGGCCCCTCAGCATGCCGTGCTATATCGAGCAGGGCCAGGAGATTGAGCTGGCGCAGTACGGCACGTCAAATATCGGCCGGCTGAAAACGCTCTATCGCGAAGGGCTGAAAAACCGCTACGGCGCGTTGATGCAGACGATCTCGGGCGTGCATTATAACTTCTCGCTGCCAATGGCGTTCTGGCAGGCGAAATGCGGTGAAACGGATAAAGACGCGATCTCTGAAGGTTACTTCCGCCTGATCCGCAACTATTACCGTTTCGGCTGGGTGATCCCGTATCTGTTTGGGGCCTCCCCGGCGATCTGTTCTTCGTTCCTGCAGGGGAAACCGACCACGCTGCCGTTCGAGAAGACCGAGTGCGGAATGTACTATCTCCCGTACGCCACCTCTCTGCGCCTGAGCGATCTCGGTTATACCAATAAATCGCAAAGCAATCTCGGTATTACGTTTAACGAATTGCACGAATATGTGGCAGGATTGAAGCGGGCGATCAAAACCCCGTCGGAAGAGTACGAGAAAATCGGCCTCGAAAAAGACGGCAAGCGCCTGCAAATCAACAGCAATGTGCTGCAGATTGAAAACGAGCTGTATGCGCCTATTCGTCCTAAGCGCGTAACGCGCAGCGGTGAAACCCCGTCGGATGCGCTGCAGCGCGGCGGGATCGAATACATTGAAGTGCGTTCGCTGGATATCAACCCGTTCTCACCGATTGGCGTTGATGAGCAGCAGATTCGCTTCCTGGATCTGTTTATGGTCTGGTGCGTGCTGGCGGATGCGCCGGAAATGAGTTCAGACGAACTGCTCTGTACCCGTACAAACTGGAATCGCGTGATTCTGGAAGGGCGTAAGCCGGGCCTGACGTTGGGTATTGGCTGCGAAACGGCACAGTTCCCGCTGACCAAAGTCGGCAAAGATCTGTTCCGCGATCTGAAGCGTGTTGCCCGCACAATGGACAGCATTGACGGCGGCGACGCGTATCAACAGATCTGCGACCAGCTGGTGGAGTGTTTTGATAATCCGGAACTGACGTTCTCAGCGCGTATTCTGCGTTCTATGATCGATCAGGGCATTGGCGGCACGGGGCGTTCACTCTCAGCGGAGTATCGTGAGATGCTGATGCAGGAGCCGTTAGAAGTGCTGAGCGAAGCAGATTTTGCCGCGGAACGCGATGCGTCCGTGGTGCGTCAGAAAGAGGTTGAAGCGGCGGATACCGAGTCGTTTGAGGCGTTTCTGGCGAAGCAGTCTTAAGCAGAAAAGAAAAAGGCCACATCGCTGTGGCCAAAATATACATCTCTGAATTCAGGGATGATGATAACAAATGCGCGTCTTTCATATACTCAGACGTGCATTCTGTAGAAGAGTTCAGTTTATTTTAAAAAAAATCACTGTCGGAGGTGACGTATGCCGTTATTAGATAGCTTTACTGTCGACCATACCCGTATGGAAGCACCTGCAGTACGCGTGGCGAAGACCATGCACACCCCGCACGGCGACACGATCACCGTCTTCGATCTGCGTTTCTGCGTGCCAAATAAAGAAGTGATGCCAGAGAAAGGCATTCATACCCTGGAACACCTGTTCGCCGGTTTCATGCGTGACCATCTGAACGGCAACGGCGTTGAGATCATCGACATCTCCCCTATGGGCTGCCGTACCGGTTTCTACATGAGCCTGATTGGCCAGCCGGAAGAGAAACGCGTCGCTGATGCGTGGAAAGCGGCGATGGAAGACGTGCTGAAGGTGAAAGAGCAGAACCAGATCCCTGAGCTGAACGTTTACCAGTGCGGTACTTACCAGATGCACTCTCTGGAAGAAGCGCAGGAAATCGCGCGTCACATCATCGAGCGTGATGTTCGCGTTAACAGCAACGAAGAGCTGGCCCTGCCAAAAGAAAAACTGCAGGAACTGCACATCTAGTGCACCTTTTCCCTCTCCCTAAGGGAGAGGGTAGGGTGAGGGTGGTTCAACCCCATGACCACAACCGCAACGTTCTCCTTTACCCATCGTCCCCTCGTTCCGTTCGCCCATGATTACGTTCATGGTGACAGCGAGCCGTGGCATGAGCACGACTGCGCGCAGCTGTTGCACACCCTGAGCGGCGTGGTACGGGTTGATACCGCATCGGGCTGTTGGGTTGTTCCTCCGGGTCGCGGCGTCTGGCTACCGGCGGGGACTCGCCACTCGCTTCGCATCACCGGCAACGTGGCGGCGCGAACGCTGTTCATCGATCCGCTGGCGCGGGCCGATCTCCCGGCCTCCTGTCAGATCGTGCAGATCGCGCCGCTGCTGCGCGAGCTGATCCTCGTCTCTCTTGCTTTACCTGAATCGTACTCGCCCGGCAGCCGGGATGAACGCGTCTATGAGCTTATTCTCGATGAAATCCGCACCATGCCGGTGCTGCCGTTTCATCTGCCGGAGCCGGAAAGCGAGGCGTTACGCCACCTGTGTCTGCTAATCCGGCAAAACGCGGGGGAGAGTTGGGGCAGCGCGCAGGCCGCGAGCATGATGAACATGAGCGAACGCACCCTGAACCGCCATTTTCAGCAGCAGACGGGATTAAGCTATGGCGAGTGGTTGAGAAGGGCGCGCCTGCTAGAAGCCTTAGTGCGGCTGGCGCAGGGCCAGCCAGTGCTGCGCGTGGCGCTGGATCTGGGTTACGGCAGCCACAGCGCCTTTACGGCAATGTTTCGCCGGGTGATGGGCGTCTCACCCAGCGATTACTTTAAGAACGACTGACGGCATTGAAGAGCGCCTGAAGCGACGCGCGCGCCACGTCGCTGTCGATGCCCACGCCCCAGCGGCTGCTGCCGTCCTGGAACAGGCAGCGGATGTAGGCCACCGACCGGCTGTCGCTACGTTCGCCTAACGTATGCTCGTGATAATCCTTAATCACGAACGGGGCGTTGACCCAGCGGCTCAGGCCGTGAGCGGCGGCGGAGAGCAGACCGTTACCCTGACCTTCCAGCTGACGCGTTCCCCCCTGCGTAGCGATGCTTGCCGTCAAACGCAGCTGGCCGTCCTGCTGGCTGTCGCTGCGGTAGGATTGCAGCGCAAACTGCGGCGTGGCTACCAGGCCGTAGCGGGTGCGGAACAGCTGCCACAGCGCATTCTGCGTCATCTCTTTTCCGTGGCGATCGGTTTCCTGCTGCACGTGCTGGCTGAAATCCTGCTGCAGGGCGCGGGGTAATTTCAGGCCATGATTCTGTTCGATGAGCCACGCGCTGCCGCTTTTCCCTGACTGGCTGTTCACGCGGATCACCGCTTCGTAGGTGCAGCCGATGTCCTGCGGATCGACGGGCAGATACGGCATCTCCCAGCGATCGCCAGGCCTGCGGGCATCAAAGCCTTTTTTGATCGCATCCTGGTGCGAGCCGGAGAAGGCGGTATAGGCCAGCCGGCCTGCCCACGGGTGGCGCGGATGCACCGGCAGCTGGTTGCAGGCTTCCACCACTTCCACGACCCGGTTCATATCGCTAAAGTCGAGATTCGGGCTGATGCCCTGGCTGTAGAGGTTCATCGCCAGCGTCACCAGGCAGACGTTGCCCGTGCGCTCGCCGTTACCAAACAGACAGCCCTCCACGCGGTCTGCCCCCGCCATCACGGCCAGCTCGGCGCTGGCGACGCCGGTACCGCGGTCGTTATGCGGATGTACGCTGATGCAGACATCCCGGCGGCGGCTGAAGTGGCGACAGAAATACTCGATCTGGTCGGCATAGACGTTCGGCGTGCTCACTTCGACGGTTGCCGGTAAGTTGATCACCATGGGCCGTTCGTCGCACGGCTGCCAGATCTCCGCCACGGCTTCACAAATCTCCAGCGCAAACTCCGGCTCGGTAAAGCAGAAGGTCTCCGGGGAATACTCATACTGCCAGCTGGTGTCCGGATTCTCTTCACACTGATGACGAATAAGCCGCGTGGATCGCGTCGCCAGCTCGACGACTTGCGCTTTCTCCATGCCGAATACCAGGCGGCGGAACAGCGGGGCGGTGGCGTTATACAGATGCACGGTAGCCTGCTTCGCGCCGAGCAGGGATTCAAAAGTGCGATGGATGAGATCTTCCCGCGCCTGGGTTAATACCTGAATCGTGACGTCATCCGGAATGCGGTTCTCTTCAATCAGCTGGCGAACAAAGTTGAAATCCGTCTGCGAGGCGGATGGGAAGGCGACCTCAATCTCTTTGAATCCGCAGCCCAGCAGCAGATCCCAGAACTGCAGCTTGCGGGCGCTGTCCATCGGCTCGGCAAGGGCCTGGTTGCCGTCGCGCAGGTCGGTTGAGAGCCAGCGCGGCGCGCGGGTAATGCGTTGCTCCGGCCAGCGGCGGTCGGGCAGGAAAAGGGTCGGATAGGGTTGGTACTTGTCGGCGGGGGTGTTCAGCATGATGCGCTCCTGTTGTCTTTTCACTATCGTGAATTGATTTCAGGAGCGCTGCTTTATCGGAACTGACAATCGCTGTCGCGTTCTGGACAGGGTGCGGTTTTTTGCCGGATGGCGGCTACGCCTTATCCGGCCTACGTTCGTAGGCCCGGTAAGCGAAGCGCCACCGGGAAACTGTCAAAGGACTAGTGCGCCCCACCGCCGCCGCTACCGGCGCCAAACGGTGGTTTAGCAAACCACACCAGCCCCAGCAGGACGATAAAGATCCCTGCCGATATCCAGAAAATCTCGTTGGCCGAGATAATCAGCCCCTGGTTGGTGATCTGCTGGGCTATCCACCCTGACGCCTGCTGTTCCGTCATACCCATTCCCTGAAGCTGGTTGTACATCTCCCTGGAGTTCGGATTGAACGGGTTCACCGCTTCGGTCAGCTGGGCATGGTGCATCGATTCACGGTTAGTCCACAGGGTGGTGGTGATCGACGTACCAATCGAGCCCGCCAGCGTTCGCGTAAAGTTCGACAGGCTCGATGCTGCCGCCATGCGCTCAGGCGGTAAACCGGAAAGCGTGATGGTGGTCAATGGCATAAAGAAGCACGCCACGGCAAAGCCCTGAATAAACTGCGGCCACGCGGACGCGCCAAAGTCCATTCCCGGTTCGAACGTATACGCGCGCCAGTAGAAGCACACGGCGTACATGATAAAGCTGAACGTCACCAGCCGGCGCATGTCGAGCTTGTGGGCGAAGCGGCCAATAATCGGCGACAGCAGAACCGGAATCAATCCAACCGGCGCCGAGGCTAAACCTGCCCAGGTTGCGGTGTAGCCGTATACCTCCTGCAACAGCTGCGGCAGCAGTACAATCGCGCCGAAGTAGAGCATGTAGGCGAGGCTGATACACAGACAGCCTATGGTGAAGTTTCGCGACTTAAACAGCGACAGGTCGACTATCGGGTTATCGTCCGTCAGCTCCCAGACAATCAGGAAGCTCAGCGACACCACCGCGACAATCGTCAGGATGATGATCTCCCGGGAGTTGAACCAGTCCAGCTCTTTGCCCTGGTCGAGCATGACCTGCAGGCTACCGATGCCGACAACCAGCAGTGCCAGACCAATGGCATCGATACGCCGCTGTTCCGTCCGGGTTTCTCTGCCGCGCAGCGACTGGAGCGTCAGCATTACCACGATGGCGCCAATCGGTACGTTGATGAAGAAGATCCAGCCCCAGTGATAGTTGTCGCTGATATAACCGCCTAAGATAGGCCCGCAAATCGGCGCGACAATCACGGTCATTGACCACAGCGCCAGCGCAATCGAGCGCTTGGCGGGCGGGTAGTTGTTCAGCAGTAAGCTCTGCGACAGCGGAATCAACGGCCCGGCGACAATCCCCTGAATGACGCGGAAGAAAATCAGCATCGTCAGGCTGCTGGACATGCCGCACGCCCAGGAGGCAAGAACGAACAATACCGTCGACCAGAGGAACAGCTTCACCTCACCGACGCGCTTTGCCAGCCAGCCGGTAATCGGAATGGAGATGGCGTTTGCCACCCCAAACGAGGTAATGACCCAGGTCCCCTGGCTCAGCGACGAGCCAAGGTTACCGGCGATGGTCGGGATCGCCACGTTTGCGATGGTGGAGTCCAGCACCTGCATGAATGTCGCCAGCGACAGCGCGATGGTCATAATGACCAGCTGCGCGCCTTCCAGCGGTTTTTGCGGCTTTTGCTGTTGCATAACGCTCACCTTCGGATTAACCGGCGTTTGCCTTCACGATGTCATCGATCAGCTTGTTGACCGGATCGAGGCTAATTTCACGGGCGTTACTTTCATAAGCCGGGCTGCTGCGCACCTGGCTTGCCAGGATCTGACCGTCGCGGTTGGCGGTGTCGACCGTCACCAGCGTAGAGAGGCCGATACGCAGCGGGTGATCCGCCAGCTGTTTGGCATCCAGCTCAATACGCACGGGCAGACGCTGAACCACTTTGATCCAGTTACCGGTGGCGTTTTGCGCAGGCAGCAGGGAGAAAGCGCTGCCGGTCCCCATGTCCAGACCAACCACTTTACCGGTGTACTTCACGTCATCGCCGTAGATGTCGCTGACAACCGTCGCGCTCTGGCCGATACGCATATGGGCAAGCTGCGTCTCTTTAAAGTTGGCGTCTACCCACAGATTGTCTGCCGGCACGACCGCCATCAGCGGCGTGGTTGGGCTAATCTGCGCCCCTGGCTGGACGGAACGACGGGAGACATAGCCGGTCATCGGGCTGACGATTTTGGTACGCTGCAGGGCAAGCCACGCGTTGCGCACTTCGGTCGCCGCCTGCTGTACGGCAGGCTGGTTTTCCAGGCTTGTGCCCAGCACCATCGCCTGGTTGGCGTTGTACTGTTGAATGGCTACATCCAGCTGTGCCTGAGCGCTGGCAACGGCGTCGCGGGCATGCTGCAGCTCTTCACGGCCAATCAGGTTGGCGGTGCCGAGCGGAACGCGGCGGTTCAGGTCGCTCTGCGCCTGCGCCAGCGCCGTTTTCTGCACGTCGATGTTGGCCTGCAGCTGTTTGCTGTTGATCATCAGCTGACGGGTCTGACGGACGCTGGAGGCCAGCGCGGTCTGTGCTTTTTCAAACGCCTGCTGGGCGTCGGTTGGATCGAGGGTCACCAACACATCGCCTTTTTGCACAAAGTCGGTATTGTCAGCCCAGACTTTCGTCACGCTGCCCGACACCTGCGCCATAATTTGTACCTGGTTCCCTGCCACGTACGCGTCGTCAGTCTCTTCAGCATGACGCAGTACTAAAAACCAATAGATCCCATATGCCACGGCAATAATGATAAAGAGCAAGGTCAACAGAAGAAGGGCGCTCTTACGTTTGCCTTTCTTGTTGGCCGGTTGCTGCGGGGTAGTGCTCTCCGCATTTGCGCTCATTGTTGTTCTCCACGATCTTCTTATTTTCACATCGGCTGAGCCGACCTGTTGTCAGAAAGGCCAGCACTGTGACGTGCTGGCCTGTCGGTTTTCTTATGAATCTGGAATGGTGAGCGTGTCGTCGCGTTAGCGCAGCGCCTCAAGAACGGCGCCGTCTTCATCCATCTGGTCCAGACGGGTGAGCAGCTTGCGAGTGATGTGCTCAAGCTGGTCGCGCTCGGCGGTGCTGAGGGCAGACCAGAGTTTGTGCAGGCAATTGTGCTGAGGTGGCAGCACCTCGCGCAGGAACTGGTGACCTTTATCGGTCAGTTGCAGATGCAGGCAGCGGCGATCGTTGTCGCTTTCACGGCGCTCAATCCAGCCGCGCTTTTCGAGTTCATCGGCAATACGGGTCGCATTGGTACGGGAGGAGCCCAGCGCGCAGCTCAGTTCGGAAGGCTGAATGCTGTGATTTTCCTGAGACTCCAGCGTAATCAACGCCATAAACAACGTCTCGTTAATCCCTTGAGCTTTCAGCATTTTATTACGGTTTTCCAGTAGCTTACCCTGCATGTGCATGCACAGGCGAGTCAGCAGGATTTCCTGATACGGGAAGTCCTCATGGCGACTGGCGCGGAATTTAAGCATTTGTTCAATGGGCGTAAACGAACTATCCATTTGGGCATAACCTCATTAATTACAGCCGATATAGTAACGATAGTGACAAATAATGTAAATGAATTATTTGTGCGGTTATATCCGCCAAACTTATGTCACCATCAGAAAGCGCCGGGTAAGTCCGTGACCCGGTGAGCACAGAAAGCGTTGGGTGTGAACCCGCTGAAGAGAGGATGTGAGGACGGGGGTCTGAACTATTCATGCCGATTGTAAATATGTCACCCACATTAAAATTTCTGGGATAAATGATTACGTTTACATTAACAGAGTGAAGGGCCTCTTAACACCCTAAGAGGCCAACTCAATGTAAATGTTAGTTAATTGCATCCTGACGGTGATAACCGCGCCACCATACTAGCAGGTTGAGGGTGGCGACGATGGCCCCGATCGCGCATACCCCCGACCAGCCCGCATGCTGCCACGCCGACGCTGAAACAAGCGAACCCGCCGCGCCGCCGATGAAGTAGCTGGTCATGTATCCGGCCGTCAGGCGGTTGCGCGCCTCTGGCTTCACGCGATAGATGACGGTCTGATTGGTGATGTGAACGCCCTGAACGGTGAGATCGAGCACCAGGATACCGACAATCAGCGCCAGCACCGAGATGTGTCCGTACCAGATCGCCGCCCAGGAGAGGAGAAGTAAAATCAGCCCTGCGGAGGTGGTCAGGTGGGATTTACCCTTGTACCTGTCCAAATCCTCTTTTAATCAGGTCATC
>OGYT01002406.1_pt1 | contig 10160 bp, 7 predicted proteins | sample 1576631 | NCBI WGS metagenome assembly OGYT01 (sample SAMEA3541588, study PRJEB24748) | human gut metagenome | biome: human gut; feature: human-associated habitat; material: faeces | place: China | collected 2012
TGGACTCAAAGAACGGTGCTGAAGTAATGAATCTATTGACCGAACTTAACAAGGACAACTGCTGTGAGGTCAGCGTCTCGGTGGGAGAGAACTCAGCCGACTTCATATAGTTTAAAATGGCATTGCGCAGCTGACCTCCTTCCGGAGTGTGGCGAATTGCTTCGAGGTTGCTCATACAAACCAATACCTTACCGTTGTCTACGGCAAATTCGAACAGCAAGCCTAACTTGTGGTTCCGTTCCACATTGTCTACTACTTGGATAAGCGGCTTGTATTCGTGGCGCGTAGCATTCAGAATAAAGGGGCGGGCATGGCGTACGATGCTCCACCATTGCCAGTTGCTATGGCACTCGGTGGGGAACTGCCGGAACAAGGGATGTTTCTCGTCCATTAGCAAGGAGAGGGTGCCCGGCGAAACTTCGCGGCCGGCGTTTTCCGAAATGCTTTTGAACATGGCATAGTTCCAGTAGTCAGGAGTAAAAAGTCCACCTACACTCTGTTCTTCAATGGCTTTGTGGTCGGGTATAAGCAGTATCTTCCCTCCTTGGCTCAGTCTCTTTCGCGCCTCGTCATCCAAGGACTGACAGATGAAGATGTCCGCTTCGCTTTCCGGTGTCCGGTCGGGGTATACCCATAAGTTATAATAGTTATGATAATTCCCGGTGGTCAGTGTCAGTCGCAATTGGGCAGGCTTGTCTATTTCGGTAAGGGTGCTTTTCAACTCGCCCACCTGCATTACTTTTCCTTGCTCTACATGGGCGGGGACTTTGCCTTCGCGAACAAAAGTTACGCTGTCACTCAGGCTTTCCAGACGCCAGCATAATGCATCAGACCATGGTTGCTCTTCGTAATTTGTCAGGGCGAGTCCTATGTTCAGCTCTTCTTTGTTGCTGTAACAGTAGGTGTCCATAAGCGCCAGCGGTACCACCGGAGCACAAAAGCCGCGGAATGTTTCGGGAGTGACAATGCCTTTGCTGTCCATGAAAGCATCCAGAATGCCTACCAGTGCCGAGCCTTGTCCGGGAAAGTCTTGAAGGTCGAGCATCTGGAATCCGCCTAAACCGGCAGTGCGCAGGCCGTATTCAATATCAGCCTTGTAGCATTCGACGGCAAACCGGCCGGTGGCCTGATGGAATGCGTCAATCTGGTTCTGCAGTCCATTTTCATTGAGCCGGTCACGGAATATCTCCAAGTTATATGGATGCAATACGCCGGTGTATTTCTCCAACTCCTTGTAGTCGGGATAAATTTGGAACTGTCCGGTTTCGTGACTGATGACCGGTCGGGGAGATTTCGCTATGGCAGCAGTATAATCCGCACGGGTATTGGGACGGGTGTTGTTCAAGATACCTCCCTTTTCGGCATCGACAAAGGCAAACGAACTGCGTACGTGCGTTGTATAGCCTTCGCCTCCTCCTACCCGGCAGGTTGTCAGATAATCTTCACCGTCTATGGCACCTCCCCAACCCAGGAAGTTGTTGGAACCGAACGAATAGAGATGGCGGTTGTCATGTTTTCTGAATCCGTCCAGCCAATTGCGCATCAGGTCAACGTCGCCACCCAACTCGTTGCCCAGTCCCAACATGGTGAATGAGGGGTGATTGCCCATGTAGTCGAGGGTCATATAGGCTTCGTTCAGCAAGAAGTCATTCAAGCGATGGTTGTCCGGTGAAATGCTTCCCCATAAAGGCAACTCGGCTTGGAAATAGATACCCTCGATGTCGGCAGCGGCAAAAGCGGCGCGGGGCGGGGTGTAGGAATGGCAACGGTAGTAGTTGATGCCATAACTCTTGGCTGTCTGAAAAACTTTTCGCCAGGACTTTACATCCATCGGCGCATATCCGGTAAGTGGGAATACGCAAGCGTCGTGTTTGCCGCGCAAGAAGGTCTTGAAGCCGTTTATGGTGAACTGAGTACCTTCGGTGGCAAAGTCGCGCATACCGAAATCTGTTATTATATTGTCTTTACCCTCGTTTGTGGCAAGGGTCACGTTCAGTGCATAAAGTGTGGGGTGGAATTCGCTCCATGTCTGCATCCGGTTGCCCATGTCGAGCGTCAGTTCTATTTTATTTTCACCTTTGCTCAAGCCGACTTGTTTTTCCATGTCCGGTAACTGGTGTTCTTGTTGGGTGTTCCACGTCTTGGCAGAAAGGGTCACTACGCCCGATTGCTCCGAATCGCTGTATATGTTTACATGGATGCGGGCCTTTTTCTCCTTTACAGACGGGTAGACTTGTACCTGCTCGAGATAGGTGTGTGGGGTCGCTTCGATGTAGAAATCGCCCAGAATGCCGTTCCAGTTGGTTTGTGTGCCGTCGGTCCAGGCATGCGAGCTTTGGATTTCGGCTGGTACGGAGCTGGGGGAATTGTCAATGCGTATCTTTATATGGTGGCTGCCGGGTGCCAAGGCCGGCAGGCTATAGCAGTGAGGTGCATAGATATGTCCCAACGTGCCGACGCTGTCCCCGTCTATCCAGAGAGTACTGGGCTTTGTACGTTCCATGAAGAGTATCAGGCGTTTCCCTTCCATCTGTACGGGAATTTCAACATCTTTTTCATATTCTACGATGCCGGAGTAGGGATAAGTCCGTGTCAACTGGGAGGTTACATTGGTGGGATGCCTGCCGTCTCCCAACTTGTTTTCATCCGTCGTACCGGGCAATGTGCAGTTCCCTAATGAACTGTTCCAATTTCCTGATAAATCGATTCGTTCTCTTATTGTCTGGAATTCTTTTTTGTCTGTACATGATGCCAGACATGCCAATAAGCATAATACAATGAAATTTCTCATAAACTACCTGTTTTTCATGGCCGGTGATTGATTGACCGGTTGCAAATATAGGGCATTGCTCCCGTCTCTCTGTATACAAAATGTTTCCAATTATGTGACGGGATGTTTTTTTATTGCTATCTTCATGCTTGATATTAGTGTTGTTGAGTGTTCGTCATTATAGATGAGGATTTTTATATCATGTAATTTGTTTCTGTCTTTATGAATAAAGAATTGAAAATCAGTGATAAATCACCTTTTGAGAAAATAAGGAAGTTTGATGGGCAAGGACGGTCATACTGGACTTCGAGGGAATTGTGCGCTGCTTTGGGGTATAGTACGTACCAGAAATTTTCCGTTCCATTGGCAAAGGCCATGAAGTCCGCCGAAGCGGATGGCATAAATGTGGATGACCATTTTAACCTGATGGTTGAAATGGTTGGGGTAGGCTCTGGTGCATGTAGGAGCGTGGAAAACTATCACCTTACGCGGGAGGCTTGCATCTTTATAGCGAGGCAGGTCTATGCTAAAAAGAAAGAAGTGCAGGCAGCCCTTGAATATTTTTCCAGTGTTAGCATTGATTTTGATGGGGCCGAATGTGATGTGAACTGTCAGGAGGCTGTCTCTGAGATGGAGAAAGATAAAATCAGAGAGAGGAACCGGAAGCATTGGGAAGAACTAAATGGCATAGCTTCAGAGTTTTATAAAAAGAAGATGAGGTTGTTGGATGAAGTGGAGGATTTTAAAGCGGATGCTTCTTTTCATGGAAACAAGGCTCCGCATCACATGATGTATAAGCTGGAGACATTGTATAGTAAGGATGGATGCAGAGGGTATGAATTTCTGATAGAATATGATGTGTATGAACCGGTTGTCGGTATTTATTATGGGTGTAAGGGACTGATTCTTGATGAGAATGATAAAGATGGGATGGCCATGTTCAATGAAGAATGGGAAGATATTCGTTATTATGTTACTGCTGTTCTTGAAAATACATTTCCGGGGAAATTTTTCACTCACCGCTTTAAGCCTACAAATAATGCGAACAACCATACTTATTGGCCCTTTTGGATTACTCTTCATGAAGATGAGGATATTGTGGAGGTGGGTGCAAGGGCGGTTTGTCTTATAAGAAGTGTATATGAGGGGTATCTTGAAAATGAAGATGTTGAGGCTCTGAGAAAACGTTCTGACTCCCGGAAAGAGTCTCAAAAAGAGGATAAGATACGTTTCTCTGCTGATGTTAACTTTACAAAAGAGGCATATCAGGAACTGCTTGAAAAGATAGGCCGAATGTCGAAAAAGGGAAAGGGGAAGACAAATAAAAAATTGTTTGAGAAGCTGCTGGAAAAGGCCACTGAAAGTGGATACTTAACAAAAGAAAAACACTATGAGGCAGCGTGGCGGATAGTAGGAAACGGAGATGTGAAAGAGCGAGATTTCCAGAAGAAAACTAATAAACAATTTGTCTATGTGATTATACTTCTTCTGGGGTATATGCAATTTTATTTGAAAACATTAGATACTTCTAAGTGTGGTAAAGAAAATAATAGAATAGTGGCTGTTTCACCTCCTTACACGCATATCAACAAGATTCTGATGACAATGAACGGCAGATCTTTCGGGGCAACACTAAGAAAGGTGTGTACAAAGGGCGATGCTACATCTATAATAATAAATGCATGGAAAATATTGCAAACTCTATTAGACCTGCCAAAGGACGCGTGGAGAATCGTAAATGATACATTGAACTTTCCTGACTGGCAATGGGAAGAATTTAAAAAGAACATGAGGAATGGATAAAGAGGTTGATTGCCTTTTTCGTAGACGTCTATTTCGTGCTTGATTCTTCCCCCATATTTTTGCAATCGTTAATGCTAACGGTTGCTTTTTGTTTTTATAGGCAGAGGGCGCCATAATATAAACTTTAAAAAAAAAGATTATGGAAAATCAAGAATTTCCAAAAGGAGTCGGTTTCGCTCCGTTTTTGCGTTCATTCATGAGTAATTCTTCTATTTCTATTGATGAACTTGCAGTGGCTATGACAATGTCGAAGTACGCAATTACACGTTTGGCCGAGGGCAAGAGCTATCCTACTGACGTGTGCTATGCAGAATTCTGTATCATGTTCACCGTTGTATTAGGCAAAGATTTTGATGCTTACAAAAAGATGACTAGAAAAGACAAAGATGATTTGGTTGCCAAAATAATGGCAAGTGGAGGATCTGCTTGTACGGTGGCAGGAATGATAAGCTTGATTTCGGCTTCAGGTGTTGTTGCTGGGTTGTCGGCAGCAGGAATAACCTCCGGATTGGCTGCAATTGGCGGTGTAATAGGAGGTGGTATGCTGGCAGGGATTGCAGTTGTTGCGGCTGCCCCATTGGTAGTAGGGGCCATTTTGTATTCTCTTTGTAAACCCAAAGATAAAAAGGCCGATTTTTTGCTTGCGTACAGATATGATTTAGACCCCAAATATGAAATAAATCCTCAAGACAATGAAGATGAAGATATGGATTGAAGAAGCAATGAAGGAAATGGTAGAAGAGGTAGAAAAAAATGAACCGATGCCAAAACATTGGAAACGCAATGTGCTGCTGTTCTGCTTGTTGTCGGCCGTTTGTTTTCAGACGGGACTTTTGGTGTTGGCAAAAAACGGCATTGCTTCCGCTGATAGAAGCCCTCTTTTCATTGCAACTGGCATTGTTTGTTCCATGTTGGTGGGAGTTGTGCTGATTAAATGCTGCTTATATGCAAAAAGAATAATGAATAAAAGTAATAATTTTAAAATAAGATAGTTATGGAATGTATTTTTTGTTTGAATGAGAATGCCTATTTCGATGGCGTGAATTATGTTTGTCCGGATTGTGGAAGAGAATGGCCATGTGATGAAATTGCGGATGACGATGATGATAACAACAAGTTGCGTTGCCCTGAGTGTGGCTCGCATTTGGTCTATCCTGATTCAAGTGGTATTAATGAATATGCTTGTGATGCTTGTGGGTGTAGATGGGATGGTGACGATGATGACTACGATGAAGATTATGACGATGATAATGATGAAGATTAATTATTGCAATTATGGAGCTGGGTAAATAGCGCTATTATTACCGCATTATTACATGCTTCAATCTGAAAAAGATTAGCATTCCTTTGCCAAGCCCCCTGCTTTTCACTATCTTTGCCTCTGTAGTTTGTAGTTGCGCACAGCAGTGGAATGTCTTTCTCATAGTTGTGAAGAAGGTGTGTCACAAATATGAAGAAGATGAACCACAGTTGTGCGCATCTTTTTTTGATAAGCTTTCAGCAGAAGGAAGAACGCTTCTTTGCGTAAGGAAGACCCATGCTCTGCCTAATGAAAGCCGGTACTTTGCATGAGCGAAACCTGCAGACAGCAACAGAAATGAATCTAAAAAAGGAGGAAAGAATATGGCAATTTTATTTGATTGGTACGAAAACCCGAAAACGAAGGATAAACAAGGGGAAGAGCTGACCCTGCACCCCCGGATTAAACTGAACGGCTGCCACAACGACCGATGAACTGCGCAGGCATATACAAGAATACTGCTCGCTGACCGAGACGGATGTACTGGCGGTACTCGATGCTTTGTCGCATTTTGTGGGACGCGAGCTGGGGGAGGGCAGGCAGGTTCATTTGGACGGCATCGGTTACTTTGTTCCTACGCTGACCTGCACGGAACCGGTGACACTGGAGACAAAGCGGAAAAGTACTAAGGTAAAGTTGAAAAACATCACTTTCAGACCGGACAAGGCGCTGCGCAGTGAGATAGGAGTATTGAAGGTAAAGCCGCTGAAATTGCGGAATCTCACGAAAAAGAGGCTGACGGATGATGAGGTGAAGCAAAAAGTGGTGAACTATCTACGTAAGAATGAGTTCATCACCCGCAGTGTTGTACAGTCGATTTGCGGCATGACCCGCACGACTGCGACGCGGCAGATTCGTCGTCTTTGTGAGGAGAATGTGTTGGTGAACAAAGGGTTGCAGAAACAGCCGATTTATTTTTTGAAGGAAAAAGAGTAGGTTGATGCGTATAGGGCTTGCATGGATTGCGTCATGTAGGCAAAATCTGCCTGCATGCTTGCATGAGGTCTGCTTGCATGGCGCAATCTGTTGTAAATTAGTGCGCTATGTCATTTCATGCAAGCATGTAAGTAAAACATGCGATAAAACTACAGTTGTAGATTAGGAATACCTATAATCGGCAGACGAGAAATTAAAGAATGAAAACAACGCGGCAGAAGGATAGTTTTTATTATTTTTGCAATCAATTCTCAATAGTTATTTAAAAAATATGGCAAAGAAAAATTCAACAGCTAAAGATACGGAGCTGTCACTCTCGTTTTTTGGGAAAGTGGCAGCGTTATTTAGAAGTGAAACTGTTCATTTCGTTATCGGCTTGGTACTGGTAATCTTTTCGGTTTATTTGTTGCTCGCCTTTTCGTCGTTCTTTTTCACGGGAGCGGCAGACCAGAGCATCATTGACGGAGGCAGTGCGCAGGAGCTGATTTCCACCAATAATGGGGTGAAGAACTACGCCGGTAGCCGCGGTGCGCAGTTGGCCAGCTATCTGATAAATGATTGTTTCGGCGTATCGTCTTTCCTGATTCTCGTGTTCCTGGCTGTGGCGGGATTGAAGCTGATGCGGGTGCGTGTGGTGCGCTTGTGGAAGTGGTTCATCGGCTGTTCGTTGATGCTGGTGTGGTTCTCGGTATTTTTCGGTTTTGTGTTTGTAGACCAGTACAAGGACTCTTTCCTCTATCTGGGCGGTATGCACGGATACAATGTCAGCAACTGGCTTGTGTCTCAAGTCGGTGTGCCGGGAGTATGGCTGCTATTGTTGGTAACTGCCATCTGCTTCCTCATCTATCTGAGTGCACGGACTGTCATCTGGTTGCGCAGATTGTTCAGTCTCAGCTTCTTGAAGCGTAAGGAGAAGGCGGAAAGCGTGCTGGGTGAAACGCCGGAAGAGTTCAAGACCTCTTGGGGTGCAAAGGAAAAGACTACTGCTCCGACACCGGAAGCTGCGGAGCCGGAAAAGGTTCTTGAAAAGGAGGAGGAGGTTGCTACAGAGGAAGAAGAGGACGAACCGCTGAATGAAATCACCCTTGACTTGGGTGGAAGTGATGGAAAGGTAAAGCCAGCCAAGTCTGCGGATGAGGATGTTACCATGACTTTTGAGACTCCTGCACCGGAGCCGGTGCCCCCTTTTCGGGAACAGCCGGTAGAGAAGGAGCCGGCATTCCAGGTTGAAAAGGCCGAAGAGGAGGAGTATGTGGGAACGGAGAAGGAGCCGTACAATCCCCGTCTGGATTTGGAAAACTATCATTACCCCACAATAGACTTGATGAAGCATTACGATGACAATGGTCCGACCATTGACATGGTAGAGCAGAACGCGAACAAGGATAAGATTATCAATACTCTGCGTAGTTTCGGTATAGAAATCAGTACCATTAAGGCGACGGTAGGTCCTACGGTGACGCTGTATGAAATCACTCCCGAGCAGGGCGTCCGCATTTCGAAGATACGCGGTCTGGAAGATGATATTGCCCTCAGCCTTTCGGCGCTCGGCATCCGTATCATCGCTCCCATTCCGGGAAAGGGTACGATTGGTATCGAAGTGCCCAACTCCAATCCGAAGATTGTATCCGGTCAGAGCATTATCGGCAGCAAGAAGTTCCAGGAGTCTACTTACGACTTGCCCATCGCACTGGGTAAGACGATTACGAATGAAGTGTTTATGGTGGATTTGTGCAAGATGCCGCACGTGCTCGTTGCCGGTGCTACCGGTCAGGGTAAGTCCGTGGGGTTGAATGCCATCATCACCTCCTTATTATATAAGAAGCATCCGGCAGAGCTGAAGTTTGTGCTGGTAGACCCCAAAAAAGTAGAATTCAGCATCTACTCCGTAATTGAGCATCACTTCCTCGCGAAATTACCCGACGGGGAAGATGCCATCATTACGGACGTCACGAAGGTGGTGCAGACTTTGAACTCCATCTGTGTGGAGATGGATACTCGCTATGACTTGCTGAAAGCTGCCCATGTGCGCAATATCAAGGAGTATAACGAGAAGTTCATCAACCGTCGTCTGAATCCGGAAAAGGGGCATAAGTTCATGCCTTATATCGTAGTCGTTATCGACGAGTTCGGTGACTTGATTATGACAGCCGGTAAGGATGTGGAACTGCCCATCGCACGTATCGCCCAGTTGGCGCGTGCCGTGGGTATACATATGATTATCGCTACACAGCGACCGACAACAAACATCATTACGGGTACGATTAAGGCCAACTTCCCGGCGCGTATCGCCTTCCGTGTATCGGCAATGGTCGATTCGCGTACCATCCTCGACCGTCCGGGAGCCAACCAGCTGATAGGCCGCGGTGATATGTTATTCCTACAGGGAGCTGACCCGGTGCGTGTGCAGTGTGCCTTTATTGATACGCCCGAAGTGGCGGAGATTACGAAGTTTATCGCCCGCCAGCAGAGTTACCCCACTGCTTTCTATCTGCCCGAATATGTGGATGAAAATACAGGAGGTGATTTGGGGGATGTGGATATGGGACGTCTCGATCCTTTGTTCGAGGATGCAGCCCGTCTCGTTGTTATTCACCAGCAGGGTTCCACATCGCTCATTCAGCGTAAGTTTGCCATCGGTTATAATCGTGCCGGCCGCATCATGGACCAGTTGGAGAAAGCGGGGATTGTGGGACCGGCGCAAGGTAGTAAGGCGCGTGAGGTGTTCTGTATAGATGAGAGCGACCTGGAAATGCGGTTAAACAATTTGCAATAAGGAATGGTTATTTATAGAATGATGAAACTTGATAAGCTTTTACTTGGTGTGCTATTGCTGTTGTTTGCTGTGCCGATGTCGGCACAACAACCGGATGCCAAGAATATATTGGAGCGTACAGCCGAAGCCTTTCGGAAAGCGGGAGGGGTGAAGCTGGCGTTTACCGTGAACGAACAACAAGGCTCTTATGCGGGAGTTCTCTATCTGGAAGGTGAGAAATTTGTGGTTGAGACCGAGGGAATGAAGACTTGGTTTGACGGACATACGCAGTGGAGCTATGTGGCTTCGGCAGATGAGGTGAATGTATCGGAACCTACGCAGGAGGAATTGCAGACTCTCAATCCGTATGCCTGGTTGTCCCTCTACAAGCAGGGATACAGATTGAAGTTGAGCAGTGTCGGTGGTAAGCAAGACAAGTCTGTTTATTACATCACCATGACTGCTGCCGACAAGAGAAAAGACCCTGAAAGTGTCTATCTGTTTGTGACAAAGGATACGTATCGTCTGCATCAAGTGGACTTGGCACCACGGGGGACTGGGCTGGTAGCACTCATCTACCGGGATGGAGCGGGCCG
>OGYT01002437.1_pt1 | contig 10042 bp, 7 predicted proteins | sample 1576631 | NCBI WGS metagenome assembly OGYT01 (sample SAMEA3541588, study PRJEB24748) | human gut metagenome | biome: human gut; feature: human-associated habitat; material: faeces | place: China | collected 2012
ATATTATGGTTATCTATAATTAATAGGTAAAAACATATTAAGAAACAGATAAGAAAAAATAGGAAGAGATGATTATATATGGAAAATTTTCGGGTAATTGAAAACCAGTTTTTAACAACGGGAAATTATATTAAACAGGAAGAAATCAATGAAAATACGTTGCTGTTAAATTATAAAACATTACTGGCTAGATATTTATCACAAGGTGAACCGGCTGAAGATACTTTGAGAAATTATTATTCGGCTATTGACCAATATATAAAGTGGTGTCTGGAAAATAAATGTCATCCGCTAAAAATTACGGAATATCAGTTCATGTATTATCGTGATTTTTTATTGAAATCTAAAATGAAGAAAGGCAGTATAAAATCCAAACTAAATGCTATTAAACAATTTTATAATATAGCTGTAAAACTTAATTTAATAAAATCCAGTCCAGCTAAAGATGTAGGTGTGAAAGCTTATGAACCGAATGAAATTTCTCCGTTGAAATTTCTGACGGTTGAACAGTTGAATCACCTGTTGAATATTATTCCGGAATATGATGGAAAACATGTAGAATATTTGCGTGATAAAACGATAATCATGTTAATGGCATTGGAAGGGCTGCGTACTGTGGAAGTATATCGTATGTCGGTAAGCGATATTAACTGGGATATGAAAACTATATATATTCACGGAAAAGGACATAATGATTTTATTTATCCAAGACAGGATGTATTCGATATATTAAAAGATTATTTGGATATACGTCCATTTTCGTTGGAAAATGTAGATAAATTCGGTGAGCCGGTATTTACGTCCGTATCAAATTTCAGTAAGGGAAAACGGATGGACAGACGCGGTATTCGTTATAATATTGACAAATGGTTGGATAAAGCAGGCTATAAAAAAGCCGGTATAAGCTGTCATATGTTACGTCATACATGTGGTACTCTTTTGTACAGAAATACGAAAGATTTACAGATTGTTAAAGAAGTTTTGCGACATAGTGATATTAACATTACCAGCAAATATGCGCATGTATATGACCAAATGAATAAAAGATACAGTTCTACAATTAAATTGGATGAAGAAAAAGATTGATAGAAAATGATTATAAAATAGCTTTAATATTTACTGTTACAGATAACATAGTTCTAATCGTATATTGTCCATAAATTATGTTAGATTGACTAAATATATTATAAAAAGTATAATATGTTCGTATCACAACTTTATCAAATCTATAAAAAGAGTATCCAATAGTTTTATTAGATACTCTTTATTAATTAAATTTGAAGAAAGAAGAAAGAAGGTTGTTGTTTTTGGAAATACGATACGACAAATGCGAACTATTAGGAAAACAAGTATATTTAGATGTAGGCGAGGCACTAGGAGAAACAAATTGCGCAATATTTGACAAAGCAACACATAAAGTAATTGCGTTAGGAATACAAAAAAACAACAATGCCCAATTTCTTAATATTGTTCCTTATAAAAGAATAGTATATATTGATGATGAAGCTATAATCATTCCTTCGAAAACAGATATTATATCTTATGATGAATTTTTTGCGGAAAATTTAAAGAAAGCTATGGCGGATTCATATAAAACAAACTATAAAATATAACTGTTTAATTTTTGTTTAAAAACAATAACAAAATAATGAAATAAAGAGCATAAAACCTTTATTTTTAAGGTTTTATGCTCTTTGTATTTACTGCACTCTTTTAAACATTTTTTCCAAATCGTAAGTGCTGAATTTGATGATTGTCGGTCTGCCGTGAGGGCAAGTATAAGGCAGTGATGTATTTACCAGTTCGTTTAAGATGATTTTCATTTGAGCAATATTCAAAATATCACCGGCTTTAATAGCAGCCTTGCAGGCTGTCATTGCAAGGCAGGAATGGCGTATTTCCTGCGGAGTCGGTGCATGAAGCTGTGCCAATGAATGCAAAATTTCACGGAAAACGGTTTCCGCTTCACTGCTTTTTATATCTGCCGGTATATCTTTTAAGCGGATTTGATTTTGTCCGGCAAGTTCCGCATTGAAACCGAGTTCATATAAAGTCTGCTGATGTTCTTCAATTAAATCACTTTCTGAAGGACTAACATCGAGAAATAAATGCACGAGCAGCGGCTGAACGGCTATTCCGTCAGTCTGTCTGGCGAATTTATCGTATAAAATGCGTTCGTGTGCTGCATGCTGGTCGATTATATACATTCCTCCGTTTGGCCCTTGCGCCACGATAAAGCAGGTATCAATCTGTCCAATCGGTATCAGATTGCCGGCTTCCTGTATACTTTCTGTATCATCAGTACAATTAGCATATTTATTTTTTTCCGTATCGTTTTTTATTGAAAAATCTATCGCAGCAGAACTTTCTTTAACGAGATTTTTCGTCATTTTTTCAGTCGTTTTGGATATATTTTGCGGATGAAGCTGTTGTTGAGCGGCGCGAAAATCATTTAAACTATACTGTTTTACAGGCATAGCAGAGATTTCACTGCTTTTTTTTGACGGCTCAAATAACGGCGTCTGTTTAGGCTGATTATTTTCTGTCTGTATATGCAGGGTTTTATCGGCCACCGGTGCGGCAAAATCACTGAGTTTTTGTTTTCCGCTTGGTTTAATCGCTTCCAGAACAGCTGTATATACGGCTTTAAACAGGCGGTTTTCATCTTCAAATTTCACTTCGGCTTTTTGCGGATGAACATTGATATCTATCGTTCGTTTGTCGATTTCAATATTTAATACGGCAAAAGGATATCCGCTCTTCGGCAGAAGTGAATGGTACGCATTGTCAATCGCTTTATAAATAATGCGGCTGGTTATAACACGCCCGTTTACAATCAGCGTCTGCCAGGCGCGTGAACTGCGAATGACGGCGGGTTTTGTAATAAATCCTGTAATTTTTATATCCTCATCGATAAATTCCACCGGCAGAAGTTCTTCGCTGACTTTCGTTCCGTAGATACATTCGATAACATCATAAAGAGAATTATTGCCCGGCGTTGTTATCGTTGTTTTATTGTTATTAATTAATTTAAAAGAAATATGCGGTTTGGAAAAAGCGAGTTTTACAATGAAATCATTGATTTTATTTGCTTCCGTAGTTGTGGTCTTAAGAAATTTCTTGCGTGCCGGTACATTGAAGAACAAATCTTCAACTTTAATCGTCGTGCCGATATTGCAGCCGACTTCTTCAATTTCATCTGTACTTCCGCCTGTCATTTTTACCATAGTGCCTAAATCGGCATTCTGCGGACGGGTCATGAGACAGAACCTAGATACTGCGGCAATGGACGGCAGTGCTTCGCCGCGAAAACCCAGTGTATTTATTTTCATCAGGTCGTCCACCTGCTGAATTTTGCTGGTGGCGTGGCGCAGTACGCACAGGCGAGCATTTTGCATATCCATACCCGTGCCGTTATCCGTAACACGCATGAAGGAAGTTCCGCCTGCCATTATCTCCACTTCGATTTTGTCGGCACGGGCATCAATAGAGTTTTCCACTAATTCTTTTATAACAGAAGCCGGCCGTTCCACCACTTCGCCGGCGGCGATTTTATCGACCGTTACATCATCTAAAATATGAATTGTCATATGTTGTCCTCTTGCTTTGCTTGTTGCTGAAGTTCATACAATTTATTCATGGCATCAAGCGGTGTCATACTCATTAAATCCAATTCCTTCAGCTGAACAGAAATACTCACACCGAACAGCGTCGGCATTTCTGCTACCTGTAAAAACTGCAGTTTATTCTGCTTCGGTGTACTGTCGGCATTATCCAAATCCGTTTCAGCCTTATATTCGTTTTGTTCATCTTTAGCTGAATGTGTACGGTTTATTGTATGCGATGCAGCGTTTTCGCTTTTATCTGTTTCAACGCAAACAGCATTTTTTTCTTTTTCAGCTGTATTTTCCAAATCCGCTAAAATACATTCAGCCCGTTTTACTACGTTCTGCGGCAGACCGGCAAGTTTTGCTACGTGGATGCCGTACGATTTATCGGCACTGCCCGGAATAATGCGACGCAGAAATGTTACGTCCGTTCCTTTTTCCTTGACGGCGATACAGTAATTTTTTACATGCTGGGTATCTTCAAGGTCGGTAAGTTCATGATAATGCGTAGCAAATAAAGTTTTTGCTCCGATATTGTCCCGGATATGTTCGATGACGGCACGGGCAATGCTCATACCGTCGTACGTACTCGTACCGCGTCCGATTTCATCAAGAATGACGAGACTGTTTTTTGTGGCGTATTTTAAAATATGTGCAACTTCGTTCATTTCCACCATGAAAGTGCTCTGTCCGCTGACAAGGTCGTCGCTGGCACCGATACGAGTAAAAATTTTATCCACAGGACAAATTTTCGCTTCCCGTGCTGGAATGAATGAACCTATCTGCGCCATTAAGGTAAGCAGTGCCGTTTGGCGCATATATGTCGATTTACCTGCCATATTCGGACCAGTAATAATCATGATTTCGTTTTGTCCATTGTCAAGATGCGTATCGTTCGGTACAAATATATCGCGTGATAAAATCCGTTCGACCAGCGGGTGGCGGCCGTCCTTAATATCGATTATGCCCCCTTCTGCCAGCTGCGGACGGATATAATCGTATTCCGCTCCTGCCTGCGCCAGACTTACAAGTACGTCCAAAATTGCTATTTCATGTGCCGTATCCTGAATGGAGCTGATTTTTTCCTTTAAACTTTCACGTATCTGCGTAAACAGATTATATTCAATCTGTACGATTTTTTCCTGTGCACCAAGTATTTTTGTTTCAAACTCTTTCAGTTCCGGTGTAATATACCGCTCCGCATTGGCAAGCGTCTGCTTACGGATATAATAATCCGGTACTTTTTCCGTTGAGCTGTGGCGTACTTCGATATAATAGCCGAAAACTTTGTTATAACCGATTTTCAGCGATTTTATATCGGTTTTCGCTTTTTCTTCCTCTTCCATCTGCTGTAATAAACGTTTGCTGTTGCGGGCGATATTGCGATACTCGTCAAGTTCGGCGTTATAGCCGTCTTTAATGAAACCGCCTTCCCGAATGGAAAAGCCCGGGTTATCTACGATTGCTTTATCGATTAATTTTACCAAATCGTCATAAAGCAGAATATTGCTGTCGATTTTTTTTATGAGCGGAGCAGAAAGTTTCGTCAGCTGTTTTTTTACAGCCGGCAAAACACGTAGAGATGATTTCAGCGCATTCATGTCGCGGGCATTGGCACTGCCGATTTCCATACGTGTCAGGAGCCGTTCAAAATCATAAATTTCTTTCATGATTTCCCGCAGATTATTACGTACAAAAAACTCGCTGACAAGATTTTCCACGGCATCAAGGCGGGCATTTATGCGTTTTTTGCTTAGCAGAGGATACTCGAGCCATTTGCGGAGCAGACGGCTGCCCATAGCGGTACGCGTAAAGTCAAGTACGTCGTACAGTGTATCTTTTTTACCGCCGTCACGCAGATTACGGGTTATTTCCAAATTGCGCAGTGTATACGTATCAATAAACAAAGCTTTGGACGAATCCAGATACGTCAGCCGGTTTAAGTGGCTCAAATCGGTTTTTACCGTATCGTGGGCATAGTCAAGAAGCGTAGCCACTGCTTTTTTCACCGACTCATTCTCCGGTCTGTTCTGCGCATTGAAATGCTGTACAATACGGTCATCGACATGAGCGGAAACAGAATCCATTTCATTTACAAGACAGTTCGGCAGACGTAAATCCAGAAAATCGTGAAGCTGTTTATCAAAAGAAAACGGTTTTATCAGTAACAGCTCCGGCATCATCAGGCGGTACAGTTCATCAAGCAGCAGCTGACAGCGGTCGGCTCCGTCGTACAGTCCGTAAAAGCATTCGCCGGTGGTAATATCCGCTCCAGCCAGCACAATCTGCTGATTTTCTTCATATATTAATGTAATATAGTTGTTTTTACTGCCGGAAAGCGCCTCTTCGCTCATCACCGTACCGGGTGTAACGATTTTAATTACTTCACGTTTTGTCAGTCCTTTAGCTTTCGGGTCGCCGATTTGTTCGCAAATGGCTACCTTATAACCGCGATTGACGAGTTTGTTAATATACGGTTCAGCGGAATGATACGGCACACCGCACATGGGAATGCCGTCACCTGCCGTACTGCGCTTGGTCAGCGTAAGTTCCAGCTCTTTGGAGACAAGCAGGGCATCATCCATGAACATCTCATAAAAATCACCCAGACGGAAAAATAGTATCTGGTCGGGATGCGCATTTTTTACTGCCTGATACTGTTGCATCATCGGAGTCAATTTCAAAAATTATCCCTCCAGTTCGCCTTTTAATACCCATGTCTGCGGATGTGTGATTTTCACCTGTACAAGGTCGCCGATTTTTTCGTTTTTATGCTGCCATAAAACAATTTTATTCGTGCGTGTGTGACCGGTATATACATTTTCATCCGTTTTGCTAGGACCTTCAACCATTACTTCCATCGTTTCATTTAATAACTTTTCGTTAATTTCTCTGCTGATTTCATTCTGCACGTCCATTAATTTATGCAAACGTTCCTTTTTAACGTCTTGCGGCACCTGATTTTCCATAGTTGCCGCCGGTGTGCCGGAACGTTTGGAATAGATGAACGTATACGCCGCATCATAACGGATTTCCTTCAGGAAAGCGAGCATTTGTTCGAAATCTTCTTCCGTTTCTCCCGGAAAACCGACAATTAAATCAGTTGTGAAACTGGCATTAGGAAATTCTCGGCGTATTTTAGCAACAAGTTCTTTATAGTAGGCTGTAGTATAGCCGCGGTTCATGGCATTGAGCATTTTATCAGTACCGTACTGAACCGGCAGATGAAAATGTTCGCAGATATGTTTGCTGTTTTTTATAGCAGCAATCACTTTGTCGGTTAAATCACGTGGATGAGAAGTCATATAACGGATACGTTCAATACCTTCAATTTTATCCACCATAGTTAAAAGGTCGGCAAAATCGGCATCTTCTCTGTCTTTGCCGTACGAATTGACATTTTGTCCGAGCAGTGTAACTTCTTTTACGCCGTTTCGTACCATTTTCGTGATTTCCGCCACGATTTCCTGCGGGCTGCGGCTGCGCTCTCTGCCGCGTACATACGGTACGATGCAGTAAGTGCAGAAATTATTGCAGCCGTACATAATCGGTACATAGGCAAACAGTGAATTATTTTCCGCCGGTTCAACATTCGGCGGCATATCATAATCACCGGCAAGCTTCACTACATGACCGCGTGAAGCATATATTTCCTCCAATACTGCCGGCAAGTCGTACATTTTATTTGTTCCCAGCACGAAATCGACATGCGGTGCTTTCTTGAAAATTACATCACCGTCTTTTTGTGCCATACAGCCGGTGATACCCAGGATTAAATTCGGATTTTGCTGTTTTAAATGTTTTATTTCTCCGATTTTACCATAAATTTTTTTTTCTGCACTTTCGCGTACACAGCAAGTATTTATAATGATAATATCGGCATTTTCCATTTTATCCGCCGGTTTGTAGCCCATTCGCTCCAGCTGTCCGGCAAAACGTTCTCCGTCGGAGAAATTCATCTGACAGCCGTACGGCAGAATTTTATAAAAAAGTTGTTTATTTATCTGTACCAAAATATACTACTCTCCTTTTTGTCTGTTTTTCTATAAAAAAGCTAATCATCAAAGACGTCAAATAGCCACCAGCTCAATTTACTGGTGGCTATACCTTTAGATAAATATTATATCATTTGATAAAATTTTAGACAACAAAATCTTTATGATTTATATTCAGAAAAATAAACGGCATAACAGATTTATAATGTATTCAACGGATTTTTACCATATCTGTTTTCTCCGGCTGTTCCCTTACTGAATATAAGACAGAGCGCCATTGCAATATAACCGAGCGGTAAAATCGTACCCAGAGCAATCCACCAGCCGGACAGGTTTAAATCATGCAGACGGCGGATAAGTAAAAAACGCAGCGGCAGAGTAATTATTAAATATAAATACAGAATAAGGATAATATAAAACAGAAAAATCTGTTCCAATATACGGGAATTTTCAAAAAGAAAAATAAATAAAATACAGATTAACATGCAAAAAGCGGTGCATATTATCAAACCGAGCAGATATTGTATAAATCGTTTACGATTTAAGCGGCCTACAGTAGAAAAATATTTCTGCTCAATATGACCGATTTTATCCGCTGAAATTGTATCAAAAGTATTTTCAAAATCAGCAGCAAGCGGATTTTGACCGTATTTATTTTGACCTTTTGTTCCTTTGAAACAAATTAAATACAAAAGAAAGAATACGTTAATGAGCGGTACAAAGTACAATATGATGAGCACAGCGGATTTATTCAAATCATGCAGCCGTTTTATACTTAAAAAGATGCCTGGCAGCATAGCAAGTTCTGCTATTATGGATATTATTGTGGAAATAATTTCTATAGTAAAATCATTATTGCCGAAATTGATGAAAAACGCCGGTATTGCCAGTACGATAACGAGCAGGGAAAAAGCGATAATATATAGTATAAATATTTTGCGGTTTATGCGGCCTTCCGTTGAGAGAAACTGCTGTTCCAAAGTCATGTAATCATCTCCCTGATAATATGTATAAAAAACGGAACTACATCAAACATAGTTCCGTTTTTTTATCATTTTACTAAATCAATTTCAACTTCCGGATTTACATCTGCATCATAATCTACATTATCGAAACCGAAGCCGAACAAATTGTAAAAATCATTCCAGTATCCGTCCACGTCAGCATACTGTTTCAGATTGTCATTGTTGACAACATCCCAGTATTTAAAGATTGTTTCCTGTACATCATCGCTCATTTCATAATTATCAATGCGAATACGGCCTTCATCATCTTTAACCGGATTTTCCTGTGATAAATAATCGTGCCAGAGACGGGACATCTGTTCTATAGTACCTTCATGAACATTTTTGTCTTTCATTACGCGATACATGACAGCAACGTATAAAGGAACAATTGGAATAGCAGAGCTGGACTGCGTTACAAGCGCCTTATTTACGGAGATGACAGCATTGAAGCCTTCCTGACGTAATTTTTCAGCAGTTTTGTACAAATGCTGTTTGGCGGCACCGATTGTACCTTCATAATATATTGGATAAGTAATTTTGGAACCGATGTAGGAGTAAGCAATGCTCAGCGCGTTCGGTGCGAGGACACCGGCGTCTTTTAAAGAGTGCATCCAGTCTTCCCAATCTTCACCGCCCATAACTTTGACGGTTGCTTCAACTTCCTCCGGTGTTGCAGGCGGAAGTGTTGCTTCGGTAACTTCATTGGTTTTTAAGTTAAGAGTTTTAGCTGTAAACGGTTCATCAACAGTTTTAAGCACGGAAGAATACATAGTTCCGTCAGCTGTGGTACGACGCGGTGCGGCAAGAGAATATACTACCATGTCAATCTGGCCTAAGTCTTTTTTTATAAGTTCAATCGTTTTTGCTTTGATTTCCTGAGAAAAAGCATCACCGTTGATTGTTTTGGCATAAAGTCCGTCAGCTTTGGCAAATTCTTCAAATGCTGCCGTATTGTACCAGCCGGCGGTGGCTGTACGTTTACCATGCGCCGGTTTATCGAAAATTATACCGATAGTGGAGGCACCGCAGCCAAAGGCTGCACAGATGCGGGAAGCTAATCCGTAACCAGTAGATGCGCCGATTACCAATACACGTTTAGCTACATCAACTTTCGGCTGATTTTTTACATATTCAATTTGGCGATGAACGTTTTCCTTACAGCCTTCAGGATGAGAAGTTAAACATATAAAATCTTTTACTCTTGGCTTAATAATCATACATAAATCCCCTTTACTTAGATTATCTAAGTTTCTTATACTATATAGTATATTAACGGTATTAATAACACTATAAGTCAGTATCAGCTTATATTATACAACTTTACCATACAAAAGTACACCATATCATAATATTTTTAATATAAGATACAATTAAATTGGTCGTTATTTCAGTGAATTCAAATTTTTAATCGTGGTATTTATAAAAAAGAGCT
>OGYT01002438.1_pt1 | contig 10040 bp, 11 predicted proteins | sample 1576631 | NCBI WGS metagenome assembly OGYT01 (sample SAMEA3541588, study PRJEB24748) | human gut metagenome | biome: human gut; feature: human-associated habitat; material: faeces | place: China | collected 2012
CTTTTGAGTCAAGATATATATACTCATAATATTTATTACGTTTCTGGAAAGATGATGGCCTTTTTGACGGCCTGTGGCGTCGGCTACGGTACGTGGATGAAGTTCATGGGCAAACTGTTTGGCCTTTGGTTTGTCTTTGCCAGCCTGTTCATGATGCTCGCCGTTGTCGTCGGTTATGAATAAGTACGTGACACAAAGGAATGTGCCGGCCTATGAGAGCCGCAGCCTGCTTCCTTTGTATATACGAAGCCCCCGGGAATGACGCCGTATGGCGCCGTTCCCGGGGGCTTTGTCGTGTCATATCGTTTCCGGATCGTAGTCGGTATAGGGCTTGCATTGTTCCCGTATGAGCTTGATCAGGGCCTGGCCGTATGAGGGAAAGACGCGGTCTTTCCGGTAGGCAAGGTGTAATTGGTTGGTCTCTTCCAAAAAGCGGATGGGAAAGGCATAGAGCTTGTTTTGCGTATGCTGGTTGATCAGCTTCAGGTTGGGAAGATACATGGTCAGGCAAAAGCTGGCGGCGTAGTTTAAGGTCGTCAGGCGGTGATGCAGGTCCGGATGGCTGGAGGTATGGATACAATGCAGTTCGATCTGCTGCTGTTGCAGCAAGCGGGCGATAATCTGGGACGAATTATACGTAGGCATATTGAAGGCAAAGGGGATGTGCGTGAATTTCCGTAAATCGGCACCGTGGCGGAACTCTTGGATGCACGCCGGATAGGCTTGGGGAAAATATTGCTGCAGCATTTCCTCACTGATGACTACGTATAGCCGTTCTTCCAGGATTAAGCGGCTCTGGATGAAACGGGACGGCTTTTTGGGCGCCCCTAAGATGATCAGGTCGAGCTGATTGTTTAACAGCATTTCTTCCAAGGCTGGTGAATTGGCACTCGTTACCTCTAATTGCACATGAGGGAACAGCTGGCTGTACGTGCCAATGAGGTGGGGCATAAAGATCGGGAAACGGCCTTCTGTCGTGCCCAGACGGATGACGCCGGAGTTGCCTTCCTTCACTTCTTCAAAGTGCTGACAGAGACTGCTTTCCAGGGCTTCTACTTGACGGATGTTTTCTAAAAAGAGTTCCCCTTCTTCGGTCAATTGGAATTTGGGCTTCCGATAAAATAGCATGACGCCGCATTCCTGTTCCAGATTGGTTAAATAATGGCTCAAGGCCTGATGGGTAATATATAAGGTTTCGGCCGCTTTGGTAATATTTTTTTCCTTGGCCAGGGCGATGAAATAACGGTATTTTTCGAACATAGGCAGCTCCCGTCTGGATCGACAGCAGGCGCCATCAAGGCGTAAAGCCTTCTGTATTGATCCGGTACAACATTTCCTGTAATTGGGCCAATTCCTCCGTGCTCAAGGCGTGAAAGAATTTCTTTTCCATTTCCCGTATCTTCTGGTTTATCCGGTAATACTCCCTTTCGCCGCTCGGCGTGAGGGATACTTTTTTTTCGCGCTGGTCTGTCCCGGTGACTTCTTCGATATAGCCTTTGTCGAGAAATTTCTTTTTGATGGCCGTAATGGCTGAGTTATTGATCATGTAATAGCGGGCAATAGCGACCAGTGTCGTCGGCTGGTTGTGGGCGACGTAGACCATAAACGTCCATTGGGAATAGGTGAAGCCGAATTCTTTCAGTGCTTCCTTGTCGGCGACGATCATGCGCCGCGTGGCGTAGGATAATTCTTGGAACGGTGGGTTCATACAAACACTTCCTCAGCAGGTATGGCGTGACAGCAAAACAGTAATATTACATTTTATTATTAATAATCAAAGGGGTATATGCCGGACGATTCAAAAAACGAGCCAGGCCGCGTACGGGCCATGACTGGTGCAGGATTAAAACAAATAAAGAATAAGGACGTATTTAATAAAAAAATAAGAATGGCGAATTTTATACTTAAAGAATAGCAGAAAATATAAAGACCTGGAAAATAGTATTTTTTTATGAAGGGCATAAACAAGTACTATTTTTCTTATGGGAGCAACCTAGCTTATAATAAGCTCATAGTTTGAATGTCATAAAGTCATGGAAGAAGAGAGAGGAGTTTGTGAGAAAAATATGAAAAAGGACATGCTTATCAAAAACGGGCATATTATCGACCCGGCAAACGGGCGCGACGCATTGGGTGATCTCTATATTCACAATGGACGCATCGTAGCGCCGCAGGATTGCCCTAACCCGGAAATCGTCATCGATGCTACTGGCAAATATGTGTTCCCGGGCCTGATTGATTACCATGCACACGTGTTTAAAGATAGTACGGATATTGGCATTGATACGGATCGAAACTATTTCCCTCAGGGCGTGACGGCTGTCGTAGATGCCGGGAGTGCCGGCGTGAGTACGATGAAGACCTTCATTTCTGATGTCGTAGAACGTTCATTTATGAACGTACAGTGCTACCTCAACCTCTGTCCGGCCGGCCTGGCGACGATGAAATACCATGAAAGCTATGACCCGGCCTATTGGGATTTGGACAGAATGGCGGCATACCTGGCAACATATCCTGATACCATTCAGGGCTTAAAGATCCGGATCAGCAAGCCGATTATTAAGGAAAACGGTTTCGAAATCTTTAAAAAGGCCGCGGCAACAGCCCGGCAGCTGGGAACGCGCCTGTGTGTCCATGTGACCAACCCGCCGGTAGATATGGGACAGGTCGCCTCAGTCCTGGATGCCGGTGACGTGCTGGCCCATTGCTTCCACGGTACAGGCAACACGATTATCGGTGAAGACGGCAAGGTTCTGCCAGGGGTACAAGACGCAAAAGCCCGGGGCGTCGTCATGGACGCGGCTAACGGCGGCAACCATTGGTCCTTTGCCGTAGCCGAACAGGCCCTGGCCGATGGCTTTAAGCCGGATATCATTTCGACGGATATTACGGGCAAGACACTCTTTAAGGATCCTGTTTTCAGCCTGCCTTATATTATGTCCAAATATCTGCTCTTGGGTCTTTCCCTCTACGATGTCATTGCAGCCTGCACGGCAACGCCGGCTAAGCTCATGCACGGCAAGGAACGGTTAGGGACGCTGAGCATTGGCGCCCAGGCCGACGTAGCCGTTTTCGATTTGGTTCCGGCACAGATCGTGTTCAGCGATACGCTGAAAGAAAAACGGACGGGCCAGCAGGTACTGGAACCGCTCATGACGATTTGCAAGGGTGAAGCTGTGTATCGGAACATTACCTTTTAATTGAACTTACTACTTACTACATAAATGAGGTGTCGAATCATGCGATGGTTAAAATGGATCGTCCTTTTTCTGGTTCCCTTGGGAATCATCCTGTCACCCGTTCCGGCGGGCCTTTCTCCCGAAGCGTGGCGCATGTTTGCCGTGTATAGTGCGGCTATCTTAGGCTTGATTTTACAGCCTGCCGGCGTATCGGTCGTCATGCTGGTCGTCATTGCCTTTGGTTCCTTTGTCGTACCTATGTCCAGCCTTTTGAGCGGCTATGGGAACTCGACGGTATGGCTTGTATTTTCTGCCTTCCTGATTACCCAGGCCTTCATCGATACGGGCCTTGGCAAGCGCGTCGCCTACTGGATGATCAAGCTCTTTGGCAAATCTTCCTTGGGCTTGGTATACGGCCAGATGATTACGGACTTATTGCTCAGCCCGGCAACGCCGTCTAATACGGCCCGTTCCGGCGGCATCATTTACCCTATCTTTAAAAACGTTGCTATGGCTCTCGGTTCGGAAGCCGGCCCGACAGGCCGGAAGATCGGCTCGTACATTACGCTGGCCGGGTATGCCATCAGTATGTCTACGTCGGCTGTCTTCCTGACTGCCTGTGCGCCGAATATCCTGACTGCCGGTATTGCTGCGGATATTTTGAAGATTAACGTCGGCTGGATGCAGTGGTTTGTCTATATGTCCGTACCGGCCCTGCTGGTTTGCGTAGCCGTTCCGTTCATTGTGTACAAGCTCTATCCGCCGGAAATCAGATCCATCCCCAATTACAAGGAATTGGCACAGCAGGGTCTGGCTGAACTGGGCCCCATGACGGGCAAAGAAAAAGCCTTGCTCGTACTCTTCCTCCTGGCCATTATCGGTTGGTCTACAGGCTCGTACACTAAGCTTGCAGCCACGCACGTAGCTTTACTGTTTTTTGCCGGCGCGTCTATCCTGAAGCTCCTGGATTGGCAGCATGTATTGGCCAATAAGGGCGCCTGGAATACCTTCATGTGGTATGGTGCCATCATGGGCTTTAGCGGTGTTTTGGCCAAAGCGAAGTTCTTCGATTGGTTAGCCGGTGTCTTTGGCAATACGGTTAGCTTTGACGGGATCAATCCGGTCATCATCCTGTTTGCCTTGCTGGTCATTTCCGTTCTGGTCCGCTATTTGTTTGCCTCGATGGGCGCGTATGTAGCCGCTTTCATGCCGGTCCTCTTTACGGTAGGCATGCTGGCACAGGTGCCGCCTGTACCGTTGTTCCTCCTGTTGGCCGCTTCGAGTGCCTATGGCTGCCTGACAACCCATTACGGTGGTGCCGTCGGCCCGGTCATGTTTGGTACCGGTTACGTAGCACAAAAGGACTGGTGGACCATTGGTGCCATCATCGCTGCCTTCAACGTAGTCGTCTATATGACAGTGGGCATGGGCTTCTGGAAAATCATCGGTTTATGGTGATCTCAAGCAAATATAACGTTATTTAGAATGAGACATCATAAAAATTCTTAATATTCCGCATAAAAGTAAAGTATTTTACAACACCTTATCCGAGGAGTACATTGGTTATGAAAGGAAGGAAACCTGCTTATGACTTTCGGTTCACTACCGGAGTAAGAGTCAGGCAGGCTTCCTGATAAGGAATGAGAGAAATCGGAGTGCATTGAGCTGAAAAGAGAGGTTGAAAGAAAAGATGGGCAAATTTGAATTCAATGAAAAATTATGTAAGGCCTGTGGCATCTGTGCCGTCTTGTGTCCTAAGCAAGTGTACGACAGAGATGAAGAAGGCAAACCAATATTTGCAAGACCGGAGGATTGCATCGACTGTAAGCTTTGTGAATTACGATGCCCGGACTTCGCTATTCGGATGGGGGAGAATGAATAATGGAAAACACGTATGAAATCATGACAGGGAATGAAGCCTGTACACATGCTGCCATTGCAGCAGGAATGAGATTCTTTGCAGGGTATCCCATCACACCGGCAACGGAAATTGCAGAATTATCTTCGGAATGGCTGCCGAAAGTGGGCGGCAAATACATGCAGATGGAAGACGAACTGGCTTCCATGGCCGCTATCATCGGTGCTTCCAGCGCCGGCGCCAAAGCCATGACGGCTACGAGCGGCCCGGGGTACTCCCTGATGCAGGAAAATTTAGGCTACGCAGCCATGGCTGAAGTACCTATCGTCGTTGCCTACGCTATGCGCCAGGGCCCCTGCCAGGGCGTCGCTACACTGCCGGCACAGGGCGATATCATGCAGGTACGCTGGGGCGTTCACGGTGATCATCCGATCATCGCCGTCGCACCGGCTTCGGTTGGCGAAGTGTACACAGAAACCATCCGGGCCTTCAACCTGGCAGAAACCTACCGCGTTCCCGTCGTCATCATGACCGACGCCATGCTGGCTCACATGAGTGAACGTATCCGCATTCCCGACAGCTCGGAATATGAATGCGTAGAACGGAAACGGCCGACGTGCCCGCCGGAAGAATTCAAACCCTTCGCCGATGACGGAACGGGCATTCCTCCCATGGCTTCCTTCGGTGATGGCTATCGCTGGTACTGCAGCGGCCTCATTCATGATGAAACAGGCTTCCCTGTATCGGATAATCCCCAGCTGACATCGGACTCGATCAAACGCCTCGTCGGCAAAGTAGAAAACAATCTCAAAGATATTGAATCGTATGAAGAATACAAGACGGAAGATGCAGAATATCTCATCGTATCTATCGGACTTTTATCCAGATCGGTAAAAGATGCTGTCGATCAGGCCCGTCAGGAAGGCATCAAGGTTGGCGTGTTCCGCCCCATTACGGTTTGGCCTTTCCCGGAACAGCGCTTGGCCGAACTGAGCCAGAATAAACGCAAGCTGTTTGTATGTGAAATGAACGAAGGCCAGCTGTATCACGTAGTACGCGAATCGGCAGGGGTAACGCCGGTTGTCCAGATCACACAGAATAACGGCAAAATGATTGCAGCAGAAACGATTCTGAAAGCTCTTAAGGAGGAAATCTAAATGTCTGAAAAGCAGCATGTGTTCGATACATTTTTACGGCAAGATAAACTGCCTCATATCTGGTGCCCGGGCTGTGGCAACGGGATCGTCATCAACGCGTTGATCCGGGCTATTGAAAAGACGGAAATTGATCCGGATAACGTCGTTATCGTATCCGGTATCGGCTGTTCCAGCCGTGCCAACGGCTACATGAACTTCTGCGCACTGCATACGAATCACGGCCGTGCCTTACCGTATGCAACGGGCGTCAAGATGTTCAATCCGAAGCTGAAAGTCATCGTCGTAACCGGTGATGGCGACTGCACCTCCATCGGCGGCAATCACTTCATTCACGCGTGCCGCAGAAACATCGATATTACGACGGTTGTCTTCAACAACAATAACTACGGCATGACCGGCGGCCAGTTCTCGCCGACGACGCCGTTGGGCAGCAAGACCAAGACCAGCGTCTATGGCAGCATTGATACGCCCTTCGATATTTGCTCCCTCGCTGCTGCCGCCGGTGCCACGTATGTAGCCCGTTCGACTGTATATCACGTAAATATGCTGATCAATCAGATTGCTGAAGGCATTAATCACCAAGGTTTCTCCGTTGTCGAAGCTATTTGTGATTGCCCGACCTTGTATGGCCGTCTCAACAAAAAAGGCGCAGCACCGGATATGCTGCTGGGTTTCAAAGAAAACGCTGTCATGAAAGCCAAGGCTGACACGATGACAGAAGAAGAATTGAAAGGCAAGATTGTAATCGGTAACTTCGCAAAACGGGTTGACCGGAAAGAATATACAGCACAGTACGATTCTATTATTGAAAGCGCGAAAGGTGGTCATTAATTATGAAAAACAATCATTATGAAATCAGATTCGGTGGTTCCGGTGGTCAGGGCATGATGTTATTGGGCGATATTTTCGCTAAAGCAGCCGGTGAATTGGCTGAACGGGAAGTTGTTTTGACCCGCTCTTATGGTCCGGAAGCCCGCGGCGGTGCATGCCGTTCCGAATTGATCTCTGATACAGAACCGATCAATTATCCGTCTGTACGTAAACCGAATTTCGTCCTCGCTATGTCCCAGCTCGCCTGCGACAAATATTGCAAGGACATGGATCCCAACGGCATCCTCTTGATCGAACCGAAATTCGTACACCACGTACCGGCTCATATTAAAAACGTATACTCCATTCCTATGACGCAGCTGGCGATCGACGAAACAGGCAAAAAAGTAGCCGCTAACGTTGTTGCGATCGGTGCTATTGCCGCCTTGTCCGGCTTCGTCGATGTAGAACTCGTACGCAAAGCCGTTCAGGAACATTTCAAACCGGCCCTGAGAAAAGCCAACGACAAAGCCTTTGATGCCGGCGTACGGGCAGCACGGGAAGAAATGGAACAGCTGGATCAGCAGGAATCCAAGTCTGCATAAGCTAGAGGAAGAGAAGTTCTATATCGGATAATGGAGAGTGAGTGGCATGGCAGCAGCATTAGAAGGTATTCGCGTACTTGATACGTCGACGGTTATTGCAGGACCCTTTGGCGCCGCCTTATTAGGTGATTTTGGTGCCGACGTATTAAAAGTCGAAATGCCGGGAAAAGGGGATTCCGGCCGTAATATGGGCCCCTTGTACGAAAAGAAGTCCTTGCGTTGGGCTTCCTTCGCCAGAAACAAGCGCAGCATTACGCTGGACCTGAGAAAGGAAGAAGGCAAGGATATTTTCCTCAAGCTCGTAGCGCAGAGCGATATTATCATTGAAAATTTCCGGACGGGGACATTCGATAAATGGGGTCTGACGTACGAAACATTAAAGAAAGCCAACCCTAAGATTATCGTCATCCGCATTACGGGCTATGGCCAGACCGGCCCGAACAAGAAGCTCGCAGGCTTCGGTACGCCGGCAACGGCTTTCTCGGGCCTGACCTATATGACCGGTTATCCGGACAGACCGCCGGTCAATCCGCCTATTTCCCTGTGTGATTACGTGGCTGGGTTATATACAGCCTATGCAGCTATGGTTTGTATTCACCACCGCGACAAGACAGGCGAAGGCCAGGAAGTAGACCTGAGCTTATATGAAGGCATTTTCCGCATGCTTGAAGGGGCCGTTGCCAATTATGATATTGCCGGCCAGATTACGGAACGGAGACCGAGCATCAGCGGTTCTGCCAGCCCGTCTGGTACCTTCAAGACACGGGATGGCAAATGGGTCGTTCTGGTTTGCAGCACCGATAGAACCTTTGAATATTTTGCCAAGGGCATTGGCCGGGAGGATCTCCTGGCAGATGACCGGTTTAATACAAACGGTGCCCGCGTAAAGAACAATTCCTTAGTCGAAGAAATTGTCATCGATTGGATGGGTAAACACGACTATAAAGATATTAAGGCCACGCTGGATGAAGCGGGTGCTCCTGTCAGCCTCGTATACAGCATGGAAGATATCTTTGAAGATCCCCACTATGCAGCACGGGAAGATATCGTAGAAGTTCCCTACTCTGAATTTGGCAAGATTAAAATGCCCGGCGTTGTACCTAAACTGAGTGCTACTCCCGGTGAAATTAAATGGGCTGGCCCGAAATTAGGACAGCACAATAAAGAAGTATATGAAGAATTAGTTGGTTTGGACGATAAAGACCTGGAAGCATTGAAAGAAAAGGGCATTATCTGATTTCATTACACGAGGAGTCGATAGAAATGGAAAATTCAGTAACGTGGCCTAAGCAAGTTACGATTTGTGAAGTTGGTTTACGTGATGGTTTACAGAATGAAAAGACATTGCTTAGCGTCGATGACAAATTGCGCTTATTAAACTCGGTCGTTGCATCGGGCGTAAAGGTTATTGAAATTGGTTCCTTTGTACATCCTAAGGCTGTACCGGCAATGGCTGAAACGGATAAATTAGTAGCAGCCATGCAAAAGGTACCGGGCGTAGAATACCGCGCCTTGGTTCCGAACCTGAAAGGTGTAGAAAGAGCCTTCCAGTGCGGTATCAAAAAGGTAAAATTGACCGTATCTGCCAGCGAAGCCCATTGCATCAATAACTTTAACAAGACGCCGTTGGAAATGATGGAAGGCTTTACTAAGTGCGTTGACTTTGTCCGTAAAAACGGTATGGAAGTTTCCGGTGCTATTTCGACTTCCTTCGGCTGCCCCTTCCAGGGTAAAGTGCCTGTGGAACAAGTAGAACGCGTCGTAGACCGCTTCTTGAATCTGGGCATTACAGAATTATCCTTGTCCGATACGACGGGTATGGCAAATCCCCGTCAGGTATACGAATTGGGTTCGTATATGGTAAAACGGTATCCGCAAGTGCGTTGGGTCATGCATTTCCATAACACGCGGGATATGGCCTTAGCCAACATTGTAGCAGCCATGCAGGCGGGCATTACCGTGTTTGATGGCGCTTTCGCCGGCCTCGGCGGCTGCCCCTTCGCTCCTGGGGCTTCCGGCAACGTAGCGACGGAAGATGTCATTCATATGTTACACGAAATGGGCAGACCCTTCGGCCCGGCAGGGACGGAAAACGGTGAACGAATCTCAGGATACGCCCTTTTCGGAGGGGAGCTGGCAGCCTTTTTTGACGGTAAACGTCTGCGGGCGGGACTGGACGCTGGAACGCGCCGCCGACATGGAAGCCCTGTGGGAGTCCATGACCGAGTTTACGGAAGACGAGCGCCTGCCTTACTGGACGGAGCTTTGGCCTTCCAGCCTTGTGCTTGCCGACTGGCTGTACCAGCGGCGCGAGAGCCTGCGCGGCCAGCCCTGCCTTGATCTCGGATGCGGGATCGGCCTGACGGCGCTGGTGGGCCAATGGCTCGGCGCGAACGTCATCGGTACGCTTTTTTTCTTTTTTCTGCTCTTC
>OGYT01002449.1_pt1 | contig 9995 bp, 10 predicted proteins | sample 1576631 | NCBI WGS metagenome assembly OGYT01 (sample SAMEA3541588, study PRJEB24748) | human gut metagenome | biome: human gut; feature: human-associated habitat; material: faeces | place: China | collected 2012
CAGTTGCGAAAGCTGTGACCACCCGCTGGTGACGCTGTGGTTGTAACCGTCGAGTGCCGTCTGGGCCTGTACCTGCGACTGCCGCGCCGACTCCTGGAATCCGCTGCTCGCCAGTTGGCTGAGTTTCATGTTCACCGGCAGGTTTGACATCGCACCGGAACCATCGATTACCGTATGGCCACCGGCAGTCTGGGTCTGAGTCGAACCATTATCCGCCTGCCATGTCTGCTGGCCCTGACGCTGCATCAGGTTGGTGTCCATCTTGTTCTGATTGACGTTATCCATCGACATGTTGTTAAACGACCAGTTGCCATCTGCCGTGGTTGCCGACACGCCGGCGGAGGTGAAGGCGGCCGAACTGAGTACGCTGCCTGCCACCTGTGAACCCATCGCCGCTGCCCCTTTCGTCAGGTAGAACGAAAGCAAGGGGATTGACAGTGAGAGATATCCGGCTAGGTTCGCCACATCAGAGTGCTGCAATGCCACCACATCCGTATTGGCCAGCACCAGTGCCGTGCCACCGGTTTTGGTCTGCAACCAGAAATTTGCGGCATAGTTCAGAATGGCAAACATGATCGGCCACATCTGGAAATAGATAAAACCACAGACATACAGCTTAAGCGTGTTCAGGCCAAACAGACTATGGTTGGACGCCGCCAGCGCTATCATCAGCGGGAACAGACACACCAGGATAAGCATCAGAAGCGACTGGGCAAACGGCAGTGTGCGGGTCGCCAGCTCATTACCGGCGGCCCAGCTGAGACGTTGCTTCGTTGCCGCGTTCTCGGTCGCCAGATTCAGCAGGTTCGCCGTATCGGAAGACCGTGCCGCAAACCCTTTCACCCCCTGCCGGACCGCGCTGTTGGTGATGTTGTTTTTCATGATTTGCGCCGCACTCATCCCGCCGGCATAGAAATACCCGTAGCTTTCACCCATCGCGTTAGCCAGAAGGGTCGCCCCGTTTACCTTGTTGCCGAAAATTTTATTGGTCAGCATGGTAAAGGTGGCACTGGCCGGATTTCCTTCCGTATTGGCCAGCGAGTTTATCTGTGCAGCCGCCTGCTGGCAGGTCAGAAACTGACGGGTCGAATCAGTGGTTTTGAATATCCCGCGCAGCGGACTCGGGTTACTGGTGATAAGCCCCAGCGGATCAGTGGAGTTCAGCAGCTGGTTCACGGTGTATTTGTGATTCAGCAAAATGTCGCCAATCACGCAGTTCTCCACGTAATCCGGCAACATCTGGGCCAGCTCCGGGTTCTGCGTGGTGAAGTCACTGGTTTCCGCCACTATCTGTGAGCCAAACAGCATCCCGCTCTTGCTGTAGGTCACCGAATCGGGTCTGGCCATCAGCATGTCATACGTCGACGCCATCTTGTACCCGATACTGGTGGTCAGTGAGGCAATGGCCGCCAGTCCCACTGGCACATTATCGGTTTTCCAGACCGCTGCCGGGTCTGACAGGTCGATAATCTGCACGGAACGTTTTGGAACCAGCAGGACAGACGTCAGGACCATGAAGATAGCCAGCCACTGCACCATCACCATCGGGTTACGTTGTTTGATAAAGGCAAACAGGGCGGCCAGCACCCCAAAGGTGCCGGCAATACGTAACAGTGTACTGAACGTGTTCATACCCAGCAGGGTGACAACGGCGTCCAGCGCCGTTTTCCACATCCCCCCGCCATAGATGGTGTATATCTCAAGCATCAGCGATCACCCCAGTGATAGTTGCTCTGATAAGAGCCTGAAACGATGGTGGATACCTGCTGTTGCAGGTACTGCATGTTACGGTCGATGCCATCAAGCGCGTTCTGGTCAGCAGCAGACTGGAGTTTCATGTCAGCCAGCAAGCCCTGGGCATGTATGACGTTGTCGCGCAGTTTCGCGGCAGCCTCTTCCGGGAAGTTTTTGCCGGCAAGCGACAGACTTGCCTGTTTAACCAGTTCCTGGAGGTACTGGATCATCAGGTCCTGCGCGATGAAGTCAGCCACCTGCAACAGATAGGTCGCGCTCATCCCCATACTCTGTGCGTTGGTCAGGTATTTCAGGACGGGCACCGACGTGGTGTTTACAAACCCTTTTTCCTGATCGGACAGCGCATTGTCATCGACAAGTTTGTTTTGCATCGACAGCATCAGGTTTTTGACCAGCGTCACGAGCGCATTGGATTCGCTGATGGTCAGGTTCACGACAACCGGCGTGAGGCAGAGTGTGGCTTCATCACAGCCGTACACCTTCGCTGTTCCGCCGCGCATCAGCACCTTAATCAGATCCCGGTTATCGACCAGCGGCGTCAGAATGGTGACGTCGCCGTCCTTGTTGAAGATGATTGAGCCGACCGTGCTCATCACCAGCTCCTTCAGAGCCCGGTCATTGCCCAACAGGCCGTTTTTACTCAGCGTGTCCCAGATCAGGTTTTTGTTTTTCAGCACCTGGTCTTTTTCATCGTCACCGGCCTTGCTTGTCACCTTGTCACTCTGCCCACCCACGGTACAGCCCTGACGGGACGCGGCCCAGTCAGCAAACATATTGGTTTCACCCGAGATGTCCTGACAGATTTTCTGCTGCGACACCTGTGTGACCGGCCACAACCCGCCGATAATGCCCTGTGCCGCCTGACACGAACTCATGTTCATACTGTTCACATCGTTGGCCAGCTTTTGCAGAAAATCTTTCGCCTGCTTCAGTTCCGGCACCATCGTCTGGAGAGCCAGGTCAAAGGCGTAGCCGGCGGCGTTACTCATGATTTGTTTAACAAACCGCTGAATTTCTTCCCCGCTGATCATACTGAACGACCCCAGATAGGCATCGATACCGCCGCAGCCGGCGTTCAGGGAGGGCAACTGCATGGAGATGAGCTGGACGTTTTTGACGGGGTTTCGCAGATAGACAGAACCACCCGAGAAGTAACCTGCCGCCTGTCCCTGCCAGGCCTGAGCCTGGGAGACGTTGCCGCTGTAGCCGAGACTGCCAAAGAAGCCGTTCAGGTCGCCGTTGACATCAGCCTGCGCCGGCAGCGCAGCCAGACCGGCAAAAAAGACAGTGCCTGCTGTTATCAGTGCCTTAATCATGCGATCTCCTCACGGGGTTTCCGGGACAGGGTCAGGCGGCAGATGTACAACCCTGTGGCAGTGAAAAAGAAGCCGACACTCAGCGAAATGAGCAGCAGCACCGGCACGTCCTGAAGGTAAAGGGTCATTTCCGGGCGGGACAGTGCGCTGACCACGCGATGGGCCAGCGTCCCGTAAAACGCGGCAGATACCAGCAACGTCATGCTGAACAGCAGCCACACGCGCTCGGCACGCGATAATGCATACGATGTTGTATTCATGTTGAAGTCCGGTTGTCTTACTGAGGGGTGACCTGCGCACTTGCCGGCATCGGCGGCAGCGATTTCGGGTCAACGTTATCCAGGTCGGCCTGAATCAGGCTGGCCATACGGCTTTCAAGCGTGGGGATTTCCATCACCCCCTGCGTCAGCGGGTACGCCTTCAGGGTGTTGACGTTGACCACGAAGGCGGTCGGCGTGGCGATGGGCAGACCGTTGCCGAAGAACGTGACGATTTCATCGGCTATCGGTGAATTCGGGTCCGTTTTGCGGGGGATCATCGGGGTCGGGAAAGAGCCGTCCCCGCCACCGTCCAGGGTGTAGGGGTACACCCGGATATCGTGCTGATCGGCCCAGCCCTTCAGTAACGGGTCAAACTTCGCGCTGTACTGGCAGTGGGCCTGCATAAAGAGCACCACCGCATAATCCTTCATGTTTGCCTGGCGACCGTCCGGCAGTGACATCAGGTTCACCGGTGCAGGTGCCGGGATGGCCGATGCGGTCATGGCAGCATCGTGAGCCGGTGCTGTCGTCTTCGCCGCTTCCAGCAACGCCAGTTCTTCACGAATTCCGGCTTGTGCGAGCAGCGGCATGGCAATCAGCAGGGCGGTGAGTCCGGATTTAATGCTCATGATCGGCCTCCTTGTGATCCTGCTTTGCGTCATGACGGAACCAGCGATATCCGGCATACATCAGCATCCCGGCCGCTCCCATCCAGAGTCCGTTGCATAACCAGAGCAACCCCTGCTGGGTATGTTCAACTGACAGGGTCATCAGCTCACTCAGTACGCGCGCCATCGTGCCCCAGAAAAACAGTCCTGCGAAAAGATTAACGTTCATGGTTTGATTACCTTATGAATTCGGTTTAAAGCCGGTGGCCACGTTCAGGAATCGCTTCGACAGATCATCCTGGGTCATGAAGCCGTAGGACAGGGCACGGTAGTTTTTGCTGGTCGGGTCGACCAGGAAGAGTGCCGGGAAGTGCGAGATATTCATCGAACGTGACTGTCCGGTGTCCGGACGACTCTGTGGCAGACTGGCCGCCACCTGCCCGTCGACCGAAACCGGGATAAGCGAAATACCGTTGGTTTTTGCAAAGTCGGCCACCACGCCGGCCATCTGCACATCAATCGGGTCACTGCCCCGGTAGAAATAAAACAGACCGTACTGATGCGCCAGCTGCGTCACCGCGTTCTGCCGCGACTGCTGGTCACGCGTCTGCACAAACGGCGCCATGCTGTTGTAGTGCGGGTACTCCAGGTTGTAGTCGAGATCCGGGTGGCTCAGCTGCGCTGCCGCAAAGGACTGGCTGAACATCGACCCCCGGTCGGTCCAGAACTTCTGCCAGCGCAGGAACGTTGCCGTATTCTCTTTCGTCGGGTACAGGATGGCGCGGTTAAGCGCCTCCATCGTGTACCCGCGCAGCACCTTTGCCTGTTCCTGCGCGGACAGCTTACTCATATCCGGAACCGACTGCGGCGCGGGCTGCTGTGGCTTTTTGGGCAATTCAGCGGGCTTTTTCGGTTCGTTGTACCAGGCCCAGCCGGTAAACGGATCAGCCGGTGTCACTATCTCTTCAGCCAGGGCTGACTGACCGGCAAAGGCCAGCAACAGCCCCCAGAGGACACATTTTCGTTTCATTTACTTACCCCCCTGCTGGTTCACCTGGGCGGCGATACGATCCTTGATTTGTTTCACCTGCGTACTGGTGTCAGGCACTTTCTGGTTGTTCATCAAATCTTCGTAGAAGTCCGCGAAGTTGATTTTGTCGAAGTCGATGCTCTGCAGTTCCGGCACCGTGATCCCCCGGCAGTCAGGACTGCTGCCGCTGCCAAACTTCACGCCCAGCTGGTCACGACGCCCCTGCTCCTGAATGATGCGGGCGAGTTTGCCGTCAAAGACGCAGTAAACATGGCTGGTCTGGAGACATACGCCGGCAACCTGACGATCGCAGCGGTCACCCACACTGACGGTAATCTTCTTGGCTTTCGCCTTGCCGATGGCCATCTCATCATCGTTACAGGCCGATAATCCGGTGTCCTGTCCCCAGCCAGAGTCCTTACAACAGTTAGAGAATCCCGCGAAAGCTTTACGACAGCTCATCGCCTTACCGGTAAAGGCTCTGACGTTAATGGTGGAGTTCTGGTCCCTGACGTCTTCAGCAGCAGAGGCCAGGCCAGCGAGTTTGGCCACGGCAGTGTCAAACCCGTTATCCCCCGCCCCGTTGGTGTCGTCGCAGTCCCCTGACTTACAGATATACTGGCCACCGCAGACCAGGCCCGTGGACGAATGCACCGTCTGGCACTGATAGATGTAGTCTTTATGAGAACAGGTGCCGTCAATGTACTCAGAGCAGGTTTCACTCGCTTTGGTACAGGCAGCGTTGCTGGTCAGTGAGGCACAGGTGCCGGTCGTGTTCTCGCTGACCAGGTACGTATCGGTGTACTGCCAGCAGTCGCTGTGAACCGTCTGCGTGACACCATCAACAACCACCTGCCGGTCACCGCCTTTGATAGTGCAGACCGAGCCGGTTTTCTTTCCACCCGGGCTGTCCGGACAGACTGACGGGGTCGTCGTCGACGGGACCCAGACTTTCACCGTTGTCACGATGGTGATTGTCGCCGTGATTTTGGCGAGGCCATCATTGTTGGGGTATTTTGACGACATGACCGACATCATCATCTGGTCTATATAGTCAGAAACATCATTTGTCAGTGTCCCGCGCAGCATCCCGTCAGCCGGGACAACCTGCTGGGCCACATCCACATCAAATGTGTTATTCACATTTTTCAGCGTCTTCGACGTGCCGTAGAACGTCAGTTTCGAGCTAAAAAACGGGTTTCCGGCGCTGCTTTTTTGCGATGTGGTGATTGAACCTTCCAGCATGGTGCCCCCCGGTTCATCCAGCGGCAGCGCAAATCCAAGCGTGTTGTCATCGATTTTCGTAAAGACCAGCGTCGCCGGCGAGATGACCACAGTTTTCGTGGACACCTGATTCTCATAATGGCCGGTAATTTGTGTGTCGCGGGTACAGGTCTTTGATACAGCCACATCGGCGCTACAGGAATAGTTATCAAACGTCGATTTTGACACGGTCGTCTGTGTACACTGCTGGCTGCTGCCATCCATGATCCCGTCAGCCGTGCCCTCCGCATTCTTGCCGATGGTGATAAAAGGAGCCTTCGGGTCAATGGCGGGCGCCGGGTTTGTCGTACCGGACGAGATAACCGACTGCGCGGCATCATTGCCCTGAAGGGCCGCCTGACCTTTGTTGGCCAGCCCGCCGTCCCCGCCACTCACGCCACCGTAATACCCTTTCTCCGGCGGGTTCGCGGTATAGCCCGGAATGGCACTGGTGACCGTACCGGGATTTTTCAGGGTGTCTGTCCCGCTGGATGCACTGCCTTTGCCAAAACTTGCCCCCGCATCAAAGGCCGGATTAGCAGCACCGGCCAGGAGCGGAAACGACATCAGCAGGGTGAAAAGTGACTTTCTCATCGTGCAGCCTCCAGTAACTGGCGGGCCGTTGCGGCACAGTCACCGCTTTCCGCCACTTTTTCCAGCGCCTCCTTCAGGGGCAGACTGCCCCTGATAAAGTCATACCGGCCCGGGCAGGTCACCACCAGGGCTGGCACTGTGGTGATGTGGTACTGACTGAACAGGGTTGGATCGATTTGCACGCCGGCATCCTTGTCTTCCTTGTTCAGCTCAAACATGAGCGCCGCCGTCTGGCGCATATCGTTATTGACCAGACCGCGTAACGTGGGCGGAATGTTGTATCGGCGCGCATCTTTCAGCATGGGCAGAAGGCCTTCACGTGGTATACCGAGGCTCACAAAATAGATTGCCGGGAACGTGTCTTTGTCACCCATCGTGGTGGACTGCGCCGCGATATTGCCCTGGAGGCGGTTCATCAGGTCCTGCTGCGCCTGCGGTAAGACAGGCAGCCCTGCGCCCGGGTCAGGCATTCCTTCTTTCATCGCTGCCAGTGCGTCCTGCTGTCCTTTGATCCAGTTACGGTCCGTAACGGAGGTCTCTGTCTGGGCACTTGCCAGCACCTGAGACGCAAAGCCTGCCAGGACGCTGAACATCAGCGCCCGGAAATAAGCGGTTTTCATTGTCATGTCCTTAAAGGAAGACGCAGTTTCGTTTGCGCCAGAAGAGGTAGCCGAAGTTCTTTTTGGAGGACGGGGAGTTGTGCTTCATGCCCCAGGTCTGGGTGATAGCCCCGAACGGGTGGCAGTTGGTTGCCTCGGGGTACATGTTCACCATCTGATATCGCCACCGGTCTTTGGGAATAATGGGTGACGGGTACTGGTTACAGACGGCGTTATCGGCTCCGACAGAGTTCCAGACCAGTCCCTCGCGGTGCATCTTGAACGCCATCCTTTCCCCGACCAGCAAGGAGGTTTCCAGCGGTGAGAATTCACCACTGGTGTAACCGGTCAGCGGGTACATTGTCCCCTGACTACCGGCACACCAGAACAGCGGAGCGAGCGACATACCTGCCGCACTGGCCACCGCGTCGGCCGCACAGGCGGCCTGAGCCACAACATTCCCGAACAGTGCCGCTTCAGGGTTAATCAGCATCGAGAGCGTACTGTCATTCCACAGAGGGTCAACTTCAGAGAGGTAAGCGATGTCCATATCGCCGGTCTGCAGGCAACCCAGGCTGGTGATAATGTTGAGCCAGAAGATCAGCGGGTATTTGTACCAGTGAACGTGGTAAAACGCGCCGGCTGCGGGCCGGTCACTCTGACCTGACGTCCCTGTGCCCGTCCGCCCCAGGTCGATTTTAAATCCCCCCATATTCACCATCACACCCGGCTCACGGGTCACATCCACCATCGCCATCGGCTCCCAGAACCCAATGGCCAGACCAACGCGGTACAGGACCCCCACCGGACATATCTGGATGGGGGAGGATGGGTTAGCGGTATCTTTCTGCGGACCGGAGGCGAGCTGGATATTGCCGAGTGTCATCGGGAACAGGCATTTCCAGCAGACATCCGTTATCGGGTTGACCCAGCGACCGTCTCCGGCGTTGCTGGCGGCGGTTGCCTGCGTGGGGGACCAGGACAGTAATATCAGCAGAATGCCGGCAAGCCATGAAAAGTGCTTCATTTCACCTCCCGCAACCAGATACAGACCGGGCCGTCTTCCGTGTCATGAATGGAGCCGATAAACCAGCCATCGCCCGCAGGCGCTGAGGGTTGCCAGGCACTGATATCCGCCGCGCCCTTTTCCCAGGCTGCAATCACCTGAGGCGGGGCATCGTTTTCCATCCAGCGGGTGGCACAGGTCAGGTTGTGACGGTGCATCCAGTCACCAAATTCAGTCCGGGTGGCCTCATCACTGGCTGACGTAAAGTAGCGGGGGTGCGTCCAGAAGCCGTTGCGGTCACGGGTAACCGTCACCGGCCCGATATATTCAGGATGTGTCATGGGGTATCTCCGGGAGTGCCGCAGCCACCGGACGGCGGGAGGGCCAGTTAAAACAGAAAGGTCAGTGTGTTTCGGGCTTAGTCGCGGCTTTCATGACGATCATTAGCCGTTGTTCTTTGCTCATGTCCTCAAGGGCTAGCAGGCCAGCCCGCAAGACGAGCGAGGGATAATAAAGGGGATTCTCTGCAAGAATGGCATTGAGCCGTAATGCCGATTTTTCATCATGACGAACGGCTGTAACATTCCGGCCCTTTTCAGCATCAGGGTCTTTTTTCATGGTGTTACCTTGTCGGGGTTAATCGGAAACCGTGAGAACATTCAGGCTGAGGCGGAGCGCAACGCAGTGAGCACCGAACATCCTGGATGGCCGCACGGTTGAATCAGTGAGGTTTAAGGGTACGCGTGACGATAAAGGCATAACCGTTGTCATCATCGTAGTCCGCGCCATGAGCCTCCCCGGCGGAAATGCGTTCAGCAGCAGCATTCAGATACAGGGTTAACATCTCTGTTGAGCGCGGAGACGTTATCTGCGCGAAGACCGCCACAACCCGCTTTTCTTCGTCCTGTGGTACAGCAATCATCCTCGTCAGCGCCTCCGGTACGTTCCGGCCAGCAACCTCAGAAAAGAACCCCGGAGGCGTAGTGCACAACTGACGCTCCAGTGTCACCTGAAGGCCCGGGCTTGTTACCGGTACATCGCTGAGTTCAGGCATATTGTCGTTTTCAGGAAACGGCGTGTGACTCATCCTTTTCACAGCCTCGTTCAGACCGCGAACCAGATCACGGGTGATGACCAACGTATCAGACGTCACGATGATGCTCACCTGCCTGACGGGCCACATCTGTTTTTGCCAGTCGGTCAGCCTGGTGGAGTTTTCATCCTGACTGCGGGTGATATACCATCCTTCCCGCTCACTGCCCCAGATAAGCATGTTCAGCCATTCCACAGCGGAGCCATTTCTCATAGCGTCATCAATACTGTCATTCATCGCCTGTTCTGATAGAAGGGGGGTCATATAACGGTGGCGAACGCTGGTCACTTTTCGGCTGATATCGCGTCTGTCTGCATTTGCCAGCCGTGTGCAGCGTGATGCATCCTGCGTCAGTTCGTAACCTGCCGAAAACAGTGCTTTTTCCATCTCGGCGAGCATCACCTGGTAATAGTTCTGTGATGTAGCCCCCTGAAACACCAGACAGTAGCTGTATCTCCAGATAAGAGATAG
>OGYT01002451.1_pt1 | contig 9984 bp, 10 predicted proteins | sample 1576631 | NCBI WGS metagenome assembly OGYT01 (sample SAMEA3541588, study PRJEB24748) | human gut metagenome | biome: human gut; feature: human-associated habitat; material: faeces | place: China | collected 2012
AACTCAATTTATTCTGCAGCAATTCCGGGCGCCGACGGCGGCGTTGGCAACGCGCCCTCTTCGCCATCGCGCCAGGCGCTCGCCCACGCCAGCAGCGCAGCCTGTGCCTCATCCAGCGTTTCCAGGCTGAATCCGGGCAGGGGAGATATTTCCCCCCAGCCTTCGCGCTCGCCGTCGCGTAGGCGCAGAAGCAAACCATCGCGGGTTTTTAACCGCCGTTCACGCAGCACCACTCCCGCGTCCATCGGTAGCTGCCAGCGGTAGACCTGCGCCTGCCGCATTACGGATTCCGTTTAAATTTGCTGAAGTCCGGCTGGCGCTTCTGATTGAAAGCGTTGCGCCCTTCCTGACCCTCTTCGGTCATGTAAAACAGCATGGTGGCGTTACCCGCCAGCTCCTGCAGTCCCGCCTGGCCGTCGCAGTCGGCGTTCAGCGCCGCCTTCAGGCAGCGCAGCGCCATCGGACTGTTCTGCAGCATTTCCCGGCACCAGCGCACGGTCTCTTTTTCCAGGTCCGCCAGCGGCACCACCGTATTCACCAGCCCCATATCCAGCGCCTGCTGCGCGTCGTACTGGCGGCACAGGAACCAAATCTCACGGGCTTTTTTCTGCCCGACGATGCGCGCCATATAGGAGGCGCCCCAGCCGCCGTCGAAAGAGCCGACTTTCGGGCCGGTCTGCCCGAAGATGGCGTTTTCCGCCGCGATAGTCAGATCGCACATCATATGCAGGACGTGGCCGCCGCCGATGGAGTACCCCGCCACCATCGCCACCACCGGTTTCGGGCAGGTGCGGATCTGGCGCTGAAAATCGAGAACGTTGAGGTGATGAACGCCGGAATCATCCTGGTAGCCGCCGTAGTCGCCACGGACTTTCTGATCGCCGCCGGCGCAAAATGCTTTATCGCCTTCACCGGTCAGAACGATGACGCCAATATTGTCGTCATAGCGGGCATCCGCCAGCGCCTGAATCATCTCTTTGACGGTCAGCGGGCGGAAAGCGTTGCGTACCTGCGGGCGGTTGATGGTAATTTTGGCAATCCCGTCCGCCGATTTTTGGTAACGAATGTCGGTGTAGCCTTCGGAGCAGTCCTGCCATTCAATCGGGGCGTAAAGCATGGCTTCATCAAGAGAGATCATAAAGTGTCCTTCGGTTAACTCGCTAAAAACTGCGCCAGACAAGCCACGACAGCATCGGGGTTTTCCCGATGCGCGTTGTGTCCGGCATGATTAATCACGTGCGCGGTGGCGGAGAGTTCATCGGCGATGGCGCGAAACTTGCCGTCGCGTTCGCCGCAAAGGTAATGAAAAGGGAAATCGCGCGCCCGTAACGACGCGCGCAGATCGGGTTGTTCCGCCAGCGAGCTGGCCTGCAGCATCGCCGCCAACGCTCCGCCGTTATTGCGGCTGCGTAGCGCAACCAGAGCCGCCCGCTGCGCTGCGTCCAGGGAAGCGAAGACCGGCTGCTGATACCAGTCGGCAAAGACCTGGGTCAGCGGCTCGCGGCGAAAGCGTTCAGCCCAGGCGGCATCGCTGTGCCGGCGCAGCCTACGCTGGTTATCATCCCCCAGGCCCGGATGCCCCCCCTCGACGACCAGCCCGCAGAGCCCTTCGCGCGGCTGGCTGACATAGAACATCGCCACCCGTCCGCCGAGGGAGTATCCCACCAGCCAGTACTTAAGTATGTTGTAACTATTAAGCGTATTCTTAATCAGCTCGCTGACATCGGCAAAATGGTTGACGGCGATATGCGCCGATCCGCCGTGGCCAGGCAGGTCAATATAGAGACGCGGATACGCGCCAAACGCCTGCCCCACCGTGCGCCACTCATGACTATCCCCGGCAAAACCGTGCAAAAAGACCAGCCAGGGATAGCCAGGCAGGCCGCTTTCAGCCACCGCGTGCAGCGTCATAGCTGACTCACCTGCGCCAGCAGCTGCTGAAGCGTTTGCGTACCGTCGGTTTCATTAACCGCCAGCTCAATCAACGTCGCGCCGGGTCCTCGCCAGGCAACGTCCAGCGCCTGCTCCAGCTCATTCCAGTCCGCAGGGCGATGGTAAGTCAGATTGAACATCGCCGCCGCGTGCGCGAAATGGATATTCTGCGGCATCAGATAGAACTGGCTGCGCTGCTCCTGCGGCGTGGGCAGCAGGGAAAAAATCTGCCCGCCATTATTGTTGACGACAATCAGCACCAGCGGCGCGGAGGCCTGACGCAGCAGGGCCAGCGAGTTGAGATCGTAAAGCGCCGAAAGATCGCCGACGATAGCCAGCGTCGGACGCGCGCTGGCGCGCTGTACCCCGGCCGCCGTCGCCAGCAGGCCGTCTATTCCGCTGGCCCCTCGATTGCTGTAGACCGGGTAACCTGCCGGTAGCTGCGACAGCGCGTCAATTAAGCGCACCACCAGGCTGTTGCCGACAAACAGCTGGCCCTGATCCGGCAGATAGCGCCGGATTCGCTGCGCCAGCTGGGCCTCGCCGAAATCCTCGCTGCTGGCGACCGCCGCCAGCCATGCCTGGCGCGAAAGCTCGGGAATGACGGTGGGCCACGGCTGTCGTTTTTCCGCCGGATGCTGTTCAAGCCAGCGGTCGATGGCGCACACCAGTCGGCGACCGCGATGCTGGGCGGGATCCAGACGCCCCGGCAGATTGTCCACCAGCCAGTACTCTTCAGGTTCGCAGGTGGCCTGCCACTGCAAAACGCGTTTGCTGGTCAGGCTGCTGCCCAGTTGAACAACGATTTGCGCCTGCGCCAGTTCACTCACCGCCTTGCCGTTACCCAGCCACAGGTCGGCGCAGGGGAGCGGCTGCCCGGTTTGCGAGAGCACATCGCCAATCAGCGGCCAGCCGAGGGTCTTCGCCCACTCGGCCACCTTGACGCCCTCTTCCGCGCTCATCCGTCCGGCGACCACCACGCCGCGTTTCTGCCGCCAGAAAAACCAGTCGCGCTGCTTTTCACTTTCCAGATGCAGAGAGTGACGCAGCCAGGGCTTGTCGCTCTGCCACCAATCGCCGAGCTGCTGCTGCCACTCGGCGCCGGTGTCGTCCATATCGCCATACAGCGGTTCGGCAAACGGACAGTTAATATGAACGCCGCCGCAGTGCAGCGCGCCGAGCGCCTGGTCGAGGGTCGAGACCAGCCAGCGGGCGGAGATATCCTGCGACGGACGCGGCAGGGATAGCGTCTGCGACGGGTGCGAAGCAAACATGCCCGGCTGGCGAATCGCCTGATTCGCGCCGCAGTCAATCAGCTCCGGCGGCCGGTCGGCGGTCAGTAAAATGAGTTTTTCACCGGTCAGCCCGGCTTCAATCAGCGCCGGATAGAGGTTAGCCGTCGCGGTACCGGAGGTCACAATCACCGCCACCGGCTGACCGCTGGCTTTCGCCAGCCCTAACGCCAGATGGCCGAGGCCGCGTTCATCAAAGTGGGTATGGTGAATAAATGCGCGGTTTTCCGCCGCCGCCAGGGTTAAAGGTGTCGAGCGCGATCCGGGCGCAATGCAGATATGCTGCACGCCGTGGCGCGTCAATGCTTCAAGGATCACCGCCGCCCAGCGTCGGTTAAATGCGCTTACAGACATGAATTTGTCCAGTATCAAATATTGAGGCTAAGTATAGATAAAGCAAACTGTTGCCGTTTTGATATGCATCGTTTTCTCTATACTTCTGACAGCAGTAACGAACGCAATCCCGCGGCTTTATTTTCAATTTCCTGCCACTCCTGCTCCGGGTCGGAACCGCTGACGATCCCCGCACCGGCGTAGAGTCTGAGCGTACGCTGTTCGATTTTCGCCGAACGCAGAGAAACGCAAAATTCGCTTTGCGCCAGCGACAGATAGCCGGCGGAGCCTGCATACCAGCCGCGGGTAAAAAGCTCATTACGGGTGATAAAATCCAGCGCAACCCGGCGCGGTAAACCAGCAACCGCCGCCGTGGGCTGGAGCTGATGAAGGCAGCGGGCATCGTCAGGCTTCTCCAGCTCGGCCCAAATACAGCGCCGGAGATGCTGTACTTTCCGCAAACGGACAATCTGCGGCGGCAGGACTTCCAGCGCGCGGGTCTCCCCTTGCATCCGCTGACAGATATCCTCCACCACCAGCATATTTTCGCGCTGGTTCTTATCGTCGGCCATCAGCCAGTTACCCAAACGCTGCGCCTGGCGATCGTCCGCATGGCTGGCAACGGTTCCCGCCAGCGCTTCGGTACGCAGCAGCGCCCCGCGACGCCGCCACAGCCGTTCCGGCGTAGACCCCATAAAGGCCTCTTGCGCGTTAAAGACCATCATGAAGTGGAAGCAGTTAAGGTTGCTGCGGCGGCTGGCCGCCATAATCGCTCCGGCGTTTAACGGAGCGGCGAAGTGCAAATCGGTGGCGCGAGCCAGCACCACTTTATCCATCTCCCCCGCCGCTATCGCCTGCGTCGCCTGCGCAATCAGCTCTCTCCACTGCGGATAAGCCGGGAAATGCTGTTCGCTCAGCAGAGAGGGCATCGCGGTAGCCTGCGCCTGTTTCGCCACCAGCGAATCGAGAAATTCACGTGCCGCACGGGCATCGTCACGGAGCGAGGTCTCGCTATATAACACCAGGCGTAGCGTGGCGCTGCCGCCCAGCCGACGCCACTCCAGCCTCGGCAAGATCAACAGACCCTGCTGAGGATGAAAGGCGTTAAGGCCGCAAATTCGCAGATCTTCACGCCCCTGCTGGCGCAAAAAAGCGTGCGCCTGCTCAAGGGAAGCAAAGATTTGCACCGCCCCCAGCGCGGCCAGCTCTTCATCGCCGCTGCGCTGCTGCCAGTAGAACTGCGGCCACTGCGGCTGATGCGTGCACCACAGAAGGGGATCAAATGCGTCATTCAGCGCGAAGGGGACATCGAAAATTCGCGTGCCGGGCGATGGCGGGAACGCTTCATCCAGGCAGCGATACAGGCTTTCCAGCGCGGTGGATACAGACAGCACGCAAACCTCCACGGAGTAAAAACCCCACATTATACGGGGTACTACTGAGGAATAGCAGTACCCACGATGAGGGAGCGGTTTTTAATTAGCGCGGCGGTTAGTGGGTGGCGATTTCGAACGCCATGCCGATATGGTCGATGCCGTCCTCGTCGTAAACCTCAGTCACCGGCACAAAACCGAAGCTGGCGTAGAATTTTTGCAGGTGCGCCTGGGCGCCAAGATAGATAGCCTTTTGCGGCCAGTGTTGCCGGCAGCTGGCCAGCGCCTGTTCCATCAGCTGATAGCCCAGCTTCTCGCCGCGTACCGCCTGGCTGACAATCACCCGGCCAATCACCACCGGTTCAAACTCATCATCGCTCTTGAGAATGCGCGCGTAGGCTACCAGCTCATCGCCGCGCCAGCCGAGAAGATGGCGATTCTCCCCCACCAGATCGTCGCCGTCGACGTCCTGATAGGCGCAGGTTTGTTCGACAACGAACACCGCACAGCGTAATTTCAGCACGGCGTAGAGCTGTGGGACGGTCAGTTCACCGTGGTGAAGATCCTGCCATGTAATCATCTGCGCTTCCTTAATTAATTTTAACCCTAAATAATTCAAGTGGCATGAAGGCGGCCAGCGAGCGAATCCCCTGGAGCTTACATGAGTAAGTAACTGGGGTGAACGAGTGCAGCCAACACACATGCAACTTGAAGTATGACGGGTATACTTTGTTTTTTGACTCACGCCCTAAGGACACTGGACGATGGAATTACTCTTTTTGGGGACATCCGCTGGCGTGCCTACCCGTACGCGTAATATGACGTCGATAGTGCTGAATTTGCAACAGCCAACAATGGCTGAGATGTGGCTGTTCGACTGCGGGGAGGGAACTCAGCATCAGTTTCTGCGTACCCCTTATCATCCCGGCAAGCTGAATAAGATTTTTATTACGCATTTACATGGCGATCATCTCTTCGGTCTCCCCGGCCTGCTGTGCAGCCGCTCGATGCAGGGTAATTCTCTGCCGCTGACGCTGTACGGACCGAAAGGACTTAAAGCGTTCGTGGAAACCGCGCTGCGCCTCAGCGGTTCCTGGACCGATTACCCGCTGACGATTATCGAAGTCGGGCCGGGACTGGTGCTCGATGAAGCCGGCTTCCGGGTCACCGCCTGGCCGCTCAACCACCCGGTCGAATGCTACGGCTATCGTATCGAACAGCATGATAAGCCGGGCACCCTTGACGCCGCGCAGCTTATCGCCGAAGGCGTGCCTCCCGGTCCGTTATTTCAGCGCTTAAAACAGGGATTAACGGTTGAGCTGGAAGATGGAAGGCGGATTGACGGCAGCCGCTACCTTGGCCCGGCAACGCCGGGTAAGAAGCTGGCTATTTTCGGCGATACCGCCCCCTGCGAGGCGGCGCGGGAGCTGGCCTGCGGCGTGGATGTCATGGTTCACGAGGTGACGCTCGAACAGGCGATGGCGGAAAAAGCGAACAGCCGCGGGCATTCAACCAGCCAGCAAACGGCGGCGCTGGCGCGCGACGCGGGCGTCGGCACGCTTATCGCCACCCACTTTAGCTCTCGCTATGACGCTGAAGGCTGCCAGCGTCTGCTGGCAGAGTGCAGAGAGATATTTCCGTCTACCGTGCTGGCGGAAGATTTCATGGCGTATAGCGTAGAATAAAAAAGCGGCGTACCGCGGCAGAGAGACGCCGCGAATACGCCAGCCATTACTCTTCAGCGTAGCTGTTATAACGCAGAATAGATTTTAAATTGCGATAGCCCAGGTAATCCTGGATCGAGTCGTCATCAATTCCTTTTTTTCCCAGCTCATAGCCGCACGCGTGGCGCAGCATCCTGGGATGAATATTTTGCTTCAGCTTCGCCAGCTCGCAGCACTCGCGAATAATTTGATAAAAACGCTGGCGCGTCATCTGATTGCCCCGGGAAGAGATAAACAGCAAATCGTTATGAGCCGGGTAACACTCTCTGGCCAGTAGCCAGCGCTGTAATGAGATAATTTCTTTGGGTTGTAAGGGATGATACCCAGAGATACCGTGACGCGCCCGGCGAATATAAACCCGTTTTCGCGACAGGTCGACATCCCGCAAGGTCAAGGCGGTAATTTCGTTAATCCGACAACCGTGCAAAAAACACATCTGGATCATGCAGCTATTTCTTTCCGGGTGCGCACAATAATGTGCAGCAAGTACCAGACGCTCAACGTCCTTGACGCTAAGATATTCCGTATCTACCTGCATACGTTATTCCTTTTCATCCATTTGACTATAAAATTACTGATAGGTAAATGTCAGCTGTACAATAGACTCAAATTTACCCACCGTTGCTCCACCCCGGGTTGAATATAAACGGGCAGCCAGCGGGAATACGCCTTTCCCGGTACTGCCGTCGATAGCAATACTCATCTGGTCCTGATTTTTATAAAGAGTAGAGTGATCGCTACTGGTGATTTGCAGTGCGATATTCTGCGCCGCATCGCTGGCGGCCATATTGGCAAAATGTCTGGCATCATCAACGTCGATAACGCCGTCAAATTTTACCGTTGCTTTTGTTGTCCCCGCCGGGCAGTTTTCGACATTCAGGTAAAAGGATTTCCACTCTGAAGCGTTGCCGGCCGTTTGAAAGTCAATATTCAGGAGCGGGCCAAAATTAACCTCTTGATACTTCGTGTCGGTACTGACGTCACAGGGGAGATAATAAATATTGCCGGTAATATTCAAAGGGATCCCGCCCGAGGATGAAAAAACAGGCAGCAATAATGCCAGCCATAGCGTCTTTTTCATTATCTACTCCTGCTATTCAATTTCTGCCTGAATGGTTGCCGTAGCGGTAAAGCCTCCGCCGCTGGGTAAATTCCCGGTGGTATTAATCGGATAAATTTTCATAGTGGTGTCCCCGGTCTGACTCGGGTAATTAAAATTGACCGGCAGCAGACCTGAAATGACCGGTATTTTGACGCCGGTAATATTTTCAATGCGCACCGCAATATCGCGATTGGTAGTCGCCAGCGCAGTGCTATCGTTAGTATCCGCCATTCCCTGGAACGACAGCGCGATTTTTACCCCGGCGGAAATATTGGTACAGGCCACCGTCATATTAACAACATGTGGAGAGAAGTCCTTCGGCATCTGGCCCGCGGTTTTAAAATGGTTGGCGGCAATATCCTCAAAATCAATATTAATCGCTTTACCGGTATTAATCTCGCAGGACTGCGGAACCGTTACCGACCCGCTCATTGAAATTTGCGTCAGGGGGATACCGCTGTAGCTGCCCGTTTTTCGCGTCCCGTAAACACTCAGGATAACCGTCGGAGGGATCGTCACCTGGCCAACAAAAGGCCGGGTAAAATAAAGCGAAATATATCCCAGTGACCCTGTGTCAAAAATGGAGCCGCCGGGATTACAGGCAAAACCTTGATTATTCTGATTACTCTTATCCTCAATCGGCGTAGGAATATACTTATTCACGCCCCCTGCAATAAATAACTCGGTGGCAATTTCCAGGTATTGATTTAGCTGGTAATAATTTAATCCGTTGCGGCTTTGCGTCGCGGTAAGGCCTGGCACCGTGGCTTTAAAATACGTCACCCCGCTGGCACTATCACAGTCACACTTTGCCTTGTAGGTTCCCCCGGTACTCCAGTGGTACAAACGGGAAAACTCCATTCCGGCCTGATTTTGTGAGGGATTAGTAAAGCTTTCAATAAATGAAAAGCTATCCTGAAAAGGCGCCCCGCCATTACCGGTATTCTGACACCACCCGGTTGCCGCCATCGCCTGCGGCGAGATCGCCAGCGCCGTCAGGCCCGCTAATATTCCCCATGAAAATCGTTTCATTGTCTCTGCATCCTTTCGATTATCGGCATTGCGCCTGGGCCACAATAATGCCGGTAAGTTCTTTTGCTGACGGCAGCGCATAGTGGATCTGGCAGCGGTCTTGCGTCCCGGAGCCCCACTTCACGTTGAGTACGCCGTTAGATTCCAGTCCGGTCAGGTAGACCTGTCCGCCATCGCCAACGATAAACGCCTGCTCAGAGGATGCCGCCCCGGGGACGCTGACCATGGCCCCGAAAGGCAGGGGTTGCCCGTTCTCCTGGCGTACCGTCATCAGTACCCGGTTACCCACGCTGGTGGCATAATTTGCGCGAACCACCGCCCCACGGGTAGGCACAACCGTCTGCGTCGCCAACTCGAGGTCGACATCGTCCGGCATCGTCGTGGTATCGAGCGTCAGGATATTCTTACGATACGGCGAGGCGTAAGGCACGACGGTATAGCCTCGCCAGTCGGTTCTGACCCCTGTCTGGCTATTCACGCCGACGCCGGCGGCGCCGGGCGCCTTGATGAGAGCGACGGTTTCGCCGAAAGGCTGCCCCAGCGTCAGGCCGTTTTCATGTACCAGCGCTCCGCCGCGCAGGGCGTAGTTCAGCCGATGGCTGTATTTATCATGGCTGTAGCCGCCGGTAAGTTCAGCATAGGTTGCACGCCAGTCCGCATTGACGCTGCCGCTCTCCCCTCTTCCCTGGCTGGTGTAGCCTTCCTGCACGCTCCAGCTCAGGTTATTACGCTCCAGCAAGGTGCCGGAGAGGCCCAGATTGTTGCTTGTGGAGCCATTTTTGCTGCTGTTCAGGGAGTAGTTGGCATAAACCGGCTTCGGTAGCCATTCCCCCAAAGGCACGCTGATGCTCAGGGCAAAAAGGTGGTCTTCATCATTACGCTTACCGGTGTTCTGGTCGGTCGTATTGCGGTTATAGCTGTAGTTCATGCTATAGCTGATGCCGCGCCAGCTATTGTTGTATCCGACGCCCACTGACTCCATAGTGCGGCCGGTATTCCAGTAATCTTCGCGAATATAGCTCAGCGACAGCGACCCCATTTCTTCTCCAAGGCTCTGGCTGATCGTCACCTCCCCGCGGTTGCGCCGACGTTCAATAGAAGGCGTGTAGTTGTCATCCCGATAGGTATCCAGCACTTCCTGCATATCCCAGTAACCGCTGGTCGCATAGCGATATCCCGCCAGGCTTACGTTAGTC
>OGYT01002461.1_pt1 | contig 9956 bp, 8 predicted proteins | sample 1576631 | NCBI WGS metagenome assembly OGYT01 (sample SAMEA3541588, study PRJEB24748) | human gut metagenome | biome: human gut; feature: human-associated habitat; material: faeces | place: China | collected 2012
AAAGCGTAAAATAATGCAATCAAGACAGTTCAGCAGAGTGCGAAGGACAAGGAAGATATCTGTAAGTTTGTAAAAAATCTTTCCCAGCTGAAATATTTCTTACTGTCAATAAACAACTCAGGTTTTATGGGAAGTTCCTGGATATCTGAATATATCCTATACATTTGTTGATATATTTTCTTTGTATTCTGATATCTCCCAGATGCATATAGTCCACATATTTCCTCGACACTATATGGAAGGTTATAAAGATTTTCTCTGGTGATCAATACAAAATAATTGTCTGAGCCACGTACTTCCGCTGCAAATTCTTCCGTATTAATAAATGCATTTTCTTCGTCTATAAAAAATATTGTCCCCGCTGTGTTCTGCAAGATTAATTTCCAGCTGACACCCTCCAGAATTCTGCATGGAACATTTGACAGCACATCCACTCCACTGGATTCACCAAGATTTTCTGCCTGTCGTAACATATTGATCAATGTTGTTTTGCCTGTCGCACTGTCCCCTTGAATAATTGTAATGTTACGTTTTATTTCGAATTCATAATGAAGCTTATTGTTACGTACAATTACTTTATATTTTCCTTTCATTACTTTCACCTATACATAGTGAACCTCACATGGCTAAAGTCACGTGCTTCCGGACGCTTTAGGCGTCAGACTAAATATCGGCGGATACGCCTGTAACTTAGGTGCGCAGTTATGCGCATTTCCCATGCCAGATATGGCAGGTTCCCACATTACAGGTAGTCCGCTGTATATCTGCCTGTATCTATGCTGCTTTTAAGAGTTCCATTTCTGAATGGAGTTTCCTCAGATCTGCATAGACGCATGAGGTTCTACGCTTTACAGGAGGGACTTTTGCCTCCAGCAAAGACCTTTCCGTTGCCGGAAGGGGTTTTAAAAGTTCCCTTATAAAATATCTGGCTCCTATATTATAGGATGCTGACAGGTCACAATTATATCGTTTTCCTGTCTGGAAAGTACAGAGGCTGTGATTTTCCCAGTCACGTGTTACCGCCCCGGAACCATCATAAGCCAATCTGCTGGTATTCCATGCGCAGATCCTGGATACCCGCATCCCTTTCCTGTGTGCCTGATGTTCACAACACTTCTGGATATCTCTTTTTCTCCACAGGTGCAGTTTCTGTTTTTTCTTTCCCGATATCTTCCCCTGCATCTCCAGATACTCGAACACGATCACATCTGCATGGTTTTCTTCCGCATATCTTACAATCGCACCTGCAATCTTTTTACCCAGTTCTGTGTTCAGACGTTTCGTATATGCCCATCTTCCCTGTGTCTGCGCAGAGCCATGTTCCCTCTGGAATCTGCGGATCCGTCCCAGTGTGCGGTACATCCGGTCTTTTTCACTGGGATGATCTATGAATCTTCTTCCCAGGACAGTTCCGTCTGCCCGCATGATGGTACAGACTGCATCGGTATTGATCCCCAGGTCCACGCTGCAGATGACCTGTTCTTTCACAGGTGTTTTGGTAAGTGTTACTTCCTCTTTATAGGAAAAACGCAAAAAATACTTCTGGTGTCTCTTTTCCAGAGTCGGGGCAGATGCCTTTTTCCCTGACCAGCATTTTCTCAGATATTCCATATCCGTATGATCCAGACGTACACAGGACCATTTCCAGTCATGACCGTCATAGAGTTTCAGGTATGCTTCGTCTTTCCCTTCCGCGCCTTCACGATACATGACATCACGGTAGAAGACCGGCATAGCGTGGTTTTCATATACAAGCTTTGGTTTCCCGCTCTTTCCGTCGGTCTTTTCCCATAGATCCAGCCGTGTTTTATAAGAGGATACTGTCCCCAGTGCATGCTGGATGGCAGATCTGCGCAGATAGGAAGGCATCTTTGGGAACCGGATATCAAAATCAAAACAGGCATGGTTTTTCTTCGTAGTATGTACCAGATGTTCTGCAGCATTAAAACGTCTCTTTGCATCCGGGATTTCTGCTATTTCTTCCCATACCTGCACATAAATCCCAATCAGATAGCTGACAGCAGAACGATAGATCTCCAGTGTCTGGCGGATCGGGATATTCTGTTTTCGTAATTCCACACCATAACTGGATATTATCTGCATTTTTATTTCTCCCTGATAACTCTTTTCTCAGATTCTGTTGTTTTTTCTACTACCCATAGCTATATTTTAGCACATATAGTGCCAGAAGTAAACATATGTTTTCCTTTGGATAAAAAATTTGCGCGTCTAACTCATCACTACTACAATATATTTATGGGTAATCCCCTTACTTCCAGTAAGGATTTATCCATCTCATTACTTAAACTGTTAGAATGTAGGATGCAATGGTATATCGACTTCATCACTTGGACCTCGCGTCCGTACTTTAGACTGATAACCGGCTCCTCATTCACAGTGTTCGTTTTATGCAGGTTGAATCACATTAGGTGCATTCGTGTCACACACAGTAGTTTGAACAGGTAATGAGTAAAACTGGTATTTATCCATTGTAATATTTTTTAAGGAGTGATAAATTTATGAACGCAGTAGGTATCGATGTTTCAAAAGGTAAAAGTATGGTTACAATTCTGAGACCATTTGGGGAGATTGTATCCTCTCCTTTTGAGATTAAGCACACATCCAGTGATATCCATTCACTTATTAAACTTATTCATTCTATCGAAGGTGAATCCCGGGTTGTAATGGAACATACCGGCCGCTACTACGAAGCACTTGCTCACCAGCTTTCAGCAGCAGATCTCTTTGTCAGTGCTGTTAATCCCAAGTTGGTCAAAGATTTTAATAACGATTCTCTTCGCAAAATCAAGTCCGACAAAGCTGATTCTGTCAAGATTGCCCGCTACGCTCTTGACAAATGGCAAAGTCTTGAACCGTATAGTATTACAGATGAATTACGCGCTCAGCTAAAGGTCATGAATCGTCAGTTCCATTTCTATGTGAAACAAAAAACGGCTATGAAAAATAATCTTATTGGCCTCATTGACCAGACCTATCCAAATGCAAATACTTATTTCAATAGTCCCACCCGCAGTGATGGTTCCCAGAAATGGGTTGATTTTGTCTCTACATACTGGCATGTAGATTGCATTCGTAAAATGTCTCTAAACGCTTTTGTTGAACATTATCAGAACTGGTGCAAGCGCAAAAAATATGCCTTCAATAAATCAAAAGCGGAAGAAATTTACACCAAAACAAAGGAACTTGTTCCAGTATTTCCTAAGAATGAAATAACCAAACATATCATCAGACAAGCTATCGATCAGCTCAACAGTACTTCCGTTACTGTCGAAACAATACGCACTCTCATGAACGAGACTGCCTCAAAGCTTCCTGAATACTCAATTGTCATGCAGTTTAAAGGGATTGGTCCATCTCTCGGTCCACAGCTTATGGCTGAGATCGGTGATGTAACCAGATTCACGCATAAAGGAGCCCTTACTGCATTCGCCGGAGTTGATCCTGGGGTAAACGAATCTGGTTCCTATGCACAAAAAAGCGTCCCAACATCCAAACGTGGATCTTCAAATTTAAGAAAGACTCTTTTTCAAGTAATGGATGTTCTTATCAAAACCATGCCTCAGGATGATCCTGTATATCAATTCATGGACAGAAAACGCACCCAGGGTAAGCCTTACTATGTTTATATGACTGCAGGTGCTAATAAATTTCTCAGAATATACTATGGACGAGTGAAAGAATATCTTTCTGTTCTTCCTGATCCAAGCTAATTCAAAACTTTTACTTTCAGACCAGCACTGGTTGTGGTGGCCTTATTTTAATGCCTAATTTTTAACCTGTAAAGTTTTTTAACTTTCTTCAATTTTAGTATTGACTTTTTATTTGCAGGCTAAAGTAACGAGAATGCGACGCGCAGTTATTCAAATCTGATCAGGCACCCAGAACAGCGGACATCTTAATTTCTTTTTCCGTTTCACTGAGGTCAAAATCGCCGCCATCTTCCACAGTCATGTGTACCTCATACAGTACATCTTCTGTCAGCGTATCCGGTGTTTCACCATCTTCTGTCTGGATATGCCATTTTTCTGTCGGAACTTCCTTCAAGGTACCATCTGTACCATATGCATACAGCTTCAAAGAACCTGTTTCCCCTGAGATTCCTTTCATACGTATTGCAACGGTCGTATTCGGATGTACATTTTCAACTGTGATCGTGTTCAGCCATCCTTCCACATCTCCCTGACCACCGTCTGCTGCAAATTTCTCCTGGCTTAACACATTGCGCATTGCCTGATCCAGATCCACCTTGCGGTAAGGCATTTCCGGCAGATATACAAACCTGTCCTGAAGTCTCAGCAGTTCCAGATAGCCGGTCGGACAATAGAGCGCATTTCCGCTGTTTCCCGCATACATACCGATAGCCATATTGTTGTATCCCGGTTTGTCAGAAATATCCATGGTAAATGCAGTCTCGCCTGTCTCAAAATCAAGCATGATATACTGCCACATACCAGTTTCCATATCCTGAACATATCCGTAAATATACCCTGTTGCAGTGGACAGCTTCATCATGGAAGTGTCAGACAGATCACTTCTGCACCAGATACTCTTCATCTCATATCCGTTCTCCGTCTTAACTGTATCCACACGTTCTATACCCGGCGCGATCATTTTATTGCCCTGTCTCAGCCAGCCCACATCATAAATATTCTCATAGCTTTGTATTGAGGAATCATTATCTGCTTCTCCAAGCTTCGCACTTCCTTCACCAAACCAGTTACATACGATCGTGCTTACTGTTCCCTCTCCATCATCATATACAATTGCAGAATTTTCCACAGACACCTGTGTACCTTCCGGAAGCTCATCTATAACAGGCATACTCGCAACCTGTTCTCCTGTTTTCATATCTACCGCAATAAGATTTACCGGATCCTGATTATCTGTAAACATAACCAGATCTTTGGTCAGAGACGGGGAACATCCACCTCCCCATGCAAGACCGCCGCCTGTCGTCTCATCGCCTTCTTTGCTTTCCTTGGCACCCACACTTTTATAGGAAGTTTCCCAGACTTTTTTCACACCATTATCCGCCTGGAGCAGATAACACTTCAGATTTGTCAGAATGACCGCACCCTCCTTAGATGCCGCAATACCATTCTCTGCACCCTCTCCCGGTTCCAGTTCATATACAAACACTGCATCTGACAGATCCACATCTTCTCCATTCAGGATCTTATCGATAGCTGCACGTGAAACATAGCCAAAGGTTCCCTGCTGTTTTCTGTCGGGATAAATGCGGAAGCCTCCTGTTGCAAACCAGAGATTTCCCTCATAATCAAAAACTACAGATAACAGATTCTGATCCAGTGTTTTTCCAAGTGCTGCCTCTGCTGCCGCTTTAATGTCGATATCCAGAACCTTCTCAAATTCCGGAAGTACATTTCCCTCCTCATCTGTAGCCTTAAGCATAAGTACCCGATTATCGTTCGTCGGACACACAATGCGATTGCTCTCATCTACAAAAGAATATGAACTCTGTATCAGATAGCTTCCATTGTCATGCTGTTTTGGTGAAAAATAGCCCAGGGTCTGTGCCTCATCTGCATTAATATCACGGATCGCCAGGCCACCCAGAAGAGGAACCACAGAATGTCCATAGGAATCAAAAAAGACTGCCGGCGAAGCATTGGGATTAACTTTTTCATAAGAAACATTGATCTCAGAATAAATATCAACAGGCAATACCTCATCTGTTGAATCTGTATTATAGCAGTCATGATGAATATTGGAATCACTGGCTGCCATATATGGGTTCACATCCATAGCCTTCGGTGTAAGTGCCTTGACCGGAAGTTCTGATGCCTGACCAGCACTTTCTTCTGTCTGTGTTTCCTCTGCATATACCGTATTTGCTGCCGATTCAGATGCTATAGCTGTTATAAAAGCGATCATTGCAAGAATTAAAGCTCTTTTCTTCATAATTGTTTTCCTCCTGAGTGTTTTTGTCATATTACATTTTTACGTTCAAACCAGATGGAGAGACCTTCTTTTATTTTCTGCTCTTCCACAGGTTTCATAAAAAAATATTCTATCCGCATCCTGAACGCATGAAGTGAAAAATCAAGATCACTGCACCAGATGATTCCACATTTCGGATACAGGGAACGGAGATGTTCTGCCGCATTCAGCCCGGACACACCTGGCAATACAAGAAACACCACTGCCGGTACTGTTTTTCGTGTCCTCTCAAAAAATTGTTCCTGATCCTGATAGATTTCAATCAACGGAAAAACTTTCTTTTCTGTACAGTAATTCCTGATGTATTCCGCACAGTTCTGTCCTTCCTGTTCCTGATCAGTCAATATGGCAATACAATACACGACATCCCTCCTCTTCCATTTGCTGTACTCCCATTTGTTATCCTCATTATAAAAAAGTCATAAATTTTTTCAATAATTCTGTCACGAAACGGCAGAAAATGACACGAATTGCAACTCCGTGGTGTTATTTTGTGATATACTTATAGTAGATTTTATAAATATAAGGAAGATTTACTATGAGAATTGCAATTGTTGATGATATTTCAGAAGAACGGACACTGCTTCACAACAGACTGGAATCTCAGTTTTCCAGGCGCAATGTCCATACAGATATATTGGAATATGAAAATGGAGAAGCTTTCCTCACTGCAGCGAAGGAATGTCCTTTCACTGTAGTGTTTCTGGATATTTATATGAATGGTTCTAACGGAATTGATACAGCAAAAGAACTTCGCAGATCAGACACTGACTGTCTGCTGATCTTTACAACAAGTTCCACTGACCATGCTTTAGAGGGATTTCAGGTCCGGGCTCTGCACTATCTTGTAAAGCCCTACAGTGAAAATGATATTTCCGCACTGGCAGATGAAATCCTTTCCCGCATCCCGGATTCCGGGAAATACATAGATGTAAAGGTAAACGGCAGTAATATTCAGATTCCCTTCCGGAAAATAATCTACGCAGAGCATTTTTCCCATATGATCCACATCCACACTGCCGGTGAAAGGGAACTGGTCACCCGTCAGTCCTTTGACTCCTTCATAACCTCCCTGAAAATGGACTCACGTTTCTATCAGTGTAACCGGGGCGTTGTGATCAATCTGGAACATGCCGTTGATTTTGACGGAACAGGCTTTCGCCTTGATAACGGAAGTAATATCCCGGTAAGCAGGAAGCTTCTCAAAAACGCCAGACAGACATTTATGGAATTTCTGTTCCAAAGGAGGTCCTGAAATGACTGACATACTTCGCCCTGTACTTGAACTTTCCGTAATCATTCCCGGTATACTGCTGGCATATCTGCCTGTAAAGAGCTATCTGAGACAGACACCGCTTAAGCTGACAGCATGGCTTCTTCCTCTTCTTCTGGGAATCTGTATTTTGGGAGGAGCGGTTTGCTATGCCCTGCAAATTCCCACCAGATGGTTCCTGTTTCCTCTGCTGCCTGTGATTATGCTCATTTATCACAAAACACTGAAAATCTCTGTCTGGAAATCTGTCAGTATTTTTCTTGCAGTCTTCGCAGTTTTTACATGTGTCAAAAGTTTGTCCCGGGCAGTTAATGCACTTATGACCGCAGACCTGCATATTACAGAAAATGAACTGTGGTTTCACACCGGTGCCGGGATTTTCTATAACGTGATCTGTCTGCTTTTTGTTCTGGCAGCCTGGTATCCTGCCCGCCACTGTGTACAGACAATGATCACAGACGAGAACTTTGCCCAGACCTGGTACGTATTCTGGATTCTTCCGGTAATCTTCATCGGAGTGAATCTTTTTATGATTCCTAAATACCGCGGTACTTTATATACCGGACGGGTCCTGCAGTGCTATATTGTTTTAAGTCTTGTACTGCTCATAATCCTGCTTCTGTTTTATGTCATGTTTCTTATGATGGCAGTCAGTCTGAACAAAAATGCCAGACTTCAGCAGGAGAACCATTTTCTTACTCTTCAGCAGGAAAGATACGAGAATCTCTGCATGGCTATTGAAGAAGCCAGACAGGCGCGTCACGATATCCGGCATCACTTTGTGCAGTTATCCTCTCTGGCAGAACAGGGTGACATGGAAAAGATCAAAAAATATCTCTCCGCTGCAACCGGAAAAATCTCTGACTATAACCTGCATTTCTGTGAAAATCAGGCTGTTGACAGTGTTTTCGGATATTATTCCACCCTTGCAGAAAGAGAAAACATTCCTTTTCATGCACTGGTTTCTCTGCCTGCTGATCTTTCCATAGATGAGATTAATCTGTGCCTTGTGTTTTCCAATCTGCTGGAAAATGCCATCCAGGCAAGTGCGAAAACAGAGCCTGCCCGCAGAAAGATTAATGTGGAAGTTTACCCCCACCATAATCATCTCCTTCTGATTCATGTGGAGAACACCTTCGATGGCAAAATACAGCAAAAAAACAATATTTTCCAATCCTCCAAACGCTCAGGAAACGGCATAGGAATCGAATCCGTCCGCCACATTACCGACAAAAACGGCGGTGCATGCAGTTTCACCTATGAAAACGGGATTTTCTCTGCAAAAATTATGCTGAGTATTTGATTTTATTATCTTTACTCAGCACTACTTTGCATTTTTTTCTGCTCCGACAGCAGATGACCTGTATTTACTTATACTATCCATACGGGCACTGGAATCAGCCTTTTATTTATACAATTCCCTTAATTCAATCAATATACGGTTTGTTCCTTCTTCACAGGTAAATCCTGATCTTGAAAAAAATCCATATCGATAACATTCCAGTCCGGTTTGTTTTACCTGACGGATTTCATTTTGGACAATACTCTCTGTTATAGGTTCTTTTCTGATCAGATATTGTTTGCAAATCCTCTCAAAGCACTTTGGTATATATTTTGTTTCAAAATCATCTGCAATATATCTATCATAAAAAATATCCGGATCCATAATATTCATTCGCGACATATTTCTGAAAATATATTTATAATAGAACAAAGACAGATTATCTGAAATAAAATATCCCGATTTTTTTCTGTTGTTTTCATCGTTAATCGGAGCTTCTTTTGCAACAACATCCATGCGCATCAGCTTATCAAGAATATCTACTAACGCAGGTCCGCTTGAGACATTCGACCGGTCAAGGATATCTTTATATCTGCTAAATCCTTTTGCAAGTGCTTCAAAGACTTCATTTGCATTTGTAATTTTTGAAATTTCTGAGTTCAGGTACATAGATACCTCATTTTCCAGACGTGCCCCGGATGAAGCAATCAATTCAATGATATTCTCCCGTACACTTTTTTTTGCATCAATCAGCCGGTTATAATACGGAATTCCACCAAACACACTATACAATCTTACTTTATCTTCTTCTGAAAACCCAGAATAAAACATTGCTGATTCATAATAGTCCATTGGCTTCAGATTAATCGTAAGATCAATTCTTCCATATAGCGGATTTTGTTTTTCCAAAAGAGCTTTCATCGTATCCACATAAGAACCACAGACAATAAGTTTCATATTAGAAGTATCTTTGTAATGATCTATGACAGATTGCAAAACGCTGTCAAGTCCCTTTGAATTTTCCCTTAAATATGGATATTCATCCAAAACAAAAATCATCGGTTCTTTTTCTGATTTTTTAAACAAAAATCGCAACAGAGCTTCCATATTTTCAAATGCAGGTTTGGGAAAGTCAAATATTTCGCCTATAAGTTCAGCTAAACTTTCTACATTATTCTGTTCTGTAGTTTGTTTACATTCATAATAAATGCTTTTTATATCTGTTTCTTTTAGTACCTGCTTAATAAGTTCACTTTTTCCAATTCGCCGTCTGCCATAAATCAGAGAAATCATTTGACCGTCTGAGCGGAACATGGTACACAATTTTTTTCTCTCAGTTTCTCTCCCATAAAACATATGCAGCCTCCGTTACTGAAAACTTATAAAAAGTTATAAACTTCTATGTTCCATTCCTACTTC
>OGYT01002463.1_pt1 | contig 9950 bp, 6 predicted proteins | sample 1576631 | NCBI WGS metagenome assembly OGYT01 (sample SAMEA3541588, study PRJEB24748) | human gut metagenome | biome: human gut; feature: human-associated habitat; material: faeces | place: China | collected 2012
TGAAAAATTCCCGTATGGAAGGGCTTAACTTCCAGCAGCTGGTGCAGCAGGCGGTCGAGCGCAGCAGCGATGTGAAGGCCCAGGATAACTACGACAGCGCCACGCGCCTCGACAGCTTCACCACTGACCTGACGCTGGACAACGGACAACTTACTCTTGACGGAATGCAGGGTACTTCTTCACTCTTATCAATGACCGGTGAAGGTAAGCTGGATCTGGTGAAAGAAACCGCGGACACGCGCTTTAACGTGCGCGTACTTTCCGGCTGGCAGGGTGAAAGCAAGCTCATCGACTTCCTGAAAGAGACGCCGGTCCCGCTGACCGTATACGGCAAATGGCAGGCCCTGAATTACCGTCTGGAGGTGGATCAGATCCTGCGTAAGCATCTGCAGGATGAAGCGAAACGTCGGCTTAGCGGCTGGGCGGAACGCAATAAAGATTCACAGGACGGTAAGGACGTTAAGAAGCTGCTGGATAAGCTTTGATGTCCGTTGCGCCGGGTGGCGTTGCGGCCTGATGCCCTCACCCCGGTCCTCTCCCACGGGAGAGGGAGCAAACACTAAAAACGGCAACCGGGTTGCCGTTTTGTTTTACCTAAACCTCAAAATCCAGTTCTTCCTCATCCCGCAGCGGAATGAGCTGAACCTTCTGCACGCGATGGTTTTCAATCTGCAGCGTTTTGAGCAGATAGTCGCCCACCTGAACTTCTTCCCCCGGCTGCGGGATACGCTGCAAATATTCCATCAGCAGGCCGGCAATAGTGTGATACTCCCGTTTTTCATCCAGCGGCAGCGGCACGTATTGCACCAGGTCTTCCAGCGGCATATGGCCGTTAGCGGTCCACGAGCCGTCTGCGTTTTTCTGAATATCATGGCGGGCGTCAATCTCATCCACCTCGTTAGGCAGATTACCGGCGATGGTTTCCATTACGTCGCTGAGCGTGACCAGCCCTTCCACCGAACCAAACTCATCCACCACAAAGGCAAAGTGCGTGCGCGCGTTACGGAATTGCTCAAGGGCGGAAAGCAGCGGTAGCCCCTCAGGGAAGACCAGCGGCTGGCGTACCAGTACGCGCAGGTTGAGCGCCTCGCCGTGAAGCTGCTGCTGGAGCAGGTCAATCACGTGCACCACGCCCAGCAGCTCCTCTTCCTCTTCACCGCCGGTCACCACCACGCGGGTGTGTTGGTTTTTATTCAGCAGGGCGCGAATGTGCTCTTCCGGTGCCGTCAGGTCGATATGCTCAATATCGTGCCGCGAGGTCATGATGCTGCTGACCGTCCGCTGATTCAGATTAAGCACCCGCTCGATCATCCGTCGTTCCTGCGGGTCGAAGATCAGCCCGTCGCTGTGATCGGCCAGCATGGCGGAGGATTCGGCATCCAGCTCCGCATCCTCTTTCTTACCGCTTAGCAGGCGCATAACCGTGTCGGCAGTACGCTGACGCAGGGTCTGATTCGCGGACAGGAAGCGGCGGCGGTTAAATATCGCCAGCTGGTTGAGCGCTTCAATCATGACGGAGAAGCCGATGGCGGCGTACAGGTAGCCTTTCGGAATATGGAAGCCAAAACCGTCGGCCACCAGGCTAAAGCCAATCATCAGCAGGAAGCTCAGGCAGAGGATCACGATGGTCGGGTGACTGTTCACAAAGCGGGTCAGCGCCTTGCTGGCCATGACCATCAGCGTGATGGCAATAATCACCGCGGCCATCATCACCGCAAGGTGGTCCACCATCCCGACGGCGGTGATCACCGAGTCGAGAGAAAAGACCGCATCCAGCACCACGATTTGCGCCACGACCGGCCAGAATTTCGCCCCGCGGCGCTGGGTTGGATTCTCGCTGTCTTTGCCCTCCAGCCGCTCGTTGAGCTCCACCGTGGCTTTGAACAGCAGGAACAACCCGCCGAAAAGCATGATCAGATCGCGGGCGCTAAAACTCAGACCGTGGATGGAGAACAGAGGCTGTGTGAGCGTCACCAGCCAGGAGATAGAGGCCAGCAGCAGTAACCGCATCACCATCGCCAGCAGCAGGCCCGTCACGCGCGCGCGGTCGCGCTGGGAAGGGGGAAGTTTTTCAGCGAGGATGGCGATAAAGACCAGATTATCAATCCCGAGCACGAGCTCGATGACGACTAGCGTAACCAGCCCGGCCCAGATTGAGGGATCGGCAATCCATTCCATAGTAATAGCAATACCTTCTGTTATATGACGAATGTCACACTTCGATCATGGATAAAGCTGGGGGAAATTGCAATGCCGGGCTGAGATTTCTCTTAATAGGACGGGTAAAAAAGAGAGCATTCTCAATAGGGTGTAAATAAGCGAAATACGTATATTTAATTACAAGAAATGCATTTTAGGATATATCGCAGGGAATGATTTTTACTCTTATTTTGTCAATATAAAGAAAATCCTAAAAGTTCAAAAATTTGCTCTTAATATTAATCTTAAAAACCAATATTAGGACAGTTGTCTCCTTGCCTGCTATTAGGTTAGCTGCAACAATTCTCCCAGCATCAAATGTTAAATCTCAGTGTTGCTATTAATGTTCGGTCTTCAGGGATGGTTATTCATTATCCGTCGGGTTTCTCAAGCGACTGATATATTTCCAGAAGACCTTGCTCAAGAGGGTGTCTATCCATAACACATTGTTTAGTCAGTGGATTGGTAACTGAAAGCCAAGGGCGGTAGCGTGCCTGAAAGCGTGTGAATCAGCCTCGATTATTCTGTCAATAGCCAATGGATGAATAAGCTTTTTTTAGGACTGATGCCAGTTATATTTCTATTTGATTAACTGCATGCTGAAACCCAATACGACTCGAGCTTATTTAAATTGCACAGGATAATTACTCTGCCAAAGTGATAAATAATCAATGATGAAATCCAAAATGAAATTGATGCCATTATTGGTGTCTGTGACCTTGATGAGTGGTTGCACGGTCTTTCCCGGCAGCAATATGTCAACAATGGGTAAGGATGTGATCAAGCAACAGGATGCCGATTTTGATCTCGACAAAATGGTGAATGTTTATCCACTTACGCCTCGTCTGGTGGAACAATTACGTCCACGTCCGAATGTTGCCCAGCCGAATATGTCGCTGGACCAGGAAATTGCGTCCTACCAGTACCGCGTGGGGCCGGGTGACGTGATCAACGTGACCGTCTGGGACCACCCTGAACTGACCACGCCAGCGGGCCAGTACCGTAGCTCAAGCGACACCGGTAACTGGGTGCAGTCAGATGGCACCATGTTCTATCCCTACATTGGTAAAGTCCATGTTGCAGGGAAAACGCTTGCCGAGATACGTAGTGATATTACCGGCCGCTTAGCGCAGTACATCGCCGATCCGCAGGTGGACGTTAATATCGCCGCATTCCGCTCGCAAAAAGCCTATATCTCCGGCCAGGTGAACAAATCCGGCCAGCAGGCCATCACCAACGTTCCTCTTACCGTACTGGATGCCATCAACGCCGCGGGCGGGTTAACCGACGGCGCCGACTGGCGCAACGTCGTGCTCACCCACAACGGGAAGGAGCAGCGCATTTCGCTGCAGGCGCTGATGCAAAACGGCGATCTGACCCAGAACCGCCTGCTCTATCCGGGCGACATTCTCTACGTGCCGCGCAATGACGATCTGAAAGTCTTCGTGATGGGTGAAGTGAAAAAACAGAGCACCCTCAAAATGGACTTCAGCGGTATGACGCTGACCGAAGCGCTGGGCAATGCTGAGGGTATCGATCTGACGACCTCTAACGCGACCGGTATCTTCGTTATCCGTCCGCTGAAAGGTGAGGGCAGTGCGAAAGGCAAGATTGCCAACATCTACCAGCTGGATATGTCCGATGCGACCTCTCTGGTGATGGCAACGGAGTTCCGTCTCCAGCCATACGATGTGGTGTATGTCACCACCGCGCCGGTTGCCCGCTGGAACCGTCTGATCAACCAGTTGCTGCCAACCATCAGTGGCGTTCGCTACATGACGGATACGGCGCGCGACATTCATACCTGGTAATCCGCGATGTTTAACAAAATTCTGGTGGTATGCGTGGGGAACATTTGCCGTTCTCCTACGGCTGAACGGTTGTTGAAACACTACCAGCCCGAACTGACCGTTGATTCGGCAGGGCTGGGTGCACTGGTCGGTAAAGGTGCCGATGAGCGCGCAACGAGCGTGGCGCGGGATCATCACCTCTCTCTCGACGGCCACGTGGCCCGCCAGGTCACTGGCCGCATGTGCCGGGAGTATGACCTGATCCTGACGATGGAAAAACGCCATATTCATGCGCTTTGCGATATCGCTCCGGAGATGCGCGGCAAGGTGATGCTGTTTGGTCACTGGGACAATGAACGTGAAATCCCCGATCCGTATCGCAAAAGCCATGAGGCCTTTGAGGCGGTTTACACCTTACTTGACCAGTCTGCCCAACAGTGGGCGCAGGCACTGAAAGTTCAGCAGGGATAACAATGACAGAAAAAACGAGAGCTTCTGCCGCCCCGACTTCGGGCAGTGATGAAATTGATATTGGGCGCCTGGTCGGCACTGTTGTAGAGGCAAAGTGGTGGGTGCTGGGCATTACCGCCGTGTTCGCCGCGGCGGCCGTCGTCTATACGCTGTTCGCCACCCCTATCTACAGCGCCGACGCGCTGGTGCAGATCGAACAGAATACCGGCAACTCGCTGGTGCAGGACATTGGTTCCGCGCTGGCGAACAAACCGCCGGCATCCGACGCCGAAATTCAGCTCATCCAGTCACGCCTGGTGCTGGGTAAAACGGTTCACGACCTCGGGCTCGATATCTCCGTCACCAAAAATACCTTCCCGGTCTTTGGTGCCGGCTGGGATCGTCTGATGGGGCGAAACAACGACACGGTAAAAGTCACTGACTTCGTGCTGCCGAAAGGGGCAGGCGATCAGACGTTTACCCTGAAGGTGCTTGGCCCGAAACAGTACCAGCTAACCAGCGACGCAGGTTTTAGCGCGCGCGGCGAAGTGGGGCAGATGCTGACCAAAGACGGCGTCAGCATGATGGTTAGCGCCATCAACGCCCAGGAGGGCGGCGAATTCACCGTCACTAAATTCTCCACCCTGGGGATGATCAACAATCTGCAAAACAACCTGACCGTCACCGAAAACGGTAAGGACACCGGCGTGCTGAGCATGACCTTTACCGGTGAAGATAAGGATCAAATCCGCGACATCCTGAACAGCATTACCCGCAACTATCTTGAGCAGAACGTTGAGCGTAAGTCGGCAGAAGCGGCGAAAAGCCTGGCCTTCCTCGCGAAACAGCTCCCGGAAGTGCGCGCCCATCTGGATGATGCCGAGAACAAGCTGAACGCCTATCGTCAGGATAAAGACTCCGTTGACCTGCCGCTGGAGGCGAAATCGGTTCTTGATTCGATGGTCAACATTGATGCGCAGCTCAACGAGCTGACCTTCAAAGAGGCGGAGATTTCCAAGCTTTATACCAAACGTCACCCGGCCTACCGCACGCTGCTGGAGAAACGCCGCACGCTGGAAGAGGAGAAGGCGAAGCTCAATGACCGCGTGACCGCGATGCCGAAAACGCAGCAGGAGATCGTGCGTCTGACCCGCGACGTGGAGTCCGGACAGCAGGTTTACATGCAGCTGCTGAACAAGCAGCAGGAGCTGAAAATCACCGAAGCCAGTACCGTCGGTGACGTGCGCATCGTCGACCCGGCCATTACCCAGCCTGGCGTGCTGAAGCCGAAGAAAGCGCTGATTATTCTCGGCAGCATTATTCTCGGCCTGATGCTCTCCATCGTGGGCGTGCTGCTGCGTTCGCTGTTCAACCGCGGTATCGAAAGCCCGCAGGTGCTGGAAGAGAGCGGTATCAACGTCTATGCCAGCATTCCGCTGTCCGAGTGGCAAAAATCCCGCGACAGCGTCAAAACCATCAAGGGCGTCAAGCGTTACAAACAGAGCCAGCTTCTGGCGGTGGGTAACCCGACCGACCTCGCCATCGAAGCGATCCGTAGCCTGCGTACCAGCCTGCACTTCGCCATGATGCAGGCCAAAAACAACGTCCTGATGTTAACCGGCGTCAGCCCGTCGATTGGTAAAACCTTCGTCTGCGCCAACCTGGCGGCGGTGGTCAGCCAGACCAACAAGCGCGTGCTGCTGATCGACTGCGATATGCGTAAGGGCTACACCCACGAGCTGCTGGGCACCAACAACGTTAACGGTCTGTCGGAAATTCTGCTCGGTAAAGGTGAAATCAGCCAGAGCGCGAAACCTACAACGGTGCCGAAATTTGACCTGATCCCTCGCGGTCAGGTGCCGCCTAACCCGTCCGAGCTGCTGATGAGCGAACGTTTCACCCAGTTGATTGAGTGGGCGAGCAAAAATTACGACCTGGTGCTGATCGATACGCCGCCAATTCTGGCGGTGACCGACGCGGCCGTCGTTGGCCGCCACGCGGGCACCACGCTGATGGTAGCGCGTTACGCGGTGAACACCCTGAAAGAGGTGGAAACCAGCCTGAGCCGCTTCGAGCAGAACGGGATTGAGGTGAAAGGGGTGATCCTGAACTCCATCTTCCGCCGCGCGACCGGGTACCAGGATTACGGCTATTACGAGTACGAATATAAATCTGACAGTAAATAACAAAACACACCCCACCCCCTCACCCTAACCCTCTCCCCAAAGGGGAGAGGGGACAGTTCGGTGCGGGATTTGGGGGACGAACGTAATGATAACCACTGGCTGCCTTTCACCCTCTCCCCTGTGGGGAGAGGGCCGGGGTGAGGGGAAAAGATGACCACACAACGCCCTTTAGTTTCAATCTATATGCCGACATGGAATCGTCAGCAGCTGGCGATCCGCGCCATCAAATCCGTCCTGCGACAGGATTACGATAACTGGGAGCTGATCATCGTGGATGACTGCTCTTCCTCGTATGAACAGCTGCAAAAGTTTGTAACTGACCTCAACGACCCGCGGGTGGTCTATACGCATAACGCCATTAACTCCGGCGCGTGCGCGGTGCGTAATCAGGCGATTATGCAGGCCAAAGGGCAGTATCTGACCGGGATCGATGACGATGACGAATGGACGCCGAACCGCCTGTCTATCTTCCTGTCGCATAAAGAGCAGCTGGTCACGCACGCTTTCCTGTATGCCAACGACTATGTCTGCCAGGGCGAGGTTTACTCGCAGCCCGCCAGCCTGCCGCTGTACCCGAAATCGCCGTATTCTCGCCGCCTGTTCTACAAGCGCAACATTATTGGTAACCAGGTCTTCACCTGGGCGTGGCGTTTCAAAGAGTGCCTGTTCGATACCGAACTCAAGGCCGCGCAGGATTACGATATCTTCCTGCGCATGGTGGTGGAATACGGCGAGCCGTGGAAAGTGGAAGAGGCCACGCAGATCCTGCATATCAACCACGGGGAGATGCAAATCACCTCCTCGCCGAAGAAGTTCTCCGGCTACTTCCATTTTTACCGCAAGCACAAGGACAAATTTGACCGTGCCAGCCGTAAATATCAGCTCTTCACCCTCTATCAGATCCGCAATAAGCGCATGAACTGGCGCACGCTGCTGACGCTGCTGTCCGTGCGTAACGGCAAACGCCTGGCTGATGGACTTCGGGGGAAATAATGTTTCTGGAAGATTGCCGCGCTAACAGCTGGAGCCTGCGTCCGTGCTGCATGGTTCTGGCGTACCGCATCGCGCACTTTTGCTCGGTGTGGCGTAAGAAAAACGTGCTGAACAATATCTGGGCGGCGCCCGTGCTGGTGCTGTACCGCATCATTACAGAATGCTTTTTTGGCTATGAAATTCAGGCCGCTGCCACCATTGGCCGCCGCTTTACCATCCATCACGGCTATGCGGTGGTGATCAACAAGTTTGTGGTCGCCGGGGATGATTTCACCATTCGTCATGCGGTCACCATTGGCAACCGCGGGCCTGACAGCCTGGCCTGCCCGGTCATCGGCAATAACGTCGAGCTGGGGGCGAACGTGGTAATCATCGGTGACATTACGATTGGTAATAACGTCACGATTGGTGCTGGCAGCGTGGTGCTGGACAGCATTCCGGATAACGCGCTGGTGGTGGGAGAAAAAGCCCGCGTGAAGGTGATTAAATGAACATTCTGCAATTTAACGTACGCCTCGCAGAAGGCGGAGCGGCTGGCGTGGCCCTGGATCTGCACCAGCGCGCGCTGCAAAAAGGACTTCAGTCTCGTTTTATTTACGGCTACGGCAAAGGCGGCAAGAAAAGCGTTAGCCACGATAATTTCCCGCAGGTGCACAAGCACACGCCGCGTTTGACCTCCATTGCCAACATTGCGCTGTTCCGTCTGTTTAACCGCGATCTGTTTGGCAACCTGAACAACCTTTACCGCACCGTGACGCGCACGACCGGCCCGGTTGTGCTGCATTTTCACGTGCTGCACAGCTACTGGCTGAATCTGGAAGAGGTGGTGGCGTTTTGTCAGAAGGTGCAAGCCCACAAGCCCGACACCCGCTTTGTCTGGACGCTGCACGATCACTGGAGCGTGACCGGACGCTGCGCGTTTACCGACGGCTGCGAAGGCTGGAAAGATAACTGCCAGAAGTGCCCGACGTTAAGCAACTACCCGCCGGTAAAGGTGGATCGCGCGCATCAGCTGGTGGCCGGAAAGCGTCAGCTGTTCCGCGACATGCTCTCGCTCGGCTGTACGTTTATCTCCCCGAGCCAGCACGTGGCCGATGCCTTCAACAGCCTGTACGGGGCAGGGCGCTGTCAGATTATCAACAACGGCATCGACGTAGCGACGGAAGCCATTCTTGCCGAGCTGACCCCGGTGGCCGAAACCGCGGGCAAACCGAAAATTGCTATCGTTGCGCATGACCTGCGTTACGACGGTAAAACCAACCAGCAGCTGGTGCGCGACATGATGGCGCTGGGTGACAAGATAGAGCTTCACACTTTCGGCAAGTTTTCACCGTTCGAAGGGGCCAACGTGGTGAACCACGGGTTTGAGACCGACAAGCGCAAGCTGATGAGCGCGCTGAATGAAATGGACGCGCTGGTGTTCAGCTCCCGTGTAGATAACTACCCGCTGATCCTCTGCGAAGCGCTCTCTATCGGCGTGCCGGTGATCGCCACCCACAGCGATGCGGCGCGCGAAGTGCTGGAAAAGTCCGGCGGGAAAACCTTCACGGAGCAGGAGGTCCTGCCGCTGGTACAGCTGCCGAAGGCGCAGATTGCTGAGATCGTTTTTGGCACAGACCTGGAATCGTTCCGCAACCGCAGCCGCAAGGCCTACAGTGGACAACAGATGCTGGAGGAATATGTCTCGTTCTATCAGAATCTGTAGTTATCTGCTGCTGCCGCTGATCTACCTGCTGGTCAACGTCAAAATTGCCCAGCTCGGCGAAAGCTTCCCGATAACCATCGTAACCTTCCTGCCCGTTCTGCTTCTGTTGTATGTCGATAAAATCAACCTCAAGAAGCTGATGATTGCCTTAGGTCTGGGCACGGGCCTGACGCTGTTTAACTACATCTTTGGCCAGTCGCTGGATGCAAGTAAATACGTCACGTCGACCATGCTGTTTGTTTATATTGTTATTATTATCGGAATGGTCTGGAGTATTCGGTTTAAAACTATTTCTCCGCACAATTATCGGAAAATCCTTAGGTTCTTTTATATTGCCGTTGCGTTAATTGTTATGCTTGCCGCACTGGAGATGGCGCAAATTATTCTCACCGGCGGCAGCAGCCTGATGGAGATAATTTCGAAATATCTCATTTACAGTAACAGCTATGTATTGAACTTCATCAAGTTTGGCGGGAAGCGTACTACGGCCCTCTATTTTGAACCGGCGTTTTTCGCTCTGGCGTTAATCTCAATTTGGCTCAGCATTAAACAGTTTGGTATCAAAACGCCTAAGGCCGATGCTATGATTCTTGCAGGAATTGTTCTGTCTGGATCGTTCTCAGGGGT
>OGYT01002464.1_pt1 | contig 9948 bp, 7 predicted proteins | sample 1576631 | NCBI WGS metagenome assembly OGYT01 (sample SAMEA3541588, study PRJEB24748) | human gut metagenome | biome: human gut; feature: human-associated habitat; material: faeces | place: China | collected 2012
TGCTTCCGGATGAGGAAGGCGAGTTTTATCAGCAAAAAACGTGGCTCCAGGCGTGGCTGATCGCGCTGGCGGAGGGCGACGACGGGCTATCGCTGCTGTGCGGCCTTTCGGCGCCGGTGCAGCAGCTGCAGGGATATCAGCGCGCGCTGTCGCAGGCGCGTCAGGCGCTGGACCTCAGCGATAACCTGCGTCCGGCCCAGCGCATCAGCGACTACCAGCAGCTGGGGTTTATCAAGCTGCTCTCCGCCGTTAGCGACCCCGCGCTGCTGAGCGACTTTATGCACGACACCCTCGGCTGTCTGATTGAGCCGGATCGCAAAAGTCCCTGGCTGCTGATGGAGACCCTGGAAACGCTGCTTCAGGAGAGCGGCAACGTGGTCAGAGCCGCCGAGCGGCTGGGCATTCACCGCAACACGTTGCATCAACGCATTCAGCGTATTGAAAAGCTGACCGGCTATCCGGTCAGCCACCCGCAGTTTCATCTCAACGCCTCGGTCGCCTTAGCGATCTGGCGTATGTCGCAAAACCATTTACGGGAACAACCATGAAAATTATCAACGCGCGCCTGCGCCATCAAGAAGCGCTCTATACCCTCGACTTACAGGACGGCCTGATTAAAAGCATCACCGCGCAGGCCGCGGCGCAGGCGGCTGACGCCGACGATATCGACGCTGAGCAAAAGCTGGTCATCCCGCCGTTCGTCGAACCGCATATCCATCTTGACGCCACCCTGACGGCGGGCGAGCCGGAGTGGAATATGAGCGGTACCCTGTTTGAGGGCATCGCCCGCTGGAGCCAGCGCAAAGCGAGCGTCACCGTCGAAGATACATGCCAGCGGGCGCTGAAAACCATCGGCATGCTGCGCGACAACGGCGTGCAGCACGTGCGCACCCACATTGATGTCACCGACCCTTCCCTGACGGCGCTTGAGGCGATGCTGAGAGTGAAAAAAGAGGCGGCCCATCTTATCGATCTGCAGATCGTCGCCTTCCCGCAGGAGGGCATTGAGTCCTTCCCCGGCGGACGCGAACTGATGACCCGCGCCATCGAAATGGGCGCCGACGTGGTGGGTGGCATTCCGCACTATGAAAATACCCGCGATAAGGGCGTCAGCTCGCTGGTTTTTCTGATGGACCTGGCCGAGCGCCACGGCTGCCTGGTGGACGTGCACTGCGATGAAACCGACGACCCGCAGTCGCGCTTTCTGGAAGTGCTGGCGGAAGAAGCCCGGGTGCGCGGCATGGGCGCGCAGGTCACCGCCAGCCATACCTGCGCCATGGGCTCCTACGACAATGCCTACTGCTCGAAGCTGTTCCGTCTGCTTAAAGCGTCTGGCATCAATTTTATCTCCTGCCCGACCGAAAGCATTCACCTGCAGGGGCGCTTCGACAGCTGGCCGAAACGCCGCGGCGTGACGCGGGTGGCAGAGCTGGACCGCGCCGGGATCAACGTCTGCTTTGCCCAGGACTCCATTCAGGATCCGTGGTACCCGCTGGGCAACGGCAACATCATGCGCATCCTCGACGCCGGGCTGCATATCTGCCATATGCTGGGATACGAAGATTTGCAGCGCTGCCTCGATCTGATTACCGATAACAGCGCCCGCACCCTGTGCCTCGGCGACAACTACGGCATTGCCGAAGGACGCCCGGCGAACCTGCTGATCCTCGATGCGGAAAACGACTACGACGCGCTGCGCCGCCAGGCCAAAGTGCTGACCTCCATTCGTCACGGCAAAGTTATTTTGCAGCGCCAGGCGGAGCAGATTCGCTATCCGGCATAAGCCTAACGTTGACGCGGCCGCGATGCCGCGTCAACCCACTGCTCGCCCGGGGATTTATGTGGTACCTTTTAACGACTTTTTCCGTGCCGGCCATGGGTTCCAGCGTCGGCGCGGGCTCACTGAGGATAACCCGTACCCTGATACTATGAGCGAAAAAAAATGGATTAAGGCAGAGGACGTTGCCCGACTCGCTGGCGTCTCCCGTTCCGCGGTTTCCCGCACCTTTACGCCCGGCGCATCGGTGGCGGAAAAAACCCGCCAGAAGGTCCTCGCCGCGGCGGAAACGCTGGGCTATCAGGTCAACATTATCGCCCGCACGATGAATACCGGCAGCAGCAATTTTATCGGCATCGTCACCGCCGGTTTTGATAATCCCTTCCGCAGCAAGCTGCTGTCGCCGCTGGTCCACCAGCTGGCGCTCAACGGTTTTATGCCGCTGCTGATGAACGCCGACGATCCGCAGCAGCTCGCCCCGTCGCTCAGGCAGCTGCTGAGCTATCACGTCGCGGGGGTCATTATCACCTCCGGGGCGCCGCCGCTGTCGCTGGCGGAGGAGTATCTGGAGCGAAAAATCCCGGTGACCCTTATCAACCGCCACGCCGAGCTGGCCGGCTGCGATCGCGTGTGCAGCGACAACGCGCAGGGCGCGAAGCTGGTGGCCGACCTGTTTGCCCAGCGCCAGTGGCGCCAGGCCGGGTTTATCGGCGAAAGCCTGGATAACTTCAGCACCCGCCAGCGCTACGAAGCGTTTGTTGCCCATACCCAGGGCATGGAGGTCGCCGCGCACTTCTGCGACAGCAGCGGCTATCAGGCGGGCTTTGCCGCAGCCAGGCAGCTGCTTGCCGCGCATCCGCAGCTGCAGGCGCTGTTCTGCGCCACCGATATGCTGGCGCTCGGCGCGCTGGACGGCCTGCGGGCGGACAACCCCGCCGCTTCGCTACCGGCGATTATCGGCTTCGATGATATTCCCCAGGCGGACTGGCAGCCCTATCAGCTGACTACCGTGCAGCAGAATACCGCCCTGCTCGCCCACCACGCGGTGGATCTGCTGGTCACGCGGATCGCCAAATTCAGCCTGCCGTCACGCCATCGCGAAGTGCCGGTGAAACTGATCGTTCGTCAAAGCGCGAAATGAAAAATTCATTTTATGCTGGAGCGATCACAGAATAATATTTTTAATCCATCCACACTCATTTTGCCCTTCGGGGCCGTTTTTTTCAGGCAATTTGCACACGTGTGCAAAATAGGGAGTTATGATGAAATCACTGGAATCAAATGAACTGCAGGCCCGCTACCGTTTAGCCTGCGAGCTGGCGAAGGCCGGCGCTGAACTGGCGTTCGAATACTATCAACAGCGCGACCGGCTGACGGTGGATCATAAAGGCGAGGATCTGCAGGACGTGGTCAGCGTCGCCGATAAGCGGGTCGAAGCGTTTGTTAAGCAGCGCATTACCGACGCCTTCCCGCAGGACGGTTTTCTCGGCGAGGAGAGCGGGACGCAGATGCCGGACGCGCGCGTGCTGTGGGTTGTCGATCCCATCGACGGCACCAGCTGTTTTCTTAACGGCCTGCACACCTGGTGCCTGTCGCTGGCCATCATAGCCGACGGCGAACCGGTTATCGGCGTGGTGTACGACCCCAACCATCGCGAGCTGTTCCACGCCCTGAAAGGCCAGGGCGCATGGCTTAACGATGCGCCTATCGCGCCGCATCCGGCAGCGACGGTCAAAGAGGGCGTGATGGGCGTCGGCACCTCGCACCGCGTGACGCCTGCGGTCTTTCTGCCCTTCCTCGATGCGCTGCTGAGCGACGGCGGGATGTTTATCCGCAACGGCTCCGGGGCGCTGATGAGCGCCTGGGCGGCGGCGGGCAGGCTTATCGGCTACTACGAACCGCATATGAACCCGTGGGACGGGCTGCCGGGGCTGGTGCTGATGCGCGAAGCGGGCGGCCTCAGCAACGACTATCTGGCAAACGACGGGATTCGTCACGGTAATCCGCTGCTGCTGGCCAGCAAGACGCTCTATCCACAATTAAAAAACATGCTTTGTCACCCATTACCTTAACCGCATCGGGTCAGGCTTTATCTGATTATGTACTCTACACAACGACAATCAACCCTAAATAATTCGAGTTGCAGAAAGGCGGCAAGTGAGCGACAAATTCGTCGGGAACGAATTTGACCAGCCGAAGGCTGGCCTCCGGTGAGAGGCAGGAGCCTCTCATTAATCCCCAGGAGCTTACTCTGGTAAGTGACTGGGGTGAACGAACGCAGCCAACGCATATGCAACTTGAAGTATGACGGGTTAAACCTCATGGACGAACCACACTAATCAGTCAGGCCTCCGACCTTCGGAGATACCATTATGTCTGGAAGAATTATCGCATTTTTTCGCGCTTCGCCGCCCAAAGCGGGCGGAGAGTTCGATGAGCGGCGCTTTCGCAGCGTGCGCTGGCAAACCTTTATTACCATGACCCTGGCGTACGTCACGTTCTACGTTTGCCGGCTGTCGTTCACCGTCGCCAAAAGCGCGCTGGTGGAGCTTGGCATTACCCCGACGGAGCTGGGCATGATCGGCTCAACGCTGTTTTTCAGCTACGCCATCGGCAAGCTGGTCAACGGCTTTATCGCCGATCATGCCAACGTGGTGCGCTATATGAGCCTTGGGCTGCTGCTGAGCGCCGGGATGAACCTGATGATGGGGATGACCAGCAACGCCATGCTGCTGGCTATCTTCTGGGGGATTAACGGCTGGGCGCAGTCGATGGGCGTCGGTCCGTGCGTGGTATCGCTGGCGCGCTGGTACGGCTGTAAAGAACGAGGCACCTTTTACGCCATCTGGTCGACGGCGCATAACATCGGCGAAGCGATGACCTATATGGTGATCGCGGCGGTGATTGCCGGATTCGGCTGGCAGATGGGCTATCTGTCGACCGCCGCGCTCGGCGCCGCCGGGGTGGTGCTGATGCTGTTGTTTATGCGCGACTCGCCGCAAAGCTGCGGCTTCCCGTCAATCAACGTGATTCGCGACGAACCGCAGGAGGAGACGGAAGCCCGCGGCTCGGTGTTTAAAAACCAGCTGCTGGCGCTGCGCAACCCGGCCCTGTGGGCGCTGGCGCTGGCCTCGGCGTTTATGTATATCGACCGCTACGCGGTGAATTCATGGGGGATCTTCTTCCTGGAGCAGGATAAAGCCTACTCTACTCTCGAAGCGTCCGGGATTATCGGGGTCAACGCTATCGCGGGTATTGCCGGAACGATTATCGCCGGGATGCTCTCCGACCGCTTCTTCCCGCGCAACCGCAGCGTGATGGCCGGTTTTATCAGCCTGCTCAACACCGCCGGCTTCGCGCTGATGCTCTGGTCGCCGCACGGCTACTACACCGATATTCTGGCGATGATTATCTTCGGCGCTACCATCGGGGCGTTGACCTGCTTCCTTGGCGGACTGATCGCCGTCGATATTTCGTCCCGTAAAGCCGCGGGCGCCGCGCTCGGCACCATCGGTATTGCCAGCTACGCGGGGGCGGGACTCGGCGAGTTTCTGACCGGCATCATCATCGATAAAACATCGATAATCGAAAATGGCAAAACGCTGTATGACTTCAGTACGCTATCGCTGTTTTGGGTAGGCACCGGCCTGATGTCCGCGCTATTCTGTTTTACCACCGCCGCGATTGTCGCCAGGCGACACGCGACAGAGCGTCAGACCTCATTCTCGTCATAACCTTTTAACTTATAAGGAATATTTTATGATGCCTGTACGACATCAGGTTTTGCTACGCCTGCTGCTCGCCTGCGCCCTGCCGCTGCTGGCCGCGCCGGGCCACGCCGCCGCGCAGTTTACGCTGGAAAAAGTGGTTGAGCTCAGCCGCCACGGCATTCGTCCGCCGACGGAGGGCAACCGGGAGGCCATCGAAGCCGCGACCCAGCGTCCGTGGACGCAGTGGACCACTCACGACGGCGAGCTGACCGGCCACGGCTATGCCGCCGTCGTCAATAAAGGTCGTGATGAAGGCGCACGCTATCGTCAGCTCGGACTACTGGCGGCGGGCTGTCCGGCGAGTGGAGAGATTTACGTGCGCGCCAGCCCCCTGCAGCGCACGCGGGCCACCGCCCAGGCGCTGGTGGACGGCGCCTTTCCCGGCTGCGGCGTAATGATTCATCACGTCAGCGGCGACGCCGACCCGCTGTTTCAGACCGATAAATTTGCCGCCACGCAAACCGATCCCGCCCGCCAGCTGGCGGAAGTGAAGAAGACGGCCGGCGATCTGGCGCAGCGTCGGCAGGCGCTGGCTCCGGTGATTCAGCTGCTGAAAAACGCCGTCTGCGCGCCCGATAAGCCCTGCCCGGTATTTGACCTGCCGTGGCAGGTGGAGCAGAGCAAAAGCGGCAAAACCTCGATTAGCGGGCTGAGCGTGATGGCCAATATGGTTGAGACGCTGCGTCTGGGCTGGAGCGAGAACCTGCCTCTCAGCCAGCTGGCGTGGGGCAATATTACCCGCGCCAGCCAGGTCACCGCCCTGCTGCCGCTGCTGACGGAGAACTACGATCTGAGCAACGATGTGTTTTATACCGCGCAAAAACGCGGCTCGATTCTGCTCAACGCCATGCTCGAAGGGGTAAAAGAGGGCGCCGCGCCGAACGTGCGCTGGCTGCTGCTGGTGGCGCACGATACCAATATCGCCATGGTGCGTACATTAATGGACTTTAGCTGGCAGCTGCCGGGGTACAGCCGCGGCAATATCCCGCCGGGCAGCAGCCTGGTACTGGAACGCTGGCGCGACACCCATAGCGGAAAACGCTACCTGCGCGTTTACTTCCAGGCGCAAAGTCTGGACGATTTACGCCGCCTGCAAACGCCGGATAGCCAGCATCCGCTGCTGCGCCAGGAGTGGCATCAGGCGGGCTGCCGGACCACCGCCGTCGGGACGCTGTGCCCGTACCAGGCGGCGCTGACGGCGCTTGGCAAGCATATCGACCGGCAGTCCGCTCCGGCGGTAGAGATGGTGCTGCCATAAGTTGAAGGCGAAGCGAGGGAGGTCGCTTCGCCTTTTTCGCTCAGGTTCAGGCCTTTTCTGGCGCAAACGCCCCGGCGGCGACCTGCTCCGGGGTCACCACGCCGCTGTCCAGCACCCAGCCGCTCACTAACGCCGCGGGCGTGACGTCGAACGCCGGATTGTAAACCGCAGCCTCTTTTGGCGCCCACTGCACCGCGCCAAAGCTGCCGGCGACGCCGGTGACTTCGGCAGCCGCCCGCTGCTCAATCGGGATTGCCGCGCCGTTCGGGCAATGGCGGTCCAGGGTAGTCTGCGGCGCGGCCACGTAAAAGGGAATCTGATGATACTTCGCCAGCACCGCCAGCGAATAGGTGCCGATTTTATTCGCCACGTCGCCGTTGGCGGCAATACGGTCAGCGCCCACCCAAACCGCGTCGACCTGGCCCTGCGCCATCAGGCTGGCGGCCATCGAATCGGTAATCAGCCGATACGGCACGCCCAGTTCACCCAGCTCCCAGGCGGTCAAACGTCCGCCCTGTAACAGCGGGCGCGTTTCATCCACCCAGACGTTCGCCACCTTTCCCTGCTGATGCGCCAGCGCAATCACCCCCAGCGCGGTGCCGACGCCCGCCGTCGCCAGGCCGCCGGTATTGCAGTGGGTCAACAGGCGGCTGCCCGGCGTCACCAGCGCGCTGCCCGCCTCGGCGATGCTGGCGCAAAGCTGTTTATCCTCTTCGATCAGGCGCAGCGCTTCCGCTTCCAGAGCCTGTGGAAAGCGCTCCTCCGCCAGCGCCAGCTTCATGCGATCCAGATTATTCATCAGGTTTACCGCCGTCGGACGCGCGGCGCGCAGCGTCTCCAGCGCCTCAGATAGCGCCTCGCGGGTCAGGCCGCGCTGCGCCAGCAGCGCCAGCAGCAGGCTGGCCGACAGGCCAATCAGCGGCGCGCCGCGTACCCGCAGGGCGTGAATATGGTCCACCAGCAGCGCCACGTTATCCGCCGCCAGCCAGCGTTTTTCCTGCGGTAAAGCCTGCTGGTCAAGAATAAAGAGCTGATTTTCGCTTACCCGCAGGCTGGTGGTCTGTAGTGTCTGCATTTAGTTAAATCCCTGTTGCGTTGTTGTATCACATTGTGTCAGGATGAAATCCAGAAGTATAGACGTCTGAACGGCTTAATCAGAATTTTGAGGATCGAGGCAATGTCGCAATACCATACTTTCACGGCCAGCGATGCGGTGGCTTACGCCCAACAATTTGGCGGTATCGACAATCCGTCAGAACTGGTGTCCGCACAGGAAGTGGGCGACGGCAACCTCAACCTGGTGTTTAAAATTTTCGATATCAGGGGCGTGAGCCGGATTATCGTTAAGCAGGCGCTGCCCTACGTGCGCTGCGTGGGAGAATCCTGGCCGCTGACCCTTGACCGCGCGCGCCTTGAAGCACAAACCCTGGTGGCTCACTATCAGCACTGCCCGCAGCACACGGTGCGGATTGTGCATTTCGATCCCGAACTGGCGGTGATGGTGATGGAAGATCTCTCCGATCACCGCATCTGGCGCGGGGAGCTGATCAACAACGTTTACTACCCCCAGGCCGCCAGCCAGCTGGGGGAATACCTGGCCCAGACGCTGTTCCACACCAGCGACTTTTATCTGCCTCCTCACGAGAAAAAGGCCCAGGTGGCGCAATTTATTAATCCCGAGATGTGCGAAATCACCGAGGATCTGTTCTTTAACGACCCGTATCAGGTTCACGAGCGCAACAGCTATCCAGCCGCGCTGGAAGCCGATGTCGCCGCCCTGCGCGACGATGCCCAGCTGAAGCTGGCGGTGGCCGCGCTCAAGCATCGCTTCTTTTCCCATGCCGAAGCGCTGCTGCACGGCGATATCCACAGCGGCTCGATTTTCGTCGCCGAAGGCAGCTTTAAGGCCATCGACGCCGAGTTCGGCTTTTTCGGCCCGATTGGCTTCGATATCGGCACCGCCATCGGCAACCTGCTGCTCAACTATTGCGGTCTGCCGGGGCATCTGGGCATTCGCGATGCCGCCGCCGCTCGCGAACAGCGCCTCAGCGATATCCAGCAGTTCTGGACCACCTTTGCCGAGCGTTTTCAGGCGCTGGCGGCGGAGAGATCCCGCGACGCCGCGCTGGCCTGGCCCGGCTATGCCTCCGCGTTCCTGAAGAAAGTGTGGGCCGACGCGGTGGGCTTCTGCGGCACCGAACTGATTCGCCGCAGCGTCGGGCTGTCGCACGTGGCGGATATCGATACTATCCAGGACGAAGCCATGCGCCATGAATGCCTGCGCCACGCCATCACGCTGGGTAAAGCGCTGATTGTGATTGCCGGGCGTATCGACAGCGTGGATGAGCTGATTGCGCGAATTCGCCAGTACGGTTGAATCTCCGTCCAGCCTTTCCCGGCTCGCGCTACGCTTAGCCGGGCTACGGGCTGCGATCCGGTAGCCCGGGTAAGGCGTTTACGCCGCAACCCGGGAAGGCAACAACCCACAATCCCCTACCCCAGATACTCAATTACCGACAGCCCGCCGTTATAATCGGTGCTGTAAATAATTCCCTGCGCGTCGACGAACACGTCGCAGGACTGGATCACCCGCGGGCGACCGGGGCGGGTATCCATCATTTTCGCCGGCGCGGCGGGCACCAGCGCCCCGGTTTCCACCGGCCGATAAGGGTTGGAAATATCGTAAGCGCGAACGCCCGCGTTCTGATAAGTGGCGAAAATCAGCGTTGAGCTGACAAAGCTGCCGGGACGATTCTCATGCAGGTTATGCGGGCCAAAGTGCGCCCCTTTCGCCACGTAGTCAGCTTCGTCCGGCTGCGGGAAAGTGGCGATACTCACCGGATTCGTCGGGTCGCGAATGTCGAACAGCCAGATCAGCTTCTCGCCATCCTGCTGGTTATCCAGCACCGCCTCATCAAGCACCACCAGCAGATCCCGATCCGGGAGCGGCAGCGCGGTGTGGGTGCCGCCGCCAAACGGCGGGCTCCAGTTACGGTGGCTAATCAGCTTCGGCTGAGTGCGGTCCTGCACATCGAGCAGGGTCAGGCCGCCGTCGCGCCAGCTGCCGTAGGCGGTGTCGCCGGCGATAATCGCGTGATGCATACCGGCGATGTCAAGGCCTCCATGGCCGAGGGCATCCGCCA
>OGYT01002476.1_pt1 | contig 9923 bp, 8 predicted proteins | sample 1576631 | NCBI WGS metagenome assembly OGYT01 (sample SAMEA3541588, study PRJEB24748) | human gut metagenome | biome: human gut; feature: human-associated habitat; material: faeces | place: China | collected 2012
GAGGCTGAAGCTGCTCAACGTGGCTGGATTCAGGCTGATCCTGCCCAACTTTATGAAAGAGGCATTGTTCAGCTTGGCGATACAGTTGAAATTGTCGGTCTTTCAGAATATAAAAAAACCGCTACTGTAACAGGTATAGAAATGTTCCGTAAAATGCTCGACCAAGCTATTGCCGGAGATAATATCGGTATAAAACTACGCAATATAAAATAAGTTTTAGGAGAATTATTATGGCTAAGAGAATTAAATTTGCACTGGAAATGAAAGATGGTATGCAGGTTCGCAGTCTTGAAGATTTACGCAAACATTTTGATTTGGATAAAACAATCGGTTATTTTGTTGATGGCAAATTATTAAAATGGCTGGAAGACCGTTATTATGATGAAGAAGCGGAAGCTATAAGTGCTTTATCCAAAGATGACAGTAATTTTAATAGTAAAATCTGCAAAATTTTAGGTGTAGAATATGAAGATGAGGATTTACCCGAGATAAACCCAGAAGAAATAGAACGTAGAAATGAACGTATTGCAAAATTGAAACAGTATACGGCAGATACAAAAATTTTGGATAAAGTAGATTTAGTGGCATTTGACCAGGAAGAGCTGGCGGATTTATTAGATGAAGAAGAATCTGTAATCTATCTGTGCCAAAATAAATTTACTATTCCTTTGCGTGAAAAAAATAAAAAATATGTCGGTATTGGTAAAGTTGAAGTCGTTATCCGAAGTAAAACAAGGGTTGATTTTCAAGAACTTAATATTCAATTTGAAAATGTACACTTTAATGCTGAATATGAAAAATTGATAAAAAAATCACCGGATGAGTTGTTAAAACAAGGTGAACAGGCGGAAGAAGCAAACGACTATGACAAGGCACTTGAATATTATAAAAAAGCCGCTGATATGGGCAGTGCCGAAGCAATGTATTATATTGCTAATGTATACTACAATGAAGATTACGACGAATATGATGTTGAAAAATCAGCTGCATGGATAAAAAAATCTGCTGAAGCAGGATATGCAGAAGCAATGGGTGATTTGGGGCTTATGTATGAATGCGGTGAGGGAGTTGAAGAAAACTTACAATTAGCTAAAGAATGGTATATACGTGGCTCTAAACTTGGCGATAGTGATAGTATGAATAATTTAGGCAGTCTTTATGAAAGTGAAGCCGAATATTCATTAGCAATAAATTGGTATCAAAAAGCTGCTGATTGTGGAAATGATGAAGCTATGAAAAATCTAGGCATGATGTATTCCTATGGCAAAGGTGTTGAAGAGAATGATGATATGGCTAGAAAATGGTGGATTAAAGCTGCCGATGCTGGAAATACTGCTGCAATGAGTTTTTTAGGTCTTATATATGAACTTGGTACAGGTGTAAATCAAAATTTACAAACAGCTATAGATTAGTATACAAAAGGCGCACAATTAGGTAATGCGGATTGCATGAATAGTTTAGGAAATATATACCGAAAACAAGAAAATTATTTATTAGCTATGGAATGGTATACAAAAGCTGTTAATACTGAAGATGAAAATAGCAATGCTATGAATTCTCTTGGTTTGATGTATTATAACGGTGAAGGTGTATCTGAAGATGAAGAAACAGCAAAAAAATGGTTTATCAAGGCAGCTGAAAGAAATAACATCAATGCTATAAATAATTTAGGCTGGTTGTATAAACAAGATGAAGATTATGTTCAATCTGTATATTGGTATCAAAAATCAGCAGAAAATGGTAATGAAGAAGGTATATTTGAATTAGGATGTGCTTATGATTTTGGTAGAGGTGTATCACAAAATAAAAGAAAAGCATTTGAATTTTATAAAAAAGCCGCTGAAAAAGGTCATAATCAAGCTATGGGATACTTAGGATATGCTTATAAAAACGGCGAAGGAACAGAACAGGATTATCATCAAGCATTTTATTGGTATGTGGAAGCTACTAAAAATGACGAAAATGATTTTGCCATGAAAGAAGTAGCTGACATGTACAGAAACGGTGAAGGCGTGGACAAATCGGATGTAATGGCTTTTTCGTGGTATAGAAAAGCTGCTGATAAAGGAAATGCAGAAGCAATGTTATGGTTGGGAATTTATTATGAAATAGGAGGTACTGATATAAACCAAGATGCCAATCAAGCCCTTTATTGGTATAAACGAGCTGCTAATGAAGGAAATGATGCTATAGCTATGTATAGAGCTGCTTCTCTATATGAAGGATATGAAAATTATTCTGCTGCTATTGAATGGTATAAAAAAGCAATTGATATTTACGAAGAAGAAGATGATGATTATTATGATGATGCAATGCTAGGATTAGGACGTTCCTATAGAGCAATAAATAATTATTCTGAAGCAATGAAATGGTTGCAAAAAGCTGCCAATATAGGAAATGCTGAAGCAATGAATTGTATTGGGCTTATGTATGATAATGGTGAAGGTGTTCCTGAAAACGGAAATACTGCATTAAATTGGTATCAACAAGCTGCTAATGCAAAAATGCCTATTGCTATGTATAATGTAGCATTTGCTTATGAACGACAAAAAAATTATTCATTGGCGATAAATTGGTATGAAAAAGCCCTTCAATATATACATGATGATGCCGATGTCAATTTTAGATTAGCTTGTTGTTATAGACAAATTAAAGCATATGATAACGCTTTCGAATATATGGAAACAGCTACAAATCTTGGAAAAGTTGAAGCTATGAATATGCTTGGTCTTATGTATAGTAACGGTGAAGGAGTAGAAAAAAATTCCGAATTAGCTATTCATTGGTATGAGCAGGCAGTTGATGGAGGATTAGCTGTAGCGATGTACAATTTAGGTTATGAATACCGTTATATTTTAAAAGATTACCAACAAGCCTTTTATTGGTATCAACAAGCGGTAAATACTGGATATATTAGTGCTATGACTGAACTAGGAGATTTATATTATAACGGACTAGGTGTAGCCGTCAATAAACAAAAAGCTCTTGAATTATATAAAGAAGCTGCTGATAACGGTGATGAAAATGCAATCAAAACTTTAGAAAAAATAAAAACCTTATCAAGTACGACAAAATCTGATGGCTGTTTTATTACTACAGCAGTTTGTAATAGCTTCCGTAAATCGGATGACTGTTATGAACTCACTATGTTTAGAGCATTCCGTGATAATTGGTTGAAAAAACAATCTGACGGACACCAACTTATTGCTCAATATTATGCTATAGCACCTAAGATTGTGGAAAGTATAAATAAATCAACAAACGCATCTAGAATTTATTTAAATATCTGGAACAAATATCTCAAACCTTGTTTATCTTACATTGAACAAGGCAGAAATGAACAATGTAAATCTGTTTATGTCCAAATGGTGCAAGACCTTTATAAAAAATACATGGACTAAAAAAAGAAAGTAGGGATTAATTATGGCAGACAAAAGAATTGAATATATGTGCAGTTACTGCGGTAAAAAGGAAATCCGTAATACTTCCATGGGACGCCCGCTTCCGGGAAAATGTCCGAGAAAGCCGGGCAATAAGCCTCACACTTGGACGATAAACCGCAGATTGAATTAATATGTCCAATGTCCTGATGTCCAGCTAAAATACAGTGCTAAAGTCATATTTTAGCTATTTTACACACCTCTTACAGCTGGACATCGGGACATAATTCAGAATAATGAAAGGGATCTGTCATTATGAATACAGTCAGAACCGAAAAAGAACTTGCAAAACAGATAGAAAATAATGCTGACATGATTATCATCGAAGGCAGTTTAAAAGATAAAGTTATTCGCATAAAAGCTACAGGTAAAGCAGCTTGGATTGTGGCTATCGGAGCAATCGGTGTAGCGGTAGCCTCATTTTTATCAGCACCTGCTACTGGAGGAGTATCTACAGTATCATCTTTTGTCGGTGCTTCGGCAGCGATTACTACATTAGGTTTGTCAACAACAACCTCCGCCATATTAATTGCCATAGCAGCTGGCGGTGTCGGTGTACTTAACAAATTAAGAGATTATGATATTATAGAAGAAAATGATAAAAGAGTAAAACTTAAACGAAATTAATAGCTGATATACATCTATACATGTCCAATGTCCTGATGTCCAGCGAAAATGATGTGTTAAATCTGTATATATTAAGGACTACACACCATTACAGCTGGACATTGGGACATTATTTTTTTATAAACAGGAAGTTTAAAGATTGATAGCGAAATTCATATTTAAATATAATGAAATGAGGGATTAATATGACATGGTATCAATCTAAACTAAAAGTGTCAACTGATAACTTAAATCAAAACATAAAATGGTATGATTTACTAAAATGCAATTATTATAATAATATGGGACAAATTAGTTTTATTTATTTGCCTGCCGCTTTTTTGAAAATGAAATATATGCTTCCTTTAGATTTAGGTGATGAAAAGCAATATCTTATTGATTTCAATAAAATTAAAGCTAATGGTATGACAATAAATGAATATTTCAATGAGTGTATAAAGAAAAAGAAGAAAGTTCAATATAATATTTTAGTAAAATACTGTAGATTTCTTTACAGAACAAAAACAGGAGCAACAGATGATTTCGGTAAAGAAACAGACCAAGCTTTAAAACAGTTCAAAAAAGAATTTACAGATTTTTATTTATCTATCGTTGGTAATAAATTAAACATAACAAATTTATCCGAAAGAAATATTAAAAATTTATGTGAGCTATTCAAATCTTTTATTCTATTTAGAAGTATAAAAACTGGCGGTTTATCCGAGAACTATAATGAAGCCCTTCCTGATGAAAAAAAATTATTCAGACTACAGAATTTTTTATCTTTAGACAAGGATAATGCTACAGTTGCTATTTTTGATGGCATATTTGATGATGATAGAGCAATTTATATTAAGCAGTGGTATACACTTCTTTGGTGCAATTCAAGTTTATATGATGAAGAAATTTCTTTTCTTTTAGGTTGCATGAGATTAATCGACTCTCAAAAAGATATTCTTATTTATCATGACATTGACTTTATTTTGAGAGATATAAAAAATAATTTTATTATTGAAACTGACGATAAAATTTTTGTTGCAGACAATAAACAAGAAGAAGATTTTATAAATAGTTTTTTGGCAAAATTTAAATATTCGATTATTTGCAAAGAAAATGAAGTATCTCGATATTGTCTTTATAATTATTTTATTGGCAATAAACGTATGTCCTCATTTATTTACTGTATTTTAAATCTTTATCTCATAAATAAGATGAAACAAGTGAAATGGAGAAGCTTTATTAATACAGCTTTAAAACACGCTGTAATAGAAGAGCTACCTAAAGAGAGATTGATTGTTATAGCCAATATAACTTCACATTGTCATATTGAATGTTTAGACGCTCAGGAAGTTTTAACAAAACTATTTAACATAAAACAAATTCAGTTGAAAGTATTGTTAGACTTTATATATCCAAATGATACCAGAGAAGATATAAAGAAAAAACAAGAAATAAAACGGATTTTACCGGTAATACTAAAAACCTATCAGCATTATTTAATAAAGAAACGAATGTTTTTTCCTGATGTAGAATACAATCATTTATATAATTTATGGATTTTTCTGTGGCTGTTTTATAACGTAAAATCTATAGAAACTCAAGAAACTTTAGCTGTAAAAGGTTTAAAATATACAGATAGCGGGCTAAAAAGGAAAAACATCAATAGGCTACAAATAAAAACAATGGCATCATATATAAAAAAAGAAGAAACACCTGCATCGTTAGAAATATTAACGGATATCTTTGTTCGATATGAATTATTATTAAATCCGAAAAATCTTGATGTAAATACTGTAATGTATGCAAAATATTTTGATACATTATCTTTAAGTATTCAGGATTTAATATATGATTATTTATATATAACAAAGAAAAATATAAACTCCATTTATAAAGGATAATATGAAAAAATCTCATGATATCTGATATCATGGGATTTTTTTTACGATTTTATTCCCTATTTAAACAGTATAGTTTTTGCTAATATATAAGCGAGGTGATTTTATGAAATGGAAAAAAATTGAAAATGTAACGACCGAAACGGTTTACATTGAAAAAGCATCCGCTGAAGAGCAAAAACAGTCTACTACGGCTCTAAACAAATTACATGAAAGTGCACAAACAGTGAAATTTCCTAATGCAACTCATTTCAAACAAAGGCAATCCATGCAAGATGCTATAGTTTGCTACCTAAATAATGAAAAAGATATCACAGTGAACTTGTCAGCAAATAACTTCGAAGAACAACAGGACAATGTACATTTTGAAACGGAAAATCTGCCTTTCTTCTGGGATAGCTATACTGCCAGATTATGTAAAAATGACGAAGGAAAAAGCATTGTCATTGCTAATTTTCGTTGTGAATTACTTCGAGAAATAGAGGAACATACAAAGGAGGCGATTGATTTTTATATTGAAATTGCACTATTTTTCAGAGAAAAACAACATTCTTTGCTTATAAAAAAAGATCTATTTTGCGACGCGAAAAAGGAAATTTTAAAAGCTTTTCCGCAATGTTACGTATACGATACAGGAAGATTTCATGAATATCTGTCATGGCAATATGGTAATTTCAGTAACAAAAATATCGCAGTTTTTTACAAATTTGGCGGTTGGTACAAAATGCCGAATGGAGCGCATATTTATTTAAACAACGCCATGACAAATGTTTCGTCGTCAGTAACACTGCAAGGAAGCACTGATGAAGCACGTCAGTTTTTAGAATTATTTTTAACAATATCGAGTGAACATGAAAAATTTTTGATGATTTTACAATACTCGCTTTGGGCATATTTGTCATATTTTTACGAGATTTGTGGTATAGATGGCTTAAAAAGCGTGTTATATCTATCAGCTCCGACAGGAACAGGAAAAACGACCATAGCTAAAATTGTATCATCATCAATTTTGAATGAAGGAGAAAAATCCGTATTACGCTTTGATGATACAATAGCCTCGTTACAGGAGAGCTTATTTCATAATCGTGATATTGTATCTCTTGTTGATGATTTCTATCCGCAAAGTGATAAAAACTCCGAACAAGCATTTAAAACCAAGGCTTCTATGATAACACGTATAGCAGGTGATGGGGTTATAAAGGGCAAAATGGGGGCAAATCGAAAACCTCTGTCAGACCGCAAATATCGTGGCGGTATTATTGCAACCGGTGAATATATCGACCTCAATACACACTCTTCCTATCTTCGTTGCTGGTGTACAAATCTTCGTGCAAACAGCGTAGATTTCAGTGGCTCAATATCTGTTCTACAAGGAAATCCTAAGCTGGCTAGAGCATTTTTCTCATCATGGATTTTGTGGTTGCAGAAAAATCAAGATTTTATTTTGCAAAACTTAAAAGCCCAGCATGAAAAATTTCTTACACTCTGCAAAAAATATTTTGACGAACCGTATCCTCGCTTTTCGAGTAATGTAGCGACTTTTTTAACGATAAATTATTTTTTCGACTGTTTTTGTCGAGATTGTGTTATACCATACGATATGCAACGAGTACAACATATAATTCTATCGGAAGCAGAAATACAATTGAAGATGTTACAGCAATACTCTCCAACAGAAATCGTTATAAAATCCATACAAGATGCCATTGATAATGCCTATTTAAACCTTGCTGAAAATGAAAATGATTTCTGTACGAATAATTTTGATGGATTTTTTACATCAGATAAAATTATCGTTATCACGGCAAGACTAGAAGAGATTGTCGAAAAATACACTACCAAGATGAATTTTGGGGTGAAAATTACTACTGCTCTAAAAGAAGAATTAGCTAGAAAAAACATTTTGGAAGAAAAAAACGGAGAAACAAATTTTAAGTTTACAAAAGCTCGGCTCGTTTCACCGAAACGACCTCGTATTTACAAACTCAACAAAGGAGCGATTTTAAATGAACAAAGATGACAACGTATCAGTACCTGCCTTTTTAATGGTAAGCAAATATCATGTAGGCGTCACAGATAGTCTTGCGGATGTAACTGCTTACAGCAACGAACATCTACAGCCAGGAGAAACCCTAATTTTGAAAAAAGGTTATTTTGACGAACTTTTAGTCGAGCAACAAAAAATTTTAACTTTAGACAACTTACGTAATAGTGATGGAAATACTTTAATCGTTCCGCACAGGCAAACCGATTTTAATTTAATTGAAAGAAATTTGAATGCTAAACCATTGCTGTCAGTAGTTGATATTTTAAAATGATGAATAAATTTTATTTTATATCGATATACTATAAATATGAATTATGATTGGAGGTATTTTTATGAAAAAAGCAACATTAAACGTAAGCGAAACAGCTGAATTTTTGGGTATCGGTAGAAATAAAACTTATAAACTAATTAGTGACGGCATCTTACCAGCGGTTAAAATCGGGCGACAGTTCCGAATACCAATCAAATCTTTAGAAGACTGGCTGATAAACGAAGCTGAAAAAAGTTTAAAAATTAATTAAAACTGTTGGCACAGTCGATTACTGGCTGTGCCTTTCTTTTCTCAAGGAGTGAATAAAAATGCAAGGTTCAATAAAAGAACGTATCAGGAAAAATGCTCGTGATGCTCAGGGCAGATTACGGGCAACATTAAAGGTTTATGATGTTTATTACCGTTATACAGATATGATAACGGGCAAGAAAAAGCAAGCTATCAAACGAGGTTTTTTACGAAAAAGCGATGCTGAAGCATTTCTTTTAGATATCAATAAAAAGCAATCTGAAGGTAATTTTTTAAATCAGAAGTCTATAACCGTTACAGAATATTTACTGCAATGGTTGAATGATTATGTAAAAATAAATGTGCGAGCAAGCAGTTATGTCGGTTATGAACGCATTATAAAAAATCATCTAATTCCTTATATTGGCAATACATTGTTAAAAAATCTTACTGCCATGCAGATTGATAATCTTTATGCTGAGTTATTACAAAACGGACGTTCTGACGGAAAAGGCGGCTTATCCCAAAAATCCGTACAGTATACGCACCGCGTTTTGAATGAAGCATTAGAACATGCCGTAAAAAAACAGTTGATTTATTTCAATCCGATGAAAAGTATAACGAATACACCGAAACCTAAAAAGTTTCAACCAACAATTTATACAGCTAAAGAATTACTGCATTTATTAAATGTAGCTAAAAATACGCCATATGAGCTACCGATTGCTTTAGCCGGTATCTGCGGTTTGCGCCGTGGAGAATGTTTAGGATTAAAGGTATCCGATATTGATTTTTCGACAAAAACAATAAAAATATCGCGGCAACTCATTCTTTTACACAAACAAATAATGGAAAGTGAACCTAAAAGTACCGACAGCAACCGTGTAATTGCTGTTCCAGATATGGTCATGGAAATTATTCAAAAGCAGATACGAGTAAATAATCATTACAAGCAATTACTACAAAACGAGTATTTTGATAAAGGATACCTTATTTGTCATAATAACGGTACACCAATTCGTCCAGATTATTTGACAAGAAATGTTCGCAATTTCATTCAAAGCAAAGGATTGAAAAAAATACGATTTCATGACCTTAGACACACATGTGCTTCATTGATGCTGAAATCCGGTGTTGCAATGAAAACGGCATCAGAAATTCTAGGGCACAGCTCTATTTCCATTACAGCTGATTTATATACACATGTATTACAGGATACAAAACAGATGGCAGCTAATCAAATCGAACAGCTCTTAATCAATGAAAAAGATGGCAAAAACTAAGCTGTTATCAAAACGTTATCAAAATAGCTTTTTCATCTCATTTCAGGCAGCAAAAAAGGCTTTACGGAAAACCCGTAAAGCCTTGATTTTTCTAGTGGTGCCGAAGGCCGGACTCGAACCGGCACGTAGGGGACTACGCTTGATTTTGAG
>OGYT01002477.1_pt1 | contig 9923 bp, 7 predicted proteins | sample 1576631 | NCBI WGS metagenome assembly OGYT01 (sample SAMEA3541588, study PRJEB24748) | human gut metagenome | biome: human gut; feature: human-associated habitat; material: faeces | place: China | collected 2012
CGGGAGCTACGGCAAGGAAAGCGCCAATCGGAGAATAGCCGTAAGCTTTTCCGATACTGTCTCTACTTCCGAAGTACGGAATACTTTGCTGATGTTGTTAATTTCAATCATGATATTCTATGTATTAATATTATTATCATTCGCTCTTAATGCTGTTTACCGGGTTCTCGTTCGCTATCCGCCAGGACTTCCAAAGTACGCAGGCTACGATAATCACCAAATTGGCCATCACTACCAGTACGTATACTGCCCAACTGACGGGAATACGCTCCGCGAACTGTTCCATCCACATTCCGTTGACATACCATGCCAATACCGTACCGATGACAACTGCCGGAGCTGCCACAACGAGTATATCCCTTGACAACATTTCCAAGATGCCAGAAGCCTCTGCGCCGTTCACTTTGCGGATGGCAATCTCCTTGCTGCGGCGGCGCACCTCATCGGTGGTATACCCAATCAGCCCCATCAGCATGATGAAGAACATGGTCACTGCCGCCATCAAAGTGGCATTGCGGAATACACGGACAGAATTATAGCTGTTCTCTATCCTTTTCTCATAACCGGTAAAGTCAATAGTCTGGTCATGGAAAGCCTCGGCTACATCGTGGTTCAACTTCTGCAGATTTTCGGTAAAGGGTTCTTTCAAACGGACATGTACCGTTCCATAAAAATTCTTGTTTCCCCGGGCTATGAAAGGCATCTTCTCGGTTCTGAAACTCTCTATCTGGAAATCCTTCAACTGCCCTACGACCTTGAATGTATTCCCTTCGGTATATACCGTACGGCCTACGACGTCGTCTCCCCAACGCATCATCTCGGCAAAGGTCTCGTTCACCACGACTTCCTCTTTATCGCGCGCCATACGTCCCGTCTTCATAGTCATGCCCATCAAGGCAGGAAAGTCCTCGCGCATGAAATAAGAAGAGCGGCAAGAGAACAGTGCCTGCCCGCTCTCACTATGAATCATCGAACCGCTATATCCGCTAATGGGTGTGCTGTTGGCACTGGACACCGCTTCCACGTAGGGCAATCCTTTGAAGAACTGATAAGCCGCGTCACGCGTCGCTTCATTATCCCAGTAGGCATTGCCTATGGCTATCTGCTTGGGATTATACCCCATATCCTTTTTCAGTACATACTGATATTGCGACATCACCACACACATCAATCCACTGATGAATGCCACGCCTGCAAACTGGACAAACAGCAACGGACGCTTCCAGCCCTTCTTCCCCTCGGTATAGCGGCGGAACACCTGCGATACGGGAATACGCGCAAAGAGCCGACCCGGCAACACGCCTCCCACTATAAACAGCAGAAGCACTACCGACAACGGTACCCAGATACGCTCCGGAGCCAACAAGGTGGAGAGCTTTACAACGACCGTGTCTTCCACAAAATCGCGGAAGTTGAGCATTATCAACGCCATCAGCAGCAATGCCGCCACAATGATGATACCCGTTTCCAGCAAAAACATGCTGAAAACCGTGCCACCGCTCGCACCGCTGCATTTATGTACGCCTACCGACTTGGCGCGGTAGCTCAAAGAGGAAATGGAAATCAGCACATAGTTCAACGCCGCAATGAAAAGAATGGCAAAACCAAGAATGCTCATGATGACACGCATCCGCTGCACATCATCATAATTGCGGTATGTATCACGGATGGGCTGCACAAAAGCCGTGTAACCGTACTCTTTCTTATCTTCTGCCGGGCGATATTTGTCTATCATGGCATCAATACGCGCATTGACAACAGATTTGTCGGCACCGGGACGGAAACGGATAAACTCTACCCAACTGTCTCCCCCGCTCCACGAGTAGTTATTCCAGTTGCGGCTCCACAAGGTAGGCATCGAGATAACCGCTTCCGGATTGATTGTGGCGTTCTCAGGCAAATTGGCATAGATTCCCTTCACCGTCAGGTCAAACTGATGGTCATAATTAAGCGTTTTCCCTATAGGATTCTCCTCACCGAACACTTTCCTTGCAAAGCGTTCACTCAAGAAAATAATATCCTTCTGCACCAAGTCCTTTTCGGGATTCCCGTTCAGGACGTCGATACCCATGGTACGGAAGAACAGCGAATCGGCTGCAATCTTCCTGTCATCAAGACGCACGCTTCCATTGTAAAGGGGAGCAGATACCATAGACGTGCTCAAACTTACCGCCGACTCCACCTCTTTGGGGAAGTTCTCCAAAATAGCCCCTGCCACGGGACCGCAATTCCACTCCTGAGGCTCAAACCTCTCCCCTTTCACCGAGAATATCGACCATACCTGATACAAGTTATCATAATCCTTGAAGCAAGTGTCAAAACTCTGTTCATATGCCACGCGGGAGAAAAGCAGAATACTCATCGTCAATCCCAATCCCAAAGAAATGACCTTGATGATATTCGAACCGCGTCCCCGCAGTAAAGTCTGAATTACATAATAGATTTGTTTCATTCCGTTTATCGTTTATTAGATTTATTTTCTTGCTTTTCATATTGCAGAAAGCGTGCCAAAGAATACACAAACCTGATTATCAGCGCATACCGTATTTCAGAAGAAGACAAAGGTGTCTAATTTTTAGACGGGAGTGTCTAAAAATTAGACAGAGGCCGAATCTCTGTTCAGCCTCATAGAACAAAAAAAAGGGAAATTAGAAAAGAATCATAAGAATGAAAACTTTACCTTTGCCCACAGTTTTCTAAAGATAGAGTATAAACGTAAAATGAAGCACCTGCACATGAAATTCCCCAAACTCTTATATCCTTCATTCCTATGCCTGCTTATAGCCGGCTGCGACATGATAGATTATCACCCTTACGATGTACACATCAGCGGTGAAACCGATGTCAATGCCCACAACATTGCCCAAATAGAGCAGAACTGCCAGAACAAGACAACAATCCGGTTCGTAACAATGGGTGATTCCCAGCGCTGGTATGACGAGACCGACGACTTTGTAAGCCACCTCAACAAGCGGGACGACATAGATTTCGTCATTCATGGCGGAGACGTCAGTGACTTCGGTGTAACAGACGAGTTCCTTTGGCAACGGGACATTATGAACAAACTCAAGATACCCTATGTGGTACTTCTCGGCAATCACGACTGCCTGGGCACGGGCGAAGAGACTTATCGTGCAATATTCGGAGACCCCAATTTCTCCTTCATTGCAGGACGGGTAAAGTTTGTCTGCCTGAATACCAACGCCATCGAATTCGACTACTCCCGCCCCATTCCCGACTTCGAGTTTCTTGCCGCACAGATACGCGACCATGAAGAGGAATTCGATAAAACCGTTGTGTCCATGCATATACGCCCGTTCTGCAACGAGTTCAACAATAATGTGGCACACGTATTCCAGCGTTACATCAAGGAATTTCCCGGACTGCAGTTCTGTACATCCGCACACGAACACCATCGCTTCGAGAAAGACCTCTTTGAAGATGGGATAATGTATTACATGAGCGACTGCATGAAGAACCGCAATTACTATATATTCACCATAACCCCCGACGGATATGAACGCGAAGTGGCATATTATTAATCACCTGGCATGCGCCGTCGTCTTCTTGTCGGTATGCTCTTTTTCTGCTTTTTCACAAGAGAGAGATACCATCTTCATCATAGAACACGATACCGTATGGATGGACCTGCAACCGGATGCCGTCATTGAAAGCCAGACCAGAGAGAACCGTTATGACCGCCGCGTACACCGCTACCGCAGGCATTGGGAGGCCTTGATTCCGACGCACACCAAAATTCAGTTTGCCGGCAATATGGGGTTGCTGTCATTCGGTACCGGATGGGATTACGGCAGAAGAAACCAATGGGAAACAGACGTATTCTTCGGAGTATTGCCCAAATATGACTCCAAACGTACCAAGCTGACATTCACCGTCAAGCAGAACTACCTTCCCTGGAGCCTGCAAATAAAACAGAGCCGTTTTTCTGTAGAACCGCTGGCTTGCGGTATGTATCTGAACACGGTATTCGGCGATGAATTCTGGGTCAATGAACCGGAACGCTACCCTAAAGGATATTATGGTTTCTCCTCTAAGGTACGCATCCATGCATTCTTAGGACAGCGCATCACTTACGACATCGACCCGCAACGACGGTTCACGGCCAAAGAAATCACTTTCTTCTATGAAATAAGTACATGTGACCTATATGTAGTCAGCGCCTTCACCAACAAGTATCTGAAACCCAAGGATTATCTGAGCTTGTCATTTGGCATCAAACTGCAACTGCTATAAATTTTTTCAGTACCGCCATGAGCTCTTACTGAAGTTGCTACAAACTAATTTCTGTTTTACTTAAATCTATTCGTCCCACAATCGTTATATTATCGTCCGACAGCTGTTGAATTATCGTCCAACAGTTATCGGACGATAATTCAACAGCTGTCGGACGATTAATTCTTAGTAAGCAAAAATATAGAATAAAGCATATAATACAGATAAATCATTAACTTTGCCTGCAGAAAACAGAAATAGTTTATGGCCAAAAAAAACGGAAACATCCTGATTGTCGATGATAACCGAGGCGTACTTACCGCCTTGCAGCTTTTGTTAAAGCCATATTTTGAAGGGATAATCACACTTCCCTCTCCCGTAACCCTGCCCAGCGTATTGCGAGAAAGGTCATGGCAAGTGGTTCTTCTTGACATGAACTTCACCTCGGGCATCAATACCGGCAACGAGGGACTATACTGGCTCCATGAAATAAAGAAGCAATGTCCCACCCTGCCCGTAGTGCTGTTTACCGCCTATGCCGACATTGACCTTGCCGTACGGGGAATCAAGGAAGGAGCCACAGACTTCGTCGTGAAACCCTGGAACAACCAGAAACTGGTGGAAACCTTACTGAATGCCGTATCAGCTTCTGAAACAAAATCTCCGGCCAACGGCCCAAATGCCGGACGTACGGCAGAAAGCAGCCACCTGTTTGCAGATACCCGCAACATGTATTGGGGAAACAGCCCCGCCATGCAGCAGCTCCGCCTTTTGGTGGAAAAAGTGGCCTCTACCGATGCCAATATCCTTATTACGGGCGAGAACGGTACCGGTAAAGAGATGCTGGCACGCGAAATTCACTCCCTTTCACCGCGCAACCGGCAGGAGATGGTAAGTGTGGATATGGGTGCAGTCACCGAAAGCCTTTTCGAGAGCGAACTGTTCGGCCACATGAAAGGCTCTTTCACCGATGCCCATGCCGACCGTGCCGGCAAGTTCGAAGCAGCCAGCCGCAGCACCCTCTTTCTCGATGAAATAGGCAATCTCCCCTACCATCTGCAAGCCAAACTGCTGACCGCCATCCAACGACGCAGCATTGTCCGTGTAGGCAGCAACACTCCCATTCCCGTAGACATACGGCTGATTTGCGCTACAAACCGCAATCTGCCCGAGATGGTGGCAAAAGGCGAATTCCGCGAGGACTTGCTGTACCGCATCAACACGATACATCTCGAGATACCTTCGTTGCGCGAGCGGCCCGAAGACATCATCCCCCTTGCAGAGCTTTTCATCGCCCGCTTCTGCAAGCAATATGACAAGCCCCCTGTCAAGCTGACGGACGGCGCCTGCGAGAAACTTACGCTCCACCCCTGGTACGGCAATATCCGCGAACTGGAACATGCCATCGAAAAAGCCATTATCATCTGTGACAACGAAACCCTTCCCGCAGAACTGTTCCAGCTGGCACGGCGAACCGGCACTCCCGAAGCAGCCGCATCCACGCTCGAAGAAATGGAAATGCAGATGATACGGAAGACGCTCGACAAATGTAGCGGAAATCTCTCTGCCGTCGCCGCACAGCTGGGTATCACCCGCCAGACGTTGTACAACAAAATGAAGAAGTATGGCCTTTAATTATTCATTCCGTGTTGCCGTCAGTCTGGCAGTAGCGCTCCTTGCAGGGGTGATGTGGACTGTGGACGTATTTTGGGGCGCGCTCTGTACCGCGCTGCTTCCCATAGCCTTGTACTGGCAGCAGAAGCTATACCGCCATCATGTGCGGAAAGTGCTTTTCATGCTCGACGCCATCGAAAACAACGACAATGCCATCCACTTCTCCGAAACGGAAAACACTGCCGACGCACGACTCGTGAACCGTGCATTGAACCGGGTTGCCCATATACTTTATAATGTGAAAAGTGAAACAGCCCAGCAAGAAAAATACTACGAACTCATCCTGGACTGCGTGAATACCGGTATCCTTGTCCTGAACGACAATGGTGCCGTATATCAGAAAAACAGCGAAGCCCTCCGTTTGCTGGGCCTCAATGTCTTTACCCACGTCAGCCAGCTGAACCGCGTGGATCCGCGTCTTTCGTCCCTTCTTGCCAATTGCCGCCCGGGAGACAAATTGCAAATGCCTTTCAACAACGAGCGAGGCACTGTCAACATGTCTGTCCGCGTCAGCGACATCACAGTCCGTAAAGAACATCTGCGCATCCTCGCCTTGAACGACATCAACAACGAGCTGGATGAAAAGGAAATAGATTCCTGGATCAGGCTTACCCGCGTACTGACGCACGAAATAATGAACGCCGTCACTCCCATAACCTCCCTGAGCGATACACTGCTGGGACTGACCGAGGCACAAGCCTCCAAAGAAGAAATCAGAAACGGCCTGCAGACTATCAGCAGTACAGGCAAGGGCCTGCTCTCTTTTGTGGAATCATACCGGAAATTCACCCGTATTCCCACCCCCGAACCATCCTTGTTCTACGTAAAAAGCTTTATCGAGCGGATGGTCGAACTCGCCCGTCACCAGCACCCCGATGTCCGGGTCACCTTTCATACGGACATCGCGCCAAGCGACCTTATTCTATATGCCGATGAGAACCTGGTATCACAAGTGGTCATCAACCTACTGAAAAATGCCATACAAGCCATCGAATCGGATAAAAATACAGATAAAGAAGGACATATCAACATACGTGCCTACTGCAACGAAGCGGAAGCCATACTGATAGAAATTTCCAACAACGGACCTGCCATTCCCAATGACATTGCCGAACACATATTTATCCCCTTCTTTACGACCAAAGAGGGTGGAAGCGGTATTGGATTGAGTATTTCCCGGCAAATAATGAGGCTTTCCGGCGGAAATTTATCCTTATTGCCTGGTAAAGAAACCACCTTTATTTTAAAATTCAATTGAACTATTTTAGATTTGTATTTGTTAAACACATTGCATATCTTTGTACTATTAGACATAAGAAACATCACATTTCAAACTATATAGCATAGAATTTATGATATTTACAGCAGGAAACATACTACTTATAGGTTCCATATTACTTTTCGTCAGCATCATTGTCGGCAAGACCGGCTACCGTTTCGGAGTGCCTGCGTTATTGCTTTTCCTTGTCGTCGGTATGCTGTTCGGCAGTGACGGATTGGGATTGCAGTTCCACAACGCCAAGGAAGCACAGTTCATCGGCATGGTTGCACTCAGCATCATTCTGTTCTCCGGTGGCATGGACACCAAGTTTACGGAGATAAAGCCCATATTGACTCCCGGCATTGTTTTGTCAACTGCAGGAGTGCTGCTCACGGCCCTCTTTACCGGATTATTTATCTGGTGGCTGTCCGGCATGAGCTGGACCAACATCCACCTGCCGTTGATAACCTCCCTTTTGCTTGCATCCACCATGTCATCTACCGACTCAGCCTCTGTATTCGCCATTCTGCGTTCACAAAAAATGAACCTGAAGCATAATCTGCGCCCCATGCTGGAACTGGAAAGCGGTAGTAACGACCCGATGGCATATATGCTGACAATCGTGCTGATTCAATTCATCCAGTCCTCCGGAATGGGAGTTCCCCAGATATTGGGCTCTTTTGCCATACAGTTCATTGTCGGTGCCGCAACCGGTTATTTCCTCGGAAAGCTGGCCATCCTTATGCTGAACCGGCTGAATATAGACAACCAGGCACTCTATCCTATCCTGTTGCTGTCCTTTGTATTCTTCACCTTCTCCATCACCGACCTGCTGAAAGGCAACGGTTACCTGGCCGTGTATATCGCCGGAATGATGGTAGGCAATAACAAAATCATGCACCGGAAAGAGATTTATACTTTTATGGACGGACTGACCTGGCTTTTCCAAATCATCATGTTCCTCTGCCTCGGTCTGCTTGTCAACCCCCATGAGATGCTGGAAGTTGCAGTCGTGGCATTGCTCATCGGCGTATTCATGATTGTCGTGGGACGTCCTCTCAGCGTTTTTCTTTGCCTGCTGCCTTTTGGCAAGAGAATCACCCTCAAGTCACGGCTATTCGTATCGTGGGTAGGATTACGTGGCGCAGTACCCATTATCTTTGCCACCTATCCCGTGGTGGCTAATGTGCCCGGTGCCCATGTCATCTTCAACATCGTATTTTTCATAACCATCGTCTCACTGGTCATCCAGGGTACCACAGTCTCCTGGGTAGCCCGGCTGCTTGGCCTCTCCACCCCGCTGGAAAAGACCGGAAATGATTTCGGAGTTGAACTGCCCGAAGAGATTGACTCCAACCTGCACGACATGACCATTACACAAGAAATGCTGGAGCAGGCAGACACCCTGAAAGACATGAACCTGCCCAAAGGCACACTGGTGATGATTGTAAAACGTGGCGATGAGTACCTCATTCCGAACGGAACATTAAAACTTCATGCCGGTGACAAGCTGCTTCTTATTTCGGAAAATAGCAAGGAATAAGAATTACAGATAAGTTTCTATCCGTTTCAGGGCAAGAAAAAAGTGGAAACTATTTGCTTTGCATCACTATAAGACCTATCTTTGCGCAGTTTTAACTAAAGTGTGCAACAGCTGAATGGAACAAGAACAAGGGTTCATCGATTATATAGAACAAAGCATTATTAAAAACTGGGATCGCAACGCCCTGACAGACTACAAAGGAATTACACTGCAATACAAAGATGTAGCACGGAAAATAGCCAAATTCCATATCGTATTGGAAAGCGCCGGCATTAGGCCCGGTGACAAGATTGCCGTTTGCGGACGTAACAGTGCACATTGGGCAGTCGCTTTTCTGGCTACAGTTACCTATGGAGCTGTCATTGTTCCCATTCTGCATGAGTTCAAGGCCGACAATATCCACAACATCGTCAATCATTCCGAAGCCAAGCTGCTGTTTGTCGGCGACCGGGCATGGGAAAACCTCAATGAAGAGGCAATGCCCCTGCTGATGGGTATCGTACTGCTGACGGACTTCACTCCGGTAGTTTGCCGCAACGAGCAGCTGATGGAGGCTTTCGAGCATCGCAACGTCCTCTATGGCACACGTTTCCCCAAGAATTTCCGCCCCGAGCATATCAGCTACCGCAAGGAGGAATCACCCGAAGAACTGGCTGTCATAAACTATACTTCGGGCACCACGGGATATTCCAAAGGGGTCATGCTCCCCTATCGCAGCCTTTGGTCCAATGTTGCATATTGCCATGAGATGCTCCCCGTACGTCCGGGCGACCATATTGTATCCATGCTGCCTCTGGGACATGTATTTGGTATGGTGTACGATTTTCTATACGGTTTTTCCGCAGGCGCCCATCTGTATTTCCTTACCCGTATGCCGTCTCCCAAGATTATTGCACAGTCATTCTCCGAAATCAGGCCACGGGTCATTTCGTGTGTACCGCTCATCGTAGAAAAGATTATCAAGAAGGATATCCTGCCCCGGATAGACAATAAAATAGGCAAGCTGCTATTGCGGATGCCCATTGTCAACGATAAAATCAAGGCTGACATGCGCAAAAAGGCAATGGAAGTATTCGGCAGTAATTTCGATGAAATAATCATCGGAGGAGCACCGTTCAATGCCGAAGTGGAACGCTTCCTGAAGCAGATAGGCTTCCCCTATACCATTGCATACGGAATGACGGAATGCGGCCCCATCATTTGTTCCAGCCG
>OGYT01002480.1_pt1 | contig 9907 bp, 9 predicted proteins | sample 1576631 | NCBI WGS metagenome assembly OGYT01 (sample SAMEA3541588, study PRJEB24748) | human gut metagenome | biome: human gut; feature: human-associated habitat; material: faeces | place: China | collected 2012
ACATTCATAAGCTTCTGCTGCATGCGGATACAGTCCTTCAAGCGTTATGGCGTGGGCACCGCCCTGATTTTTTGGTTCAGGAACTGGTGATATATGGGGTGTCTAGCGGAATAACAAGCATTGTCTGCCTGTTAATCGGGGGACTCAATGCTTTTTTGTCGTCTCTAATCGCTTCCGCGATTTATATTTTGCCTTCCTCAGCCTTATTACTGATTAGCAAAAGGCTAATGCGGACCAGTCCTCTCGTCGGAGCTCAAATATTTCAGATTGGGTTGTTTGCAAGAACGTTCCTCACTACCATCCTGATGGTCGTTGTGGCGCTTGTTTACAAAGAACTCAACTGGCCGGCTTTTCTGTTGTCCCTGTTTATAGTGGTTAGCGCTCCTATGGCAGGTCAGCTTTTACTAAAGAGATAAGGATCGACATCTATGTCAGCTGATGGCGCTCTCAATGCGACCGGGTACATACGGCATCACCTTGCCAACCTCGCGTCGGCGCACCAGAGTTCGATTGTTGATTTTTCAGTCATCAATTACGACACTCTGTTTTTCTCCATCGCAATCATGGGACTAACCCTGTGGCTGCTTTACAAGGCGGCTCATAAATATTTTATTACCGTCGTAAAAGAAAAAACCATCTTGAAAGCGGCGGAAAGACTGCATATAACACAGCCTACGCTTTCCCGCCAGTTAATGGAAATGGAAGATGAACTCGGCTGCAAACTGTTCGTGCGCAGCAATCGCAAAATCACACTGACTTCCGATGGTGTATTTCTTTACAACCGCGCTAAGGAAATCGTTACACTTATGGATAAAACCGTATCTCAGTTCAAATCTCCCAAGGAAATCGTCAGCGGCGATATTCATATCGGCTGCGCTGAAACGGAAGGTATGCGTACCGTCATCAAAACGATGAAAAAGATACGGGAAAATTATCCTCTCATTCGTTACCGTATTTACAGCGGCAATGTCTGGGATTTGACCGATAATCTGGATAAAGGCATTCTTGACTTTTGCGTCTTTGCCGAACAGATTGATAAAAGTAAATATCACTATCTTCATCTGCCTTATTATGACCATTGGGGCGTTCTTATGCGAAACGACAGTTCTCTGGCTCATTTGGAACAAATCACCCCGCAGGACTTGATAAATGAACCCCTTATCCTATCACATCAGGATTTGGATGATAATCCCATCACAAAAATTCTAAAAAAAGATGTGGATGAACTGAATATCGCCGCCACTTACAATCTTGTCTACAATGCTACCTTAATGGTAGAAGAAGGGCTTGGATATTTAATCTGTTACGACAATCTCGTGAATATTGAAGGCAGACCGCTCTGTATGAAACCGCTCCTGCCGCGCCTTGATTTAGGAATTGATGTAGTATGGAAGAAAAACCATATTTTTTCCAGACAATCCAAAATATTTATTGAACAGCTTCAAAAGGATTTACTGAAAAGCACCGCTTCCCGAAAAAATTGAAAGCAAAGGAGATTTATATGCTGATTATTCGTCATGCTTCAAATAAAGATTTATCTGCACTTGCCGAAATAGAACGCATCTGTTTTCCGACAAGCGAGGCTGCGGATTTAAAAAAATTAACCACCCGCTTTACCGTATTTCCCCGCCATTTTCTCGTGGCTGAACTCAACAGCCGTATAATCGGCTTTATAAACGGAATGGTTACCGATAAAAAAACAATTGAGGACATCATGTTCGATGATGCCACGCTGCATAATCCGCAGGGAAAATATCAGTCCGTTTTCGGACTTGATGTACTGCCCAAATACCAACATCACGGCTTTGCCGCCGAATTAATGAAGGCTTTCATCCGTCAGGCCGAACAAGAAAAACGCCGTGGCGTCATTTTAACCTGTAAAAAACATCTGCTTTCCTACTACGAAAAATTCGGCTATGTCAATTCGGGCATTTCAGCTTCCATTCATGGGGGTTCCGTCTGGTATGATATGATTTTAAAATTTGATAAAAACAATATATAAATTCACCGTCAGCCGTTTTTGCGGTATAATATTTCTATATTATTTGCAAAGGAGGGTTCTTCATGTCGAAAAAGACACAGGCAACATTCGTATTATGTTTAATGATGATTGGTTTTGTCTGTACATATCCACTCAACTCTTTTTGGGGAAATCTTTTAAATCACGGTTTTCTGGCTGCTGTAATCGGCGGTCTTGCCGATTGGTTCGCCGTTACAGCGCTTTTTCGCAAACCGCTCGGATTTATTTCCTACCGCACGGAAATTCTGCCGCGTAATCGTGAACGTATTATGGATGAAATCGTCAATTTTATCGGCAGAGACCTTTTAAATCCTCAATACATCATCAATAATCTCAAAAATTACGATATGGCTATAATGGTTGTTGATTATGCCAATAACCTGGGCGGAAGGGGCAAACTAAAATTTGCCATACGTGAACTTGTTTTACAGGTAATCAGCTCTCTGGATGCGACAAAAATCGGTAATTCCATAGCAACTGCCCTGAAAGGCCGCCGCAAAAATTTCAATATGGCGCATATCCTCATTCAGTTTGTACACACCTTTTTAAAAACACCTGCCGGCGACAAATTTATTGATAATCTGATAAAATTGGTACGCACCATTGCACCTGACCTCATAAAAACGGATTTTGTCGCAAATCTCATCGACCGGAATATTGAAATCATCCGCCGTGAATATACAAAAGACAAATCCATGCGTGAACTTATGTTCGATATGGTTGACTTATCCAGCCGCAATCTGACGAATAAGCTGATTAAATTCATTGATGAATACTGTGAAAAACTACTCGACTACGACAGTCAGGAACGGCAGCGACTGATGAATTTTCTTTCCAATAAAATTGAAATTCTGGGCAAACGTGACGGTTACAAACACAAAGTTGCACAGCTGGAACATTATTTCTTTGTAAAAAAATTCGACTTTACCGGCAATCTGATTGTTTTAATTGACAATTTCCGTAAAAATGAACAGAACACAAACGAACTTTTCGCTATGGTCGATGAATTTATCGACAATCTGCTGGATGATTTGGCGAAAAATAAAACAAAACAGCAGCAGCTCAATAACTGGTTCATGGAAAAACTCAGTAAATTCATTCAGGACAATTCTCAATGGGTACTTGACTATCTCAAAGGCGAACTTCTGAAATATTCCCAGGAAGACTTTGTCCAGCTGGTGGAAAGCCGTGTCGGCGACGATTTGCAAATGATTAGGATAAACGGCTCTGTTGTCGGTGCTTTTGCCGGTATGGGATTGTTTATATTATCATTTGTTGTGGAAAGGCTGTGTAATTTATGAATAAATTTAATACAGCGGATAGAACTTTATGTATCGTTTTTATCCTTTTCCTGATTTTTCTGGGACTGCGCGTTATTTTTCCCGGCAATATTCTTCTGGAATTTTTGCTGTTTATCGCTGAGGCGGCACTTGTCGGCGGTATTGCAGACTGGTTCGCCGTTACGGCACTGTTCAAAAAACCGCTGGGTTTTCCGTTTCATACAGCCATTCTTCCGCGACGCAGAAAACAGTTCATCAACTCGTGCATAAAAATGCTGCAGACGGAATTTCTGTCCAAGAAAAAAATCTATAAGCGCATATGTAATGCCGATTTGCTGTCCAAAGGTCTTATCTGGCTCAAACAGCCCGCCAATAAAGCATATCTTGTGCATACGGTAATGCAGTTCATAATAGAAAAAATCAAACAGCTGGATATTAAAGCCATTGCACACAATCACTGTGATAAGTTGGCTGCTCTCATCATGGACGAAGCCATGCAGGAAGTTTCCGCCAGACTGATTAATATTCTCACCAGCACGTCAAACAGCCAAACGGCAGTCGATAAAGGAATTTTTTTCCTGCGTAATTATTTTGCCGATGAACAAGGTGAAAAACGCGTGCTGAAATTCATTGAAGCGTATCAAAAGCACTATACAAAAAACGGTCTCAGCGGTTTTATGCTGTCAATCGCTCTTGCCACCAATACTTTAGACCCGGAAGAGCTGGCGCAGATAATCCACCGCCGCTTATTAAAGTTATTGGAGGAAGCGTCGCACAAAGACACTGAACTTTATACGGGGCTTATTAAAATCTATGATGATTTATTAAACGAAATCCATCAAAATGATGAATGGATAAACAGCCTGAATAATTTGCGCGACAACTTCGTCATAAGCGGAACTTTGGAGAAAATCCTCTACAATACACTCAAAAACTTCTGTGATTATCTGATAACAAACAGCAGTGAAGGCAATAAACTTCATATCGCCATAGAAGAAATATTCACGGCCGAAATCGACAGATGTATCGATAAACTGAACACAAATAACGAGTTCAAGGCCAAAATCAATCGTTTCGTCATGGACGTGCTGCACCGTACCGCTTTAAAAGGTGAAGACGTTATTTTGGAACTGGCGCGAAAATTCCTTGAAGGTTTAACAGATGAACAGCTCAACGAACTTGTTTATGCCAAAGTGGAAACAGATATGATATGGATACGGCTCAACGGCTCCATAGTCGGAGGCAGCATCGGTGCTGCAGCTTTCTGGATTTTGGAATTTGTCAAATAAAACTCGAGGTTTTATATTATGAAATTGAATTTAAATCCCTATCAGGTTTTGACTTTCGGTTTTTCCGGCCTGATTTTATGCGGGACTTTTCTGCTGATGCTTCCCATATCTTCACAGGACGGCAGCAGTTTGAACTTTATTGACGCACTGTTTACGGCAACTTCTGCCGTATGCGTCACCGGTCTTATTGTCGTTGATACCGGCACTTATTTTTCCCTGTTCGGACAGATGGTCATAATCATTCTAATCCAAATCGGCGGTTTCGGCATTATGACCATAACCACGATTTTAACACTTCTAATCGGCAAACGCATTCAACTGAAAAACCGACTGCTTGCCCAAGAGTCATTAAATCAGCTGACACTTGGTGGCATTGTCCGCCTTATAAAAATGCTGGTTCAAACCACATTTATCATTGAATTTATCGGAGCTGTAATTCTTTCATTCAGATTATATCCCGATTATGGCAGCAAAGGAATTTTCATGGCTTTCTGGCATTCCGTATCCGCCTTTTGCAATGCCGGTTTTGATATCTTCGGCGGAACAAATATTTTCCGCTACAATACGGACCCGCTGTTTTGTCTTACCATCGCCTTTTTAATTATTATCGGCGGTATCGGCTACAATGTAACGGAAGAAATTTTCATGCGCCGCAGCTGGTGCAAATTCTCACTGCATACAAAAGTCGTACTAATCACTACAGCCGTCCTGCTGATTGTCGGCACAGTCGTCCTGTTTCTCCTGGAATACGGTAATCCACATACAATCGGTAACTGGAATTTCATAGAAAAACTCAACGGTGCTTTTTTTCTGTCCGTAACCTCCCGTACAGCCGGTTATACACTGATGAACACCGGTGCTTTATCGGAGGCCGCTCTGTTTTTTATCATTATTCTGATGTTTTGCGGTGCTTCACCCGGCTCCACCGGCGGCGGGGTAAAAACGACTACCGTTGCTATCATCTTTTCCACAATTTATTCCATTATCCGTGGTAAGGATGAAACAATTTTATTCAACAGACGCATTGAACACGACCTTATTATCAAGGCTCTGACTATCTTTTGCGTGGCTGCATTATTCATTGTCATTGCCACCATGATTTTATGCCTGACGGAAAATTTTTCTTTCATTCAAATTCTGTTTGAAGTAACTTCCGCCCTTGCCACTGTTGGCTTGTCGTCCGGTATTACAGCCGAATTATCCTGTCAGGGCAAAGCTGTCATTATCTTAATGATGTTAATCGGCCGTGTCGGCGTTCTTACTTTTTTAATGGCTATCGCTATGCGCATGGAGAAAAAACCGCATATCGGTTATCCTTCCGAACGCATCGGCGTAGGATAATATGTATTTTTATGGTTTGATTTATTATGATGAAAATTTTTCGACAATTAAATCCCTATCAGATTGTACTTTTAAGTTACGGTGTAATCATCATGATAGGTACTTTTTTATTAATGCTGCCTGTCTCTGTACAGGGAATACCGCCTCTCACTTTCATTGATGCCCTGTTCATGTCGGCTTCATCCGTCTGCGTATCCGGTCTGTCCATCTTTGACATGGGAAAAAATTTCTCCATATTCGGACAGATTGTCGTCATCATTCTCGTACAAATCGGTGCACTCGGTATCATGACCATCACCACTATTCTGGCTGTAATCATGGGCAGACGCATTCAACTTCGCGACAGACTTTTAATTCAAGAGTCTCTGCAGCGCTGGTCGGTAGCCGGTGTTGTCCGCCTTGTTATCGTCATTGTCAAGATGACATTTTTCTTTGAATTTATCGGCGGTCTTGTCCTTACCGTTATCTTCTGGTCCGACTACGGCTTCAGTGCTGTCTACTACGGTTTCTGGCATGCTACTTCGGCATTCTGCAATGCCGGATTTGACATTCTGGGAGGAAGCAATATTTCCAACTACATCTTAAATCCGCTGTTCAATGCCGTTTTATTATTGGAAGTTGTCTGCGGCGGACTAGGTTTTGCCGTCCTTTTGGATATCTATCAGAAACGGTACTGGAAAAAATTCGGCATCAATACGAAAATCGTACTGGCAACAACTGCCATTTTAATTCTTATCGGTACTGCTTTTATCTTCATTTTGGAATACAATAATGAAGGAACGCTCGCTCCATACAATATTTTTGAAAAAATAATGGCAAGTCTTTTTATGGCTTCCATGTCCCGTACCTCCGGTTTTTCCATGCTCGATATGAATGCACTGACTGAACCGACTCTGCTGTTCATCATGTTTTTAATGTTTATCGGCGGTTCGCCTGCATCTACGGGAGGCGGCATAAAAACAACCACCATTGCCGTTATTTTTGCCGCTATCTGGTCATTGATACGCGGCCGCGATGATGTGGTGATTTTTGAACGAACTGTTCCGCCGATTGTTATTTTCCGCGCACTCAGCATATTTTTCGTAAGCGCCAGCGTCGTTTTTCTTACAACGATGTTTCTATGCCTGACGGAAGATATCCCGCTCGGTAAAATATTTTTTGAAGCCGTATCCATGTTCTCCACCGTAGGTCTGCCGACAGGTACGGTCAGTGAAATGCAGCCTTTAAGCCGCGTTGTCATCATTTTTGTAATGCTTATGGGGCGTATCGGCATTATTTCTTTCGGCATGGCACTTGTCATCCGCAAGAAAAAACAGAAAATCCGCTATCCGGAAGATAAATTTATTATTGGTTAATCTAGGAGAAAATACTTAATGAATTTTAATATAAAAATCCCCGGTTCATGCGGGGAACTTGTGCAGGGCATGATTGACGATATCCCTTTTTTAGTTACATGCCCCATTGATATGTACGCTCAGGCAAGTACGTCCAGATATTTTTCGTACCTGCCGTATAAGGCAAAACTTGCTCGCTCCAAAACGCTGGAATACTTGCAGATGCAATCATATGCAAAATTCTGTTTGATGACACAGCTGCTGCCCGGCAAGGGCATGGCCTCAAGCAGTGCCGATATCGCCGCAATCTGCCAGCTCACAGCTCTTTCATGCAATCGGCAGCTGAACGAAAATGAAATCGCTAAAATAGCCGCTGAAATCGAACCGACGGACGGCGTTTTCTGCAAAGGCATCGTCCGCTTTAATCATCTGACTGGCGAAGTTCTTGAACATTTCGGTCTTGCACCCAGACTGAAAATCCTGATGTTCGACTGCGGCGGCAAAATAGACACTCTGTCGTTTAACAGACGGCACGGACTGAAAAAACTGTACCAACAGAATGAAAAAACGGTTAAAGAAGCTATTGACCTGCTGCGCCTCGGATTTAAGGAAAAAAACACCGCTTATATCGGACGCGCCGCCGCCATGAGCGCTTATGCCAACCAGAAAATTCTTTACAAAAAACAGCTGGAAGACATCATGATAATTTCGGAAAATTACAATGCCGTCGGTGTAAATGTCGCTCACAGCGGCACAGTAATCGGCATATTATTCAGCCACGATACAGGAAACGATTTAATCGAAGATTGCCGCCAGAAAATTTTAAGTGACTGCTTTAACCTTACTTACTTAAATCTCGTAAATATGATTTCTGGCGGAATTTTTATAGAAAAGGTGAATGACTAATGCAGAAATTTGAACACGGCGGTGATATCACAGCCGCTATGCGCGAAAACAATTTAGACAAGGTAATGGATTTCTCCGCGAATATCAATCCTTACGGTTTATCCGCCAATATAAAAAACGCCGTTTTGGCTGAACTGGACAATATCGTACACTATCCGCAGCCGAACGCGCAGGATTTATGCCGAAAAATCGGCGAAACCTATAATATCCCCGACGATAAAATTATTGTCGGCAATGGTGCTGTAGAAATCATCTACACGTTATGCCATATTTTAAAACCGAAAAATGTATTGATTGTATCACCCGGTTTCAGCGAATACGAACGCGCTGCCCGCTCTGCCGGTGCTGATATTCACTATGCCATGCTTGATGAAAAACTCGACTTCAATTCGCCGATGCGCGATATAATCGTCAATATCAAAGGCAACGACCTGCTCTTTATCGGCAATCCGAATAATCCTACAGGCACACTGTACATGCTGGAGGATATGGAGCTTCTGATTGAACATGCTGAAAATAACGGCTGCTATGTCGTCGTTGACGAATCATTCATGGATTTCATAAAAACGAGTGAAGCCTTTTCTGTCCTGCCGCTTGTGGAAAAATATCACAATCTGCTCGTATTGCATTCTTTAACAAAATTTTATGCAGTACCGGGTCTGCGTCTCGGCTTTGCTGCTACTGACCATGAAGTACTCGACCCGCTATACAATGCTAAAGATATTTGGAATGTAAATTCACTGGCACAAGCGGCCGGACTTGCCGCACTTGATGACAAAATGTACCAAAGACGCAGTCGTACCTACACCCGTACGGAAATAAACTATCTTTACGAAGAACTGTCCGAATTCAAACAGCTTAAAGTCTACGAACCGACTGTAAACTTCATTCTCGTAAACATCGCTAAAACCGGATTTACAGCAAGCGAGCTACGTCAAAAACTTTTAAACTATAATATCATCATCCGCAACTGCGCCAACTACCCGGGACTTGATGAGAATTACGTCCGCTTTGCCGTAAGGACACGTGAGGAAAACGACGCCCTTATCGATGCACTCGCAGAAATTTTCTAATCCAATCATAATATGTAAAACGAATTTCATTTCTTACTTTTCAACAGAAAAAGCCGTCATTAGTGTAACATAATAAATACAAAATCTACTTATCAGAAAGGAAGATTATTATGCGCAGAAAAGACAGAGAAATAACTAATTTCGATGAAATGATTAACATCATCAACAAATGCGATGTCTGCCGAATTGCATTGAATGATGAGGGGTTCCCGTATATTGTTCCGCTCAATTTCGGCATGGAAATAAAAGACGGACAGGTATTCTTCTATTTCCATTGTGCCACAGAAGGTAAAAAACTGGATTTAATCCGCAAAGACAACAGAGCAACATTTGAATTTGACTGCGAGCATAATTTTATCCTTTATGAAGAAAGAATGAGCTGCACAATGGGCTTTGCCAGCGTCATCGGACACGGAACCATTGAATTCGTACCGGACGAAGACAAATACCGCGCACTTAACATCCTGATGCGCCAATACCATGCAGAGGATTTTAAATTCAATACCGATATGATACCCGTTACAACCGTTTTAAAAATGACCGTTAAGGATATGGTCGGCAAAAGAAGAAACAATATCCATTAATAAAAAGCCAAAATTCTATTTGCCATTCATTTTTCTTTTGAAAGGTCAAAAGAAAAATGAACCAAAAATCACCTAAAGGT